>Ga0306921_10000829_pt1 | contig 28885 bp, 27 predicted proteins | sample sta12Cox44000080_FD_203760 | JGI IMG/M metagenome (GOLD analysis project Ga0306921, IMG submission 203760) | Lab enrichment of tropical soil microbial communities from Luquillo Experimental Forest, Puerto Rico - statoxic.12C.oxic.44.000.080 (v2)... | ecosystem: Environmental > Terrestrial >... | reverse complement strand
CACCGAGTCACCGTTCTCACGCTATGCCCCCTCGGAGAACCAGAAATAGCGATAGGCCACGAGCCTCGGATAGAACCATGGTTGCCACGAAAATCGAATCGCTTGCCAAGTTTCAAGAATCGGCGGATGTTGTGACCACTCGAGAATGAAATCAAAGGAACGGAAGAGCAATTCAGAGCCATCAGCAGACAGTGGGCTGGATCTCGAGACAAAGTTTTTTCTCGGTCACGCTCAGAGGAGAAGTTTTTCTGTTGACATCCCCTCTTATAGAACCACCTATCTCAAAATGCGACAGAAGGGCCCGATTCGAAGGGTATTCCGCACGCACACGCACTGACCTCACGGAGTGCGCCCCTTACGACTACCAAGCCCAGCGCGCGCGTGGCTTTCCAGGAAAAGTCGTGTCGAGAGGGTGACACCGTCTTTCCCGTTGCCACATCCTGCCCGTCAACGAACTGGCATCGGCAGCGGACGTTCTGGCTGGGACGCGCCAGGAAAATTTGGAGTGGTGCAAAAGGGTCAGCTAAACAGTGCCCGCAAGCTATTGATTTCGAAAGGACGCGCTTTTCGAAAAGACCTGGTTAACAAAGTACACCTTGTTGACTAAAGTATGTTTGCTATAACTAGCTGCGCATGAAACTACTCGTAGAAATCAGGGCGGGTCTGGCAAGGGATGGGTCGACATCGACATATCTACTCCGCCAGCGTATTCGTGAAATCTTCGAACCATATTCTTAGCAGTTCTGCATCCCACCGTGCACAGTCCGGTGTCAATACCTGCGCCGTCCAACCGCGAAATCGCCGCATCCCATCTCTGTGCGTCCATCTGACGCTTGACCGCTAGAAACTCGTTCAGGTAGGCCTCAAGGCAGAAGTGCAAGAGGATGACCACTGCCGAACAATACTTTATGAGTTGGTCCGGCATCGCCTTTCGACATAGCGACTGTGAATTCCCGGGTTATTTCGCAAAAGCTGCGGGAAAGCCCGCATTGACTCGCCCGCTGGCGGCCACCTCGCAGCTAAGAGTGACGCCCTTACCGCCCCGGAACCCAAATTGTTGGCAATTGGGTGAACGTAACGAAGCGGGTCCAAGCCATGACCACCACGCTTTCATAGAATTCAAAGCGGTAAATGATTTGGCTCTGCTCCATCTCAAATACCCCATATTTGAAAACTTCGGGATGCGGCACTGGCATCGGTTTGTAGTTAGCCGATTCGACGTAGGCGCGAAAGTTGTCCCAAGGGTCGGACTCTCCACGATGGACGTTGGCCGCGTACTTGAAGCTGGGCGTGAACACCTGCCAGTCTCCGCGATGCTTTTTTCCCCCGAAGTCACGAAAATAGAGCGCGTATGCGATAGCTTCCATTACCCGCCGGTGGCGCGGGAGGTCAATCGGGAATGCTCCGGTTTCCGTGCCTTCAACCATCACAGGCCGCAGGTCGCGAAATGTTCTCGCTGCGAGTTTGGGACTGTGCTCCAAAGACCGCTTGGTTGTCTCGAAGACTAGCGCAGCCGCACCATTTGTGCCGTGCTGCGTCGAGATTACGTTGCGGACATACTCGACATCCTTAGCGTTTGCTTCATTGTGTTTGGCGCACGACGGCACGGTTATGAGATTGCTGCGATAGCCTTCGGGGAAAAAGCAGTCGGGAGGCGCATGCTCAGCGCTGGTGGCCAACGCGTCACACATGTAGCATTCGTGTACCATTTTCTGATTTTATCATGTGCGTGACGAGCCGCGTGACTGTCCGAGTAAATCCCGCGTGGCTGAGTTTGCCCCTGCGTTTACGCACCAGAAGTGACGCTTTGTAGTAAAGTCAGCATTGGCCGGCAAGCTGAAGGACTATTCCGAATGCCAATACGAGAAATAAATGTGAAAACTTGGGAAGAGTTTGAACAGGAGGTGAGGGTGCTGCGTGCCCCCAAGAATCGTGAGAACATGGACCCTTTGCCTTTGTTTCGTGGACAGGAAAACTCGGACTGGCCCCTGCATACAACTCTCGACAGAACTAAGCAGCGGGGAATGCTCTTCGCGGAATATTTTCGACGAATATCAAAAATCAGACCGGAGATTGAAAGTTTTACTGATAGAAAGTGGAAACTTCCTGAATACCCTGCCGTGCAACGCGACGCCAACGAGTACGATTCATTCAGCCTACAAATGACCTCGGGAAGGTTGCCCGCATACGCTTACATGGCTTATCTCCGTCATCATGGATTTCCTTCGCCACTTCTGGACTGGACGCGCTCTTCACACATCGCAGCCTTCTTCGCCTTCAGTAAGACGTTTTGGGGAGATGTTCCACCGAACAAGATGGCATCAATTTTCGTCCTATCCGGGGAGCGATTTACAGAACGCGGTAGCAACATGGCATCCATCTATCGGATGGGGCCGTATGTAAGAACGCACCGCAGGCACTTCCTTCAGCAGAGTGAATACACTGTGTGCCTAGTCTATGACAGTGCGTGGCGCTTTGCACAATACGACGACGTGTTCGAGCGACCCAATCCAAGTCAGGGAGTATTTCTTAAGTTCAACATTCCTCTGGCCGAAGGGCCGAAAGTCCTCAGATTGCTCGACGAATATAACCTGAATTCGTCTTCACTCTTCGGCACTGAGGAAGGCCTCATGGAAACGCTTGCGATGCGTGAGTTTGCTTTTGGACAGCCAACCTAGCGGAACGTTGGGTGCGTATCCGGCGAACCATTCCGACGCGTTGTTTCAAGCAACCCCGAATTCACCGTCTTGGTCGGCTGAATGCTGCAGAGGTTGCAGCCTAAGCACAGAAATCCGAGGGCTTTGAAAAGCGCTGAGGAATCAGCCATAACATAGAGAGGCAATTTCGCTGTGCAGTCAAAACCAAACTGGAGGCAAACTTGAGCGAACAGTTGGCCGAAAATGAAAAATCACTGTTGGTGATTCGAACTCCACTCTCAGGAGAGTGCTCTGTATCCATCTATTTCTCGAGCCAAGACGGGAGACCGATGAATTTGTCCGAGTGGTCACGCCTAAAACAGCTCATCGAGTTGGTAAGCAAAATGTGCATCACGCAGGAAGAAAAGATTCGGGAAGCTGCTGCATAATACGCGAATCAGGCATCACCACAGTCCACTCGTCTTGCCTGGGAAATCAACAGTACATCAGGCGTGGCTTCGGACGTTCGAATTTTCGCCAACGACGTTCCCAGTCAATCATGGGAACAAAGCACCACAGCGTCGCCTTCCAATTGCGCTTTATAGATGAATCCGCTTTCCTTGCCACCTGTCATTGAGTACTCAACGGTTCCTCGCGGTGTTGCGTTCTTCCACGTATCGTCCATGTTCGCTTCCGCCCTTCGGCGTGTAGTCTCGCGCTTAACCCAACAACGCTTTGATTTTGTCCCAATGTTCGATAAGAGCAGAGGGAATACTGCTAGCGATGCTTGTCAGCACCGCCTTCACAATTCCCATCGTCCGCGATGCTTTCGGTTTAGCAGCTTCAGCCGCCAGAATAGACAGCTGCTCGACTATGTCGTCCTTGGCCTTGCGGAGATAGATGAATCCTTGAAAACTGCTTCCGCAAACTGTTTAAGCAATCCCTCAAGCTCTTCGTTTCGATTGTTTGCGTGGATGTGGTTCAAGGCAACTTCCATTTTTTCCACAGTGCCAGTGTTGATAGCTCCAACCACGCTTCGGTCTACGTGAATGCTGTGAAAATTCATAGGGCCGTGATGAACAACTGGGTGCTGAATGTTATGCCTTGGCATGACGCCATAGATTCCTGTGACTGCCTCAGCTTGGTCGAGCAAGAAATTCTCTTGTTCCTTAAGTGCGTTGTCGCGAATCTGAAACGCTTGCTGGATTTTTAAGTTGCAGTCCACGCAGATGGGATGACCATTCACACTGAATAACGCTGGCTTTCCGCATTGGTCGCACGTCGCCATCGAACCTCACATTTTATCACGACAGAATCACCCCGAGCCGCCAGATGTCGAGTCCTCTTTCGTCACGTATAATCAATCATAGTGAAACTGATTCTCATCGGCACAGACCATCGTCTGCAACAAACTGTCATTCGAGACACTAACACGAAGGCTTGGCTTCCCCGCAAAGACGGTCATCGCTATCACACACTAATAGCGTATTGCATTGACAAACTCGGCGCCAAAGCGATTGTTGAAGAAGCCCATGCTGACCAAGAGAAAACTGCGCCAACGATATGCTCTAAAATCGCCAAGGAACGCGGATTGCCTTGGCAATCTATCGGGTTGTCTGAGCCTTCTCATCATGATGCATTGTGCGACCCACCTTTCATGGATGCGGTTCGTGCCCGAGTCAAACCCGACATGCTAGCGGGGGTTTACGACCTGCAACGACAGGGAGTTCGAGAAGAATTCATGCACACCAACATCGCTAAATTCATTCGGGTACACGATTCCGTATTGGCTGTGGTGGGTTTCGTCCACCTCGGAGTACTTGCCCGAAGATTCGCGGCGGAAGGCATCAATGTCGAAGCGTTCGTCTTCACGTATCCGCTTGTCGTTGATGAGACTCTCAGTTAGGTAAGCATCGCCACGAAGTTATCATCGGGGTTGGGAGAGACACACGGTCGCCAGGGACTTGCGGGCATGATTTCCAGATTCTATCTCGCCAATTCTTTGGTCGATTCAAAGTTTAAGCCATATTCATTTTTCACCGTCCAGCCCGAATTCCCTTAGCTCTTCTTCGTCCAATTCCATTCGCTCGATTGCTGACAATGCCCCATGGCAAATCTCGATTGCCTGGATGCCGAAAAATATATCTTGATGCCCGCAGTCAGGACATCGCGTAGAAAAATCTTTGTCTTTGAGTTCATTTATTGCACGAATGTCCCACCAGATAGCAGCTGCGCATCGACCTTGCTGACAACGGCGGCATCTGAATGTGAGAAAGACGCTGGGCATGTCCTACGGATTCTGTGCCGAACTGTAAATGGAAGCAAGTTCGGGCTGCCGCTGGATTCAGTGCAACCTAATCGTCCCCCAGATTGAGCGCGGCGGTGGTCACAAAGGCGTTGGCGCAGTTGCGGACAGTCGCGTCGATGTGTGATGGCTCAAACGGGTATGCGGCGCTGTAGCCGTCCGCGTTGCGATTCGGTGTACCCGTCGCGTACCTTTCTTCCGCGCTTCTAGCGATTTTCGCAGTTCGGTCGTTTCATAGAATCACTAACTTACGTGTCTTCAGCGGGAGTAGACTTTCGACTCCCCCCGCCTCCAAAATTTCGCGCAGCGAAATTTTGTCCTGAGCGAGCCCAGCTTTCAGGGCGAGTCGAAGGGCAAAATAGCAATGTTGTACGCTGACATCCTGAGATGCTCCGAGAACTCTTACTACCTGGGCTCATCGGACGGCCCGAGCACCGATTAACCGAACACAAGGAGCCGAACATGTACATCAAGGGGATCGGTCTTGGTTTCGTCCTGTTCGCAGTCTTCGTGTTTATCAACACAGTCGCCATCGTGCGTGGGCTCACGCGAGCTGCAGGGCTCAACATTGGCGAAGTGGGCATCGACCTTGTCACGCTTTATCACAACGAGTTTCACAATCCGTGGCTGATTGTCGCACTGTTCGGTTGTCTCTTAGTTGGTGTCGCGATGGTCGCGAGTTGGCCAAGGTTCACACCGGTGCCCTGATGCTTCAATTCGGGTCACGTCTGCATCCCGAGATGCTCCGATGGCCTCTTCCACCATGTAGCCTATTCACGCGACGCGCTGCACGAACGATCTGTCCTCGCACAGAATGCATCCGGTCTTCTCGACGGCCGCCACACTCGCTCTAGCAGCGGCATCCGCACTAAACGCCTCGCGATATTTCTCATACGCATCCAAGCCTGCAAAATTGATCAGAGCGAGGGCCGTGTTCGTCGGCCCGGCGAGTTTTGTGGGCAAAAAGTAGCCCACAAGGTCGCCGCCACAGCGCCGGATCGGTTCGGGAAGCGAGCGAACGTATTCCTCGAAATTTCCACATTGATTTTGGTCGATCGTGTAACGGATGCACAGCGTGATCATTTTCTCGTCTCCTTCTTCTCCGATCCTAGGCGCAGAAGGCGCGACGATGTTTCACGCACAGGTGAAACGTGGCTGGCGGCTTTGGGTTATCATTACTCTTATGAACAATACATATCCGATTGCGGCAGTGGGTGAACTGATCGGCGAGAATGCCCGGGCGGCCATTTTGATTGCGCTCTTGGACGAGAAGGTCTTGCCGGCGGGCGAATTGGCGCGTGTCGCAGGCGTTTCGGCACAATCCGCCAGCGGCCATCTTTCCAAACTCGTGGATGGCGGATTGCTTCGCGCCGAGACCTCAGGACGGCAGCGGCTTTACAGAATCGCCAAGCCGGAAGTGGCCTATGCTCTGGAGGCCTTGGGAACGATCGCAACCGCATCGCCGGTGCAAAACATGGTCCGCGACCCGCGAATCGAAGCTTTGCGTGCAGCGCGCTCCTGTTACGACCACCTCGCGGGACGCGTTGCCGTGGAGCTGAGGCAGAAACTGGAATCATCGAACCTCATCCGGGCGCGCGAGGACCGACGGTACGAAGTGTCGCCGCGAGGCGAAGCGTGGTTTGCAAAATTGGGCGTGAATGTCGTGGAATTGCGTCTCGCCCGGCGCTCGTTTGCGCGTGAATGTCTTGATTGGACGGAGCGCACGCCGCACTTGGCGGGCGCACTGGGTGCCGCGATCCTGTCGAGATTTCTGGCGTTGGGATGGGTCGACCGCCGCCCGAAAACACGCGCGGTGCGAATCACGCACCGGGGCGCACGCGAGTTTCAAGCGCGATTCGGCATCCTGGTTTCGCCATAATTCCTGTTACTCTGGAGGACTCGGAGCAAACTCCGAGATCAAAATCCGCGATGCCTAAACAAAGTGCAGGAATACTCCTTTATCGAAACATCTCCGGGCGCATCGAAGTTTTCCTTGTCCACCCGGGCGGGCCATTCTGGGCGAAGAAGGACTATGGAGTTTGGTCGATTCCGAAAGGTGAATTTGCGGACAGCGAAGAGCCGCTGGAAGCCGCGAAGCGCGAATTTCAGGAAGAAACCAGCTTTCCTATCGAGGGAACGTTCTCACCGCTCAACCCCGTGAAACAGCCCGGCGGCAAGACCGTTTACGCCTGGGCGGTTGAAGGCGACATCGATGCCGGCGCCATACGCAGCAACACGTTCTCGATCGAGTGGCCGATCGGATCGGCCAGGACCAAATCATTTCCGGAGATTGACCGGGCAGATTGGTTCGACCTCGAGGTGGCGAAAATCAAAATCCTGAAGGGGCAATCGGGATTGCTGGAACAGCTCTCGAGGGAACTACCGAAACGAAATCGCTGAACCTGGCGCTGACGGTTACCGGCCTCCAGCGACGTCCTTCCGCACAATTTCTAATCAAGCCGAGGAATCTTCAAGAACCGACGCGGATGTGTGGCAGGTAGCTAAGCACCCCAAACATGTTCAGAAGCCAAAGCACCACGCAGATAACCACTACGGCGTTCAGAATGGATTTGATAGTCCCCTGCATCGGGATGAGGTTTACCAACCACAGCAGCACACCGATGACGATCAGCACAATCACGATCTGAATCAAGGGCATGATTTCTTCGACCTCCGATCGATTGCGGTCCCCGGATCCCAGCCAACAGAATAGGACTCGCCTCTTTGACCGCGTATACGGGGAAGTGCGTAGGGTTCTGGGGAGAGATGATTTAGGTTACTCCCGGCTTGTTTCCCCTAGGATTGACGCCGCTTCCGCGTCGAGAGATGATTACCGCGCAAAGACAGGGTCTTTCAGTTTGTGAACCAAGGAGCCCTCCCCGTGGCCGAAATCAAAAATCCCACTTCAGGACCGAGCGCTGCCGCAGCCGACGAAGCCCATATTGCAGTTCACTGGAAGGAAGAAGAGTATTTTTATCCGCCGAAGAAATTCGTCGATCAAGCCAACTTAAAAGACCCCAAAGCGGTAGAGCGTTTCAGCGAAAAAAACTTCCCAAAATGTTTCGAAGAGTACGCCGACATGCTTACCTGGTCGCAGCGTTGGACCACGGTCCTCGATACCGGCAATCCGCCGTTCTGGAAATGGTTCGTCGGCGGGAAACTGAACGCCAGCTACAATTGCGTCGACCGGCATCTCGATAAATACAAGGACAAAGCCGCGATCATTTCCGTTCCGGAGCCCGAAAACGAAGAGCCCACCGTCATCACTTATCAGGAGTTGTACGAGCGTGTGAACGAAACCGCGGCAATGCTGCGCGATTTCGCGGGATTGAAAAAAGGCGACCGCGTCACGATTCACATGCCGATGATCCCCGAGCTGCCCATCACCATGCTGGCCTGCGCTCGCCTTGGGCTAATCCATTCCGTGGTGTTCGGCGGGTTCAGCGGCGAAGCCTGCGGAATGCGCGCGGCGGATTCGGGAAGCCGTGTGCTGATCTACACCGATAGCTACTACCGCAGCGGAAAGCTGATTGATCACAAAGCCGCCGTCGAAATCGCTGTGGAAACGGCGAAGCGTGACGGCCAGGAAATCGACAAGGTGCTGGTGTGGCGGCGCTACCCTGGAAAGTACGGATCGGCAACCCCGATGCTAAAGGGCCGCGACTATTTCGTCGACGAAGTGGTAAAGGACCATCGCGGAAAAACGGTTGCGCCGGTCACCATGGATGCCGAAGATCCCCTTTTCCTGATGTACACCAGCGGAAGCACCGGCAAACCCAAGGGCTGCCAACATCGCACCGGCGGCTACCTGGCCTACGTAACCGGAACTGCAAAATACTATCAGGACATTCATCCCGAAGATGTCTATTGGTGCATGGCGGATATCGGGTGGATCACCGGTCACTCCTACATTGTGTACGGGCCGCTGGCGCTTGCGGCCACAAGCGTGATTTACGAAGGCGTGCCCAATTATCCCGACGCAGGCCGTCCGTGGCGAATCGCAGAGCGGCTCAACGTGAATATCTTCCACACCTCGCCGACCGCGATCCGCATGCTGCGCAAAGCAGGGCCGCACGAACCCGGCAAATATCACTATCACTTCAAACATATGACCACCGTTGGCGAGCCAATCGAGCCGGAAGTCTGGCGCTGGTATTACGACGTCATCGGAAAACGAGAAGCCGTGATCGTTGACACCTGGTGGCAAACCGAAACGGGCGGCTTCCTCTGTAGTACCAATCCGGCTCTCGATCCCATGAAGCCGGGAAGCGCCGGGCCAGGTGTGCTGGGAATCTATCCGGTCATCTACGATGAGAATGGTGAAGTGCTTCCGGCAGGTGCAGGCCGCGCCGGCAATATCTGCATTCGCAATCCGTGGCCGGGAATCGAGCAGACGATTTGGAAGGACCAGGATCGGTTCGTTCGCCAGTATTACCAGAAATATTGCAAAGATCCGAAGAGCAAGGACTGGCACGATTGGCCATATTTCGCTGGCGACGGCGCGCTCCTGGCAAAGGACGGATATTTCCGCATCCTCGGACGCGTGGATGACGTGATCAACGTGGCGGGCCATCGCCTCGGAACGAAAGAGTTGGAATCCGCCTGCCTCACCATTGATGAAGTCGCTGAATCGGCGGTCGTGCCCGTGGTGGATGAAATTAAAGGCCGAGTCCCTGAAATCTACATTTCGCTCAAGCCGGGGGTTACAGCGTCGGCGAAAGAAGTGAGCGATAAGGTGATAAAGACGATCGAGACGATGATCGGCAAGATCGCCCGCCCGAAGTCCGTCCACATCGTTCCCGATATGCCGAAAACGCGTTCCGGCAAGCTGATGCGCCGCATTCTAGCCGCGATCTCGAATACCCTGGACGTCGGCGACATCACCACACTCGCGAATCCGGATGTTGTCGAACAGATACGCGTGCAAGTTCAAGGGGAGCAAAAGGTTGCAGCGAAAGAAGGTCCCGACGATGTAAAGCAGTTCGGTTCTGATATTTAATCCGATTGAGGCTAGGAGGAAGGCATGAATAGATTGCGGCTGCTGGCGTTCGTTTGCGGGTCATTTTTCATTGTAACAATCGGCTTCGCGCTTCCCATCCGATCGGTTACGGCTGCTCAGGCCCCGGCCCAAAGCACAGCAAAGCCCTCATCCAATCCTGACGCCATCGAAAACGACGACTCGCTGAATCTGACGCAAGATCAAAAAGACAAAATCAAGTCCATCCGCGACGACGCCAAGAAGCAAAAGCAGGACATCGAAAAAGATAAAACCCTCACACCCGACCAGCAAACCAAACAGCTCAAAGCCATAACCAAGCAAACGCGCGCTCAAGTGTTTGCCGTCCTCACCCCGGAGCAGCAGAAAGCCTGGAGCGCGGAACAACGCGAGCGGCGTATGGAAAAGAAACAGGCCAAGAGCAGCTCAAACTAATTTCCACGGCAAATCTGAGAACTTCCTAAGCGACAACCAGAGTGAAGACCAGACGGCACTTCTCCGCGCAGAATTTTTTGCTCGCCCCCTACGTTTTCTCTTGCATCGCGCTCGAATTTCCGTATTCTTTCTTGCGATAGGCGAACTCGCTCCACCTGCGCGGCAGTGAGAGAGTGAGGATCGCCGACGGAGGACGCGACAAAAAATTGAGCACCATCTCCCTGCCAGCCCAATTTCCCTCACGGGCGATTTCTTCCACTAAGAAGAAAGTAGCGAAGCTGACCGTCTGGCCCCTGGTGGCGGCCACATTTTTCATGGTGTCCGGCGGCACATACGGCACCGAAGACATCATCCACGGCGCCGGTTATGGCCTCGGCATTTTGCTTTTGTTGCTTACGCCTCTCGTCTGGAGCCTTCCCACCACGTACATGATCGGCGAGCTTTCGAGCGCGCTGCCGTCGGAAGGCGGCTACTACGCGTGGGTGCGTCGAGCCCTCGGAAATTTCTGGGGATTTCAGGAAGCGTGGCTATCCCTGGTCGCCAGCATCTTTGACATGGCGATCTATCCAACTCTATTCGTCGCGTATCTCACGCGGCTCTTCCCGTGGTTCGCCGAAGGACATCGCGGAGTAATGGTCGGCCTTGCCGTAGTCACCGTCTGCGCGCTGATGAACATAGCAGGCATTCGCGTTGTCGCAATCTCCTCGCTCTGGCTTTTCTTTTTGCTCTCGCTGCCCTTCGCGCTGATCGTGCTGATTGCGCCCATGGAAATCGGCGCGCTCAAGGGCGCGGTAACCTCTCCTACCACCTCCAGCGTCGGCCTCATCGGGGGCCTCCTGATCTGCATGTGGAACTACATGGGCTGGGACAACGCCTCGACAATCGCCACCGAAGTCCGCCGCCCGCAAAAAACCTATCCCAAGGCAATGCTCATCGCGGTGCTGGTTGTCGCCGCCACGTACATCCTGCCATTCGCGGCCATGTGGCTCACTGGCATCTCCTCTGCGGCTTTCGAAACCGGCTCCTGGGCCGACCTCGCCGGCATGATGGGCACATTGGTGGGTGGACCGGTCGCCGGCCGCATTTTTCGCGCCGCGCTCGTTCTCGGCGGCATGATGAGCGCCTTCGGAATGTTCAACGCGCTGGTAATGAGCTACTCGCGCCTCCCCCTCGCCATGGCGCAAGACGGAATGCTACCCGCGGTCTTCGCCAAGCTGCAGCCAAAGACGCGCGCCCCTTGGGTTTCAATCATCGTCCTCGCCAGCGCCTGGGCGATGTGCCTCGGCCTGGGCTTCGAACGCCTCGTCACGCTCGACATCATGCTCTACGGCATGAGTCTCTCGCTCGAATTCCTCGCCCTCGTCGCCTTGCGCATCAAGGAACCAAACCTCCGCCGCCCATTTCGCGTCCCGGGCGGCACCGTTGGCGCCGTACTCATCGGCGTCTTCCCGATTCTCCTGCTCGGCTTCGCCATGGTTCACAGCGAAGGGGAACGAATCCTCGGCATGAGCGGCCTGGCCTTCGGCGCGCTACTGATTGCCGGCGGCTTCCTCACCTACTGGCCCACCGCCCCGCTCCGCCGCCTCACCGGCGCGTCGCAAAATCAGCGTAAAGCCGCATAGCGACGATCCCCAGCCTCGGCCTTGTCGGCCAATACGTCCAACGATTCCTGCTCAATAACCCATAACAATAATTCGATTGCCGATCGCCCCCCGCTGTCTTCTAATTCCCTTCCGGCCCCCAATGCCCGCCAAACAAAACGCATACGACTACATCATCATCGGCGCCGGCTCCGCAGGTTGCGTCCTCGCCGCACGCCTCACCGAAGATCCCCACACGCGCGTTCTCTTGCTCGAAGCCGGCGGCCCCGACAAAGCCAAAGAAATCCACATCCCCGCAGCCTTCTCCAAGCTCTACAAGACCGCCGTCGACTGGAACTACTCCACCGAGCCCGAGCCCAGCCTCAACAACCGCCGCCTCTACTGGCCTCGCGGCAAAATGCTCGGCGGCTCGAGTTCCATGAACGCCATGATCTACATCCGCGGCAATCGCATCGACTTCGATCATTGGGCCAGCCTCGGCAATCGGGGCTGGAGTTTCAATGACGTCCTCCCCTACTTCAAAAAATCGCAGATGCAATCACGCGGCGAATCCGAATTCCACGCCACCAGTGGACCGCTGCATGTCACAGACCTGCGCTCCGTAAATCGCCTCACGCGCGCCTTCCTCGAAGCCGCCGCTGCACTCGACATCCCACGTAACCCCGATTTCAACGGCAAACTCCAGGATGGCGCCGGCCTCTACCAGGTCACCCAGAAGAATGGCCGCCGTCACAGCGCCGCCGACGCATACCTCAAGCCCGCGCTCGCTCGCAAAAATCTCGCCGTCGTCACCAATGCACACGTCGCGCGAATCACTCTCGAAAAACAACGCGCCGCAGGCGTCGAATATTTCTCCAGCACCGGAACAAGAGAAGCCCGAGCAGATCGCGAAGTGATTCTCTCCGGCGGCGCGATCAATTCTCCGCAGCTGCTTCTGCTTTCTGGAATCGGCCCGGCGGACGAAATCAGCCACTCGGGAATCCGGCCGATTCATGATCTCCCCGGCGTCGGCAAGAATCTGCAGGACCACCCGATGGTTTCGGTCGGCTACCTCTGCACGCAACCGGTCAGCATGGCCACTGCAGAATCACTTCCCAATATCATCCGCTATTTCCTTTTGAAGAGCGGCCCGCTCGTTTCCAATGTCGCCGAAGCCGGAATTTTCCTGCGCACTCGCCAGGATGCACAACGGCCCGATTTGCAGCTCCTCTTCGGCCCTGCCTACTACGTGAATCATGGCCTCACCCCTCGCAAAAACCACTGCTTCGGCTTTGGCCCCACGCTCATCACTCCCGAAAGCCGCGGCTCGATTTCCCTAAAATCGTCGAATCCGCTCGACACGCCCTCAATCCGCGCCAATTACCTCTCAACCGTTGCCGACCTCCGCGTGATTATCGAAGGCGTGAAGCTTTCCCGCCAGCTCGCGCAGCAACAGCCGTTCGCAAAATTTCGCGGCGAAGAATTGCACCCCGGCGCCGAGACGCAGTCTGACGCAGAAATCGCCGAGTTCATTCGCGCCGAAGCGCAAACGCTCTACCATCCGGTCGGCACCTGCAAGATGGGCCACGACGCGCTCGCCGTCGTCGATTCCGAGCTCCGGGTCCATGGCATCGAACGCTTACGCGTTGTGGATGCATCGGTGATGCCGCGAATCATCGCCGGCAACACGAATGCTCCCACCATGATGATCGCCGAAAAGGCCGCGGACATGATTCGAGCCGCCGTTTAATCGCTCGGCAAGTCGCCGCCGCTTCGCACTTTTAGCCGCGAATAATTCTGTTATTCTCTTCGCCGTGCGTCGTTCGTTCTTCTATGCATTCTTAATTTGCGCAGGCTTGTCATCGGCGGTGCTGGCTCGCGGAATTTCTTCGCGCGCATCGCATCCTCGCGTCCAGCAGCAAGACCAGCAAAATCCGCCCCAGCAATCTGCGCCGCCTCAGCCTTCTCCCAATCCATCCGTACCTCCTGCGCAAGCTCCACCGCAGCAGGGTGCTGCGCCCGCTCAGGCTTCTCCCGAACAAACTCCTCCGCCTCCCGTCCATCTTGGCCCGGTCGTAGTCATTGACCCCGGTCACGGCGGCACGGACACCGGCGCGCGCGGCACCAACTTGGTGGAAAAAGACGTGGTGTTACAGGTCGCTAAAATTCTGCGCGCGGAGCTTGAACGCGCGGGCTACCGCGTGGTGATGACCCGCAATGACGATTCGAATCCTTCCTACGAGGACCGCGCAGCCGTGGCCAATGCGTATCGCGATGCAATCTTCGTCAGCTTGCACGTTTCATCCACCGGCTCGACGGGTAACACGCGGACATACTTCTATGAATTTCCAGTTCCCTTCCAGCCGGCAGATGCCTCGCTCTTATCGGATCAGCCAAAGCAGGGTTTTCGAACCGCAATTCCATGGGAGGAAGCACAGCGCCCCTTCGCCGATCAAAGCCGGCGCTTGGCAAATCTTGTGCAGATCGACCTTGCTCATCGGTTTCCGCAATCGCCCAACGCTCCCACTCCTGCAGCCGTGCGCAATTTGCGATCCGTGGCGGCTTCCGCCGTGGCGGTTGAAATCTCCAGTGTCTCCGTTTCCGATCCCATTGCGCTAACGTCGTTGTCGGGGCCGCTTGCGGCCTCCGTCGCAAAAGGCATTGCGGCATTCCGTCCGATCGCCGTGGCCGCGCCAGCTGCGAGTCAACCGTAATGCCGCGCGATCTCAAAATTGCTCTGGGAATTCTCACCGTGGCCGTGCTGACAGGCCTCATCAGTTTGCGCGGACTCCACCAGCGCATGCAGGGCCTCGCCGAATCGCAGTCAACCGAAGAGAAAGCGCGTCGCGACGTGCTTGCGCCGGAAATCAAGACGCCAACCGACGTGTCACAGGGAGCGAGAATCTATTGGGCCGCCGGAGAAGACCGCGTCACCAGCACCACTGTGGAACTTGCGCTCTCGGGGGATCCAGTAGAGCGCGGCAAACAAGTACTGCACGCCCTGATAGTCGATACTCCGTCATCGGAACAGCGAACGATTCCTGCGAACGCCGAACTTCTCGCGTTCTATATCCTGCGCGACGGAACTGCAGTCGCGGATTTTTCCGACGCGCTTTCTTCGGAAACTCCTTCCGGAATCGAAAGCGAGCAGCTGGTCGTGGATTCAATATCGCGCACGCTTGAGAACAATGTCTCGACGGTACGCCGGCTCAAGATCCTAATTCACGGGCAGGAAGTGGAAACACTCGCAGGACATTTGGACCTAACTGGATTCTTCGACCTGAATCCCCCCAACGCAGCGCCGCCGGCACCGGCGCAATCGAGCGCAGCCCCGGCAACAAACACTCCGAATGCTTCCGCACCGCCAAAATCTCGGCGACCCGGAAGCGTTCCGAAACCGCGCCCCAAGTAATTCGTCGCGAAAATCGCTCTAAGTACAGTTGATCAGTCTCCGCTCGCCGCGCTAACGTCACCTCTCCGCGCTGCCTCAATCGCGGCGATGCTGATGTTCTTCATCGTCATCATCGCTCCGAAGGCACGCTTGGCCTCAGCGCCGCCAGCTGCGAGCGCGTCAGTTAGCGCGCGCGGCGTGATCTGCCAGGAGAGGCCCCAGCGGTCCTTGCACCAACCGCACTGGCTTTCCGTTCCGCCGTTGCGGGTGATCGCGTTCCAGTAACGGTCCGTCTCTTCCTGGTTGTCCGTCGCGATCTGGAAGGAAAAGGCCTCGCTGTGCTTGAACATCGGGCCGCCGTTGAGACCGAGACAGGGAATGCCCACCACGGTGAACTCCACCGTCAGCACATCGCCCTTCTTGCCGCCCGGATAGTCGCTGGGAGCCTCGTGAACCGCGGTGACATTACTGTCCGGAAAGGTGGCCGCGTAGAAGCGCGCCGCCTCCTGCGCGTCTTTGTCGAACCAGAGGCAGATCGTGTTTTTGGGTTTCATGCTTGTGTCCTCCTCTTCGTTTCACCATTACTTTACCCGATGTGCCTCATCTCCTCGAATGGAATCGACATGAAGCACCTCACCACCGCTTTATGAGGATTGTTGACACCCGTCGCCGCAGTCGTCACACTGTCTGCCAGCAGTTCTCTCCGTGCAACACGCGGATCCCGAGAGGAGCCAGCATTGCGAGCCGATGGACGCGCAGCCGATGATTTGCGCCCGGTAAAAATCATCCCGGACTTCATTCCCAACGCGGAAGGCAGTGTACTGATCGAAGAAGGCAATACGCGCGTGATCATCACCGCCACGATCGAAGATGGAGTGCCCTCTTTTCGCAAAGGCTCCGGCAAGGGCTGGGTCACCGGTGAATATGGAATGCTGCCGCGTTCCACGGAAGAGCGCACCCCGCGCGAGTCTGCGCGCGGCCGTCAATCAGGACGTACACTCGAAATTCAGCGCATGATCGGCCGGGCGCTTCGCGCCGTCACTGATCTGAAAGCCCTCGGCGAGCGCACCGCATGGCTCGATTGCGACGTGATTCAAGCTGACGGCGGCACTCGAACCGCTTCCGTCACCGGAGCGTTCGTCGCGCTCGCACTGGCGTTCGAACGCATGGTCTCCGCTGGAATGCTTCGCTCCGTGCCGCTTCTGGATTCGCTCGCGGCCGTCAGCGTCGGAATCGTCGGCGATGAGCTACTTCTTGATCTTGCTTACGAAGAGGATTCGCGCGCGCAGGTGGACATGAACGTCGTCATGACGGGCAGCGGCCGTTTTGTCGAAGTACAAGCCAGCGCCGAGGGACGCACCTATACGGACCGCGAACTCCAGCAACTGCTGGCTCTCGCTGTGGGCGGAATTCGTCAGCTCCAGGAGGCGCAGCAGGAACTCCTGCACATGAATTTCACCACACGAGCGCGATAAGGCCCTTTGAGCTCAGCGCAACCGATTCAGCTATTCCTCGCTTCCTCAAATCCCGGAAAATTGCGCGAGTACCGCGTGCTTGCGGGTGGCTCCCCGATCGAATTGGCTCTTCTCCCTAATTTCAGTGAGGTTCCGGCCTTCGAGGAAACCGCGCCCACTTTCGCCGAGAACTCCGCGGGAAAAGCTCTGCACTACAGCCGGTTTGCAGCCGGCACCGTGCTCGCTGACGACTCCGGCTTGGTGGTTCCGGCGCTGGGCGGCGCTCCGGGCGTTTTGTCCGCGCGTTATGCCGGTCCCGGAGCGAGCGACGGTGGCCGGGTGCAGAAGCTACTACGGGAAATGAACGCGCTGACTGGCGACGATCGCAAAGCACGGTTTGTTTGCGTTACCACTCTCGCGCAGAATGGGCGTGTTCTCGCTGTCTTATCGGATTCAGCGGAAGGTGTTATAGCGAAAACGCCCAAAGGCTCAGGCGGTTTCGGCTACGATCCCGTGTTTTTCTTTCCCCAGTTCGGCCGAACCTATGCCGAAATCACGCACGAAGAAAAAAATCAATACAGTCATCGTGGTAGAGCCTTTCGCAAAGCCATCGGATTTATGCAGGGCCGCACACCTTAAGCGGAACCTTTCTCGGCCCTAGGGAATCAAATGTGTTGCCCTGAAACTGCGGGCTGCGGGACAATGACCAATCTCCCTGCCGAGGTGACTTCATGGCAACTTCCAGAGTCGCGCCGGATCTTCTCTCCAATTTGCTCTCGCGAATCGCGGATGCTCGCGCGCAGACCGATGCGCTTTTCGATCTGTTGCCTCCTAACTCCTTCTACGAGCGCCCGATTGCCGAGCGCCATCGCCTGATTTTTTACCTCGGCCATCTGGAGGCCTTCGACTGGAACCTGCTGAGCGGCCCGCTCGAGCTTGGTACTCACGATGCCGCGTTCGACAAACTTTTCGCTTTCGGAATCGACCCGATTGGCGGCGGCTTGCCCACCGATAAGCCTGGAGACTGGCCGAATATCGCGAAAACCGAAAAGTACAAGTCGAATATCCGCGCTCATTTGGATGAGGCATTGCGGAAACCGGATGTGAGCCGCGAACCGCTGCTCGCCGACGGCACTCTGTTGCATGTAGCCGTGGAGCATCGCTTGATGCACGCCGAGACGCTCTCGTATCTGCTTCACAATTTGCCGCTCGAGAGAAAAATTCCGCATCCCGCGCCGATGAGCGATCCGCGACCCGCGCCCGCTGCGCGATTCGTCGCGATTCCCGCCGGGACCGCCACCCTCGGAAGATCACGAAGCGACGGCGCCTTCGGCTGGGACAATGAATTCGAGATGCAGCAGGTTTCTGTCCCCGAATTTTCCATCGGCGTGTTTCCCGTGACCAACGGCGAATTCATGGAGTTCGTCCAGGCCTGCGGCTACGAAGACTCCCGCTACTGGCGCCCCGAAGACCGGGAATGGAAGCGCCAGCAGCGCCTCGCTCATCCGCCGTTCTGGCTGCCGCGCTCCAGTTCCGTAGTCACGGATCCTGACACGCAGTGGGAATACCGATCCATGTTTGGAGCTATTCCGCTGCCGCCGTCCTGGCCCGTGTATGTGAGCTATGCGGAAGCCGCCGCATTCGCGCGGTGGGCCGGCATGAAATTGCCCACGGAAGCGCAGTGGCATCGGGCCGCGTACGGAACGCCGCAAGGCGTCGAGCGTGGATATCCGTGGGGAGATGGACAGCCCGATCGCTCGCACGGAAATTTTCACTTCAAGAATTGGCACGCGGCTCCTGTGGACGCTCATCCCGCAGGCGCTAGCGCATTCGGCGTTCACGATCTGATTGGCAATGGTTGGGAATGGACTTCCACGCCGTTTGGCCCTCTTGCCGGCTTCACACCCTTCCCCTTCTACAAGGGATATTCGGCCGATTTCTTTGACGGCAAGCATTTCGTGATGAAGGGTGGATCGGCGAGCACCGACGCATCGATGCTACGGCGGTCTTTTCGCAATTGGTTCCAGCCTCACTACCCCTACGTCTACGCCACCTTCCGGTGCGTACAGGAATAACGAGGAGTAACCCATGTCCAGTGCCCCGCGATTAGTTCCTACATCCGTCTCTACACAACTTCGATCCGAGTTTGCTTCAGATGTAGTCATCGGTCTTAGCCAGCCGGGACAAAAGGAACTGCCGTCCAAGTATTTGTACGACGAAGTGGGCTCGGCGCTCTTCGATGTAATCTGTGTTCTCCCGGAGTACGGTTTGAGCCGCGCTGGAATGCGGATATTGAATCGCCATGCCGGTGACGTCGTAGACCGTTTGCCAAGTCCGGTGATCGTTGCGGAGCTTGGCAGCGGCAGCGGTCAGAAGACGCGATTGCTTCTAGAAGCCCTGGCGCGCAGGCAGCGCGTGAACTACTACCCGATTGATATTTCGGGGAGCGCTCTGAGCCGCTGCCGGCAGGAGCTCGGACAGATAGACCGGGTCAGCATCGTCGGCTTCGAGCGCGCCTATCTCGATGGCTTGCAAGAGGTGGCGGCGCGCAGGCGCGAAGGCGAAAAAATCTTCGTCCTGTTTCTCGGCAGCACGATTGGCAATTTCGATCGCCCGGCCGGAGATCAGTTTCTGCGCGAAGTCCGCGCCATCCTGCATGAAGGCGACGCCCTGCTCCTCTCCACAGACCTCGAAAAACCGGTGGAAATATTGAGACTGGCTTACGACGATCCCGCCGGCGTGACCGCCGCGTTCAATAGAAATCTGCTGGCCCGCATCAATCGCGAGCTCGCCGCCGATTTCGATCTCTCGCGCTTCGAACACATCGTGCGCTACGACGAATCAGAGCGGCGCATCGAGATGCACCTTCGTTCCACGGAATGGCAGCGCGTTACGATTCGCAAAGCTGGATTCGGCTTTTACCTCCGCGAGGGTGAGACGATCTGGACCGAAAGCTCGCACAAGTACGATTTGAGAGAGGTGGTCGAGATGGGCGAGCGAACCGGATATCGTTGCGCGAACCAATGGATCGATTCCGAATGGCGCTTCGCCCAGAATCTTTTCTTTGCCGCCTGAGATTCTCGCGATGCGTGCGGCCGGGCCGTAGCTTCCCTATGCTATAGTTCTGTGCTTGATGGCAAATTCCGAAAACAAAGCAGCAAAGAAGCAAGCGCGCCCCAGGAAAGCGCCGGCGCGCGGCCGCACAGCAAAGCCTTGGGCGCGGCCGCCGAAGAAATCATCACGCAACTACGCATTCGGCCGCGGAGCAAATCCCGAGCGAGTGAAAGCGATTCTGCATGGGTTGGACCAAGCGTATCCCGCGGCCACTTGCGCGCTGACGCACGACAATCCGTTCCAGCTCCTGATCTCCACGATCCTTTCGGCGCAATGCACCGACGAGCGCGTGAACATGGTTACACCAGGGCTCTTCAAGAAGTATCCAACTCCCGGCGCATTCGCTTACGCCAACCCGCGCGATATCGAAGAGGAAATCCGCTCCACGGGCTTCTACCGCAACAAGACCAAATCGATCCTGGGCGCCAGCAAAAAGATCGTCGAGGAATTTAACGGCGAAGTGCCCCGCAGGATGGACGAAATTCTGACGCTTCCGGGCGTCGCGCGGAAGACGGCGAACGTGGTGCTGGGCACCGGATTCGGAATCGCGTCGGGAGTTGTCGTCGACACGCACGTGCAGCGGCTTTCGCGGCGGCTCGATTTGACGAAGAATACGGACCCAAAGAAAATCGAGAGCGATCTGATGAAAGTGATCCCGGAAAATCGCTGGATTCTCTTTTCTCATCAACTGATTTGGCATGGAAGGCGAATTTGCAAGGCGCGCAAACCGCTGTGCATCGAGTGCAATCTGGAGAACATCTGCTACTCGAAGGACAGGACGATTTAACCGGTCGCGGGCAGAGGTGCTAACGACGCGGCGACGTGCCCGCCTGAGTGACGCATTGATCGCACAGACCTGCGTCGACGCACGCATGGTGTTGTTGGCGCGCGATCGAGACTTTCGTGCGTTTGTAGAAGCCGCGAAACTGGATCTTGTTCTGGCGAGACTTTAGTAAAGGCCCCGAGCTAAAAAACCTCGTGGTGGCTAGCGGAGAGTCGAGTCCGCGTGGCTCGTTCCCTCGAGTTGAAGGCCCTTTATCGTGGCTACCAGATCGAGAGCCAGGCGGGCTTTGTCGATACATCCATCCGCACCGGATGCAATCGCGCTCTGTAAAAACTGCGCGGCATCGTGATGACTCATCATCAGGATTTTCACGTGGGGAGTCTGCTGCCGGATGAGACGCGCGGTTTCAAGTCCGTTCCCATTGGGCATGCTGATATCAAGAAGAATCAAATCGGGATTCAGGCTGCTCGCCTTCTCCAAAGCTTCCGGAGTGCCAGCGGCTTCCCCACAGATTTCCCAGCCGGCCTCCTTGGAGAGAAGGCCGGCCACTCCGCGCCGAACCAGCTGATGATCATCCACAATGAGAATTCGCATGAATCACCGAACATTGACCGAAAACAAAGGCTTGCGCCGGCATCTTTAAGCCATCTGAGTCTTCTTCGTTTCGACGGGCGCCTCTTTCTTCGGCACGGGAATCGTGATTCGGAACAAAGTTCCTTTCGCGCTCGATTCGATCGTCATGTCGCCGTTAAATTGCCGCGCGCGTTCACGCATGCCCCGGATTCCAAAGCCGGCTCCTCGCAATTGAATGTCTGCCAGCTTTTCGCGGGAGATTCCCTTCCCTTCGTCGCGAACTTCGAGATGAACCTCTTCCCGCATCCTCTCAATCTCGATCATGGCCCGTTTGCTGCCCGAATGACGATGGATATTGGTGAGGCTCTCCTGCACCAGGCGGAAGATGGCAAGTTCCATTTCGTGGGGAAGTCTCCCAAACCCTTCGGAAATCTTAAAGTCGATTTCGAGCCCGCTGCGTTCGGTCAAACCGCGGACATACCAGGTTATGGCGGATTGCAGTCCTTCTTCATCCAACAGAGGCGGATGCAGGAGATAGGAGTTTGTCCGAATTTCACTGGTCAATTGATGTACCAACTCGCGCGCTTCTTCCGCGGCTTCCGCGAGTTCAGGAGCTTCTTCTTGTGCTTTACGGATCAGCGTGGACAAATTCATGGCCAGAACGGTAAGCAACTGGCCGGCGCTATCGTGCAGTTCGCGAGCGATATGACGGCGCTCTTCGTCCTGGATCCGCAACATCTGCCAGGAAAGCTCGCGAAGCTGCTGGGATTGCCGCATCACGTCGGCGTTGCTTAACTCCAATTCTCTGGTGCGCTCGCGTACTTCGGAGTCCAGCCGCTCGGAAAGATTTCGAAAGCGATCTTCGCTTTCGCGCAACGCCTCCTCGGCGCGTTTGCGCTCCGTAATATCCCTGGCTACCTTGGACGCACCGGTTACTTTGCCGTTGAGATCCTTTACCGGCGAAATGGTGAGGGAAATATCAAGGAGCGTGCGGTCTTTTCGAATCCGGACGGTCTCGAAATGATCCACTCGCTCTCCGCGTCTGAGACGAGCGAGAATTTCCGTCTCTTCATTCCAACGATCGGCTGGGATGATAAGGGTGATGTGCTGGCCGATGGCTTCCTTTGCCGTATGGCCAAATATCCGCTCGGCTCCTCTGTTCCAACTGGTGATAATGCCATTGAGATTCTTGCTGATGATTGCGTCATCGGAGGAATCCACGATGGCCGCCAGCAGTTCTGTGGCGCGCTCGGCCTGCTTGCGATCCGTAACATCTCGCAAGATAGCGAGTTGAACCAACTGTCCGTCCGGCTGACGGAGCGGTACGGCACGCGTATCCATCTGCCGGCGCCCCCCCGATAGACTGGAGATTTCAAACTCGAGCGAGCCTTTCTCGCCGCTGCAGACTCTTTCATTAAACGCGCGGAACCGTTCTCGATCCTCGGGCACCACCAGGTCGTAAGTGCTCTGTCCCACCACCGCCTCCAGGGAGGGGGCGCCGACCATGGCCAACCCTGCTGCATTCATGTGCAACAGCGCGCCATCGGAACTTACCAATCTTACGCATTCGGGCGACGTCTCAACAATGGCGCGAAAACGCTCTTCGCTTTGACGCAAAGCCTCTTCGGCGCGCTGACGCTCGAGCGCAAAGGCCAGCTGGCGAGAGATGGTGAACCCGAGTTCCAGATCACTTTTTGAAAAAGCATGCGGGGCATTGAAATAGGCTACGAATTGCCCAATGAGCTTTCCATTCGAGACCAGCGGGACAAATGCCAGCGAAACGATGCCCTCCGCCTTAACGGTAGCCTTGAGGCGTGGTTCGAGATCGGAGGTCTCGACGTCATTGATAGCAATCGGCTCAGGATTCCGCTCACTCCGGTGCCAGGGCAAATGCTCCTCGGTTGCTATGCGGTAACCGGCGGACAAACCGCGCCAGCTCACAAAGCGAGTCCTGCCGAGTTCGTCAAATAACAGGATCGACGCACGATCACACTCCAACGCGCTCAAGATGGCCTCAATCGCGGCGCTGAAGGTCTCATCAGCCGAGGTGGCTCGCTGGAAATGGTCAACAAGACGAAAGAGGGACTTCTGATGGCGCGCCGCGGCGGCCAGCGCCCATTCCGCCTTCTTGCGCTCGGTAACGTCTTCAATCACACAAACAAAATAGTTAAGCCGGTTATCGGACTCGCGGACAGCGCTGATGGTTTGATTTACCCAGACCGCGGAGCCGTCTTTGCGGATCAGGCGTTTGTCGGTGGAATACTGATCGAGTTCTCCGGCAGAGACTTTCTCGTACTGGGCGAGTTCTGCTCTGAGATCGGAAGGATGGGTGATTTCCCGGATGGTGAGCTTCCGCAAGGCTTCTTGCGGGTAGTCCAATATCTCGCAGAGCTTTGGATTCACGCGAAGGAAGTGTCCGGCCTTGGACGTGTGGGCAATTCCTACCGCCGCTTGTTCAAAAGTCGAGCGGTACCGCTCTTCACTTTCGCACAGCGCCTTTTCGAAGGTTTGGCTGCGCTGGAAGATCTCCTGCATGTCGACGTTGGGAGGAGCCTCGGAGATGAAATCACCGAAAAACAGGTGCCCTTTTCGCACCTTATCGATGCCCTGCAGCAGATCCTGAGAAATCGCAGTCTTTACCACGTACCCGCGCGCGCCGGCATTGAGAGCCTGCCGCATCATCTCGGTGGAATTGTGCTGGCTAAGAATCAGGATGTCGGTGGTGGGAAGAGTGCGCCGGATTTCACGTGTGGCTTCCAAACCGTTAATCATCGGCATGCTGATGTCCATGACGACAAGGTCGGGACTTAAGCGCTGGGCTTGTTCGATGGCATCCCGGCCGTCGCTCGCTTCGCCACAGACTTCGATATCAGCGCGGGTTTGCAAAAGCGAACGAACACCTCTGCGGACCATTTCATGATCATCGGCGACGAGAATTCTCACCGTAGAGAACCTCCGAAGCTTTGTGGCGGTGTTTTTGAGCGGGTCGTGCAGTTCGCATGCAGCCCAATATCGTCACCTTAAACGCAGCATTGTTACATACAGGGAAGGCTGTAGAAACACAAGAGCAACACAATTACTCAGTATTGACTATGGTGTTTTTGTCGTGGTGCGCCGCTGCCCCAAGACCACTCTCCTAAGAAACGAACGATAGAATGATCCTGGCATAGACAGAGCGTTTGTCCCTGCCCTATGTTAACGCAGCGCTTCTCGACACATACGAACGCGAGTGGATCGGCTTTGCACGCTCACTCGTAGCGACTACCGATCGTGCCTTTACGGGTTTAATTGGGGCAGGTGCCGTGGGCGAGTTTACCTGGCAAATTCTCACGCCGTTCGTGTTCGGTTTTGTCACTCGTTTTAAGCTGGGCCGCCACGCGATCTTTAGAACCATTTCTCAAACCCGCATTTCATTACCCAGATGTTCGCTCAGCCAAGGGAGCGCTGGAGACATCCACGGCGGCGACCGGCTGCCTTGGACGAGGTCTCCCGCACAGAATAATTTCGATCCTTTACGTTCTCTGGATTGGCAAGCACATGTGTACGGCAAAACAGAGGGTGAACTCGAAACCGCCTGTCGCGATCTTCAACTTCCTTTGCATTCCTTCCCTTGGAGTGACCGAGCAAACGATGCCGGACTCAAGAAGGATGCCCTATATCGGGTGAGACCCGACGGCTAGGTCGCGCTGGCATCAGTGGAACAAAATTCCCGTGAACTTAGAAGTTTCGTTGAGCAATTTCACTTGCGCTTCAAGAATTGATCAACATTTGCGCGTCATTTCGAATTGAGATGATACCCGCTGCGCAAGAATTCCCTGTTTCGAGGGCACCTTGTTCTTAGGCCCCGGCGCTCCGTTTGGAACACCCTCCGCGTTTGCAAGTGCCGTATAATCGGTACGCACTTCATATCGGGGCGTAGCGCAGCCTGGTAGCGCGCCTGCCTTGGGCGCAGGAGGTCTGGAGTTCAAATCTCCACGCCCCGACCACTTAACCTCCCATACGTCATGCTAGTAGAAGCTTTTTCGATTCGGTCCCATCGCCGGTGTCTTCTTTAGTGTGCCCAATTTTGTGCCCACCCAGCCGATCCACAGCGGCAAACACGGCATCGTGGGAAGGGTGAACATAACGTGCAGAGATAGCGATAGAACTGTGTCCCGCAATTCGCGCTAGGGTCCAAGCATCGCAGCCAGATTCACCAAGACGAGTAAGAAAGGTGTGCCGAAGACTATACAGAACGAAGGGCCGAACCTTGCTGACGGTGAGTGCCTTCGAGTGTTGTTTCTTGATGCTGGATGGCTCCAAATGGCCGCTACTAGTTGGCGCAGGCCACACCCATCCTTCCTGAGGTTTCTGGGCACGTTCCCAGCGATTTTCTAGAATAGTCCTTACTCTTGGTGTCATCGGAAGCAAGCGGCGCGCCGCAGCTGTTTTCCCGTGCGTGACTAGAAAAGTGCCGTGGCGTCCGTTACTCCACGTGATCGACTCCCAGCGCAGTCGGAAACACTCCTCAGGCCGTAGGCCCGTATCCACAAGGACAGCCGCGACAGAAGCCAACGGCTCTTGAGCGACTGTGAGGTATCTCGCTTCTTCTTCATATGCAACAACGTGTTCTCGGTGCCGCTCACCAGGCAACTTCTTGATCTTCGGGGCGGACTCTATGACGCCCCATTCAACGGCCAACCCAAGAATGCGGCGCAACACTCGCAGAGAGCTATTTACCGTACTGATCTTACGCCCTTTCGATAGACGGTACGCACCAAACTCAGCCGCCCTCTCACTCGTAATCTCGTCGAGTCTCAAGTTTCCTAACTCCCTGAACTCCTTGATCGCGCGGATGCCGACTTTATAGAAATCCCGCCAAGTCTTGGGTGCGCTACTTTCAAAAGTTGACCGTGCCCAGGGCTCGAATCGCCTGTCGACGAACTCGCCCAATGTGGGTACTGGCCTTCTGTCGCGAATACCTACCTCGCCTTTTGCCAGGGACGTGCGGTGAGCAGATTCCATCTGGCGCGCTACTTTGTCATTTCGCTGCTTCGTTGATTTCCGCACGGGCTCTCCAGCCCACATGAATTTGTACCAGTAGGTTTTTCCGCGTTTGTAGATCATGGCTCACGCTCCCGTTTTCGGGTTCCTTTCGGTCTACCTCCGAGCTTTCCCCACTCTTTCATGCGCCGGTCGAACGCCGCTTTGCCCCATCGCTGAATCCGGACTTCCGCGCTTCTGCGTCCTAATGCGCTCGCAGCTTGTGCCAATTTTGTCATACCCCTAAATAACCTAACGTTAGGTAAATTGCAACTGTTTTCTTGCCACCAAACAGGACCGCTTGTTGTCAAATCTTTGGCTATGCCAAGGTGAGACTTTTATATTCGCGTTTTCTACGAGACGCTAAGCTGACTGGTTCGTGGTATCCCACTGCTAGATGTGGTGACTTCCGTCCGAATTTCCGCATGGATTCTCGGATGTAACTCTCGAGCATCTTCCTAATTGACTCCAACCGCATGCGCTCTGCGCGAGAAACTGCGCGAAGTGAGAGGCATTCCTTGATCCGACGCAACTGGCGAAAGGGCTTCACAACATGCAGATAAAACTTATTCCCGCTGCAATTTTGACTGACGTATCCGAGCTTGTGGCAGCAGCGGCACAGCAACTCAGAAGCGTGTGTTGATCCAGGAAACAGGAAGTAATACAGCTTGAAAACTGCACGTCCACAACGGGGGCAGGAAAAATAAAGTCGCGCTGTTCCATCCTCGATTGATGACCATTTGCCCGGGCGATTCACCAATGGATGCAATGTATACGTCAGGTGAATCCGAAATGGGGGGTTACACGGGATCGGGATCTCGAATGGCTCGCAATCCTTGATTGCCCGCAACATTTTCTGCTTTCCAAATCGTCGTTGGACAGCCGCGACAGCGATGATGAAACATTCCTCCACAAGCCGCTTCGACCGGTATGGCACAATTTGCCTGAATTTCATCGAGGTTCAGCCGTCTGACATTTCCGTGTGAAGTTTGAACGAATTAATCCAAATCGTTCGCCGAGTTCTAATAACTCGGTGCAAAGGGCACGATCTTGAGTGGCCTTGGTGTTTTCCCGCACGACCTCACAAACGGCCAACAAGCCATGGAAAGAGCGTCTCCGCTGTTTCACTGCCTCCAATCCAAAAGCTCTGTACTGGGGCAATAAGTTTTGGAGATCGCGTGGGAAAACGTATGCACTTAGTTCCTTAGATGGCTGATTGGCCTCCTGCGGACGCTCAAGAGCAGCCGGAGCAAACGCAAGCTCTAGAGCAGCACGCACGACTTCGCTTACGGACTGTCCAGTTTGTTCACACCGGTCTCGCAGCCGACTGCCAAGCGGCACGTTGATCCGGATCGTTATTCGACTTCCCCGATTACCTACCGATGTCCTCTCGGGGTCGCTGCCCGTAATGTTGTTAAAGCGGGGATCATGTTGAGCGCTTTCTTGTCCCAATTTAGACAGCTTTCCGCCAGCGTCGAACTCTGTCAGACGCGAAATTCGGAAGCGGTTATTCGATAAATGGGACATGTGGACTCGTCCAGCGCAGATGGACTCCGAAATCAGCCAATTCAGCCAGAATCCACGAGATCCGCCACGTCATGCCGACTCCCGGGCTGGAGTTAAGTTCCCTGAGCGTTGTTAGCGCGTGCCTGATCAGGCGCAACATCTCTTTCTGCCCTGCTGTTCGACTGCTGGCCATGAAATCTCGTGAAGCGTCCAACCTGACAAGAGCGAAGCCGGTTGCCATCCGCCGGTCAAGCAATTCCTTCAAATCCTGTTCAAATTCCGAAGCCTCGTTCATTGCGTCGGGTCGTGATTCAGTTTTTCCTCGAACTTCGTCCCCAAATGTTCCGTCCCCATAACTATCGTTGTTTTCAATAAAGTGGGCGGAAGGACGCAAAGCTGTAGGAGATGTCTCCTGGAGAAGAACCGGGGCATCGGATCTCGCAATTCTTCTTAGGATCGGCATAGCTAGAAATCATCCCGGTTTTCTGTCACAGGTGTGACACCAACGGACGGCGCGGGGATCGGCTTTTCCCCCGCGCTTTGCGTCTTTTCCCCAAATAACTCCCTTTCCGCCCCAGTGCCTGAATCAATAGGACTTGGAGGGACGGAAGGAATTGGGGCGGAACTTTGGGAGGATCTTTCCTGGATCACGATAAGCCGGTCCCCATGTCCCGACGTCCGTTCAACTAATCTGATTCCCAGGATTTTGGCCAATGCGTTTAAGCGCCGCGAAAGCCCTTGTTTCTTGGGAATGAAGCTCGGATCGTAATCTTCTTCTTGTTCAGCAAATTTCTGGAATTCGCACCGGAACATGCCAAGTTCCATCTTTGTCACGCCTTCCTCGCGCAGAGACTCGACGTATCTGCTTATCAAACCCTCCAATCCCTGATTGCGTTCGAGCCTTATACTCTGGTCGTAATGTCCAAGTGTTCTCAGGCAACTTTGGTTGGCGGAGTCGTGGTTTAGCATTACCGAGAGCGCGAGCAAGGGCGCTCCCAACTGGGCGGTGCGAAAATCAAACCCCGAAGCCACCATTTCTTGCTCTTTCTCGGCAATCTCGCGCCGAAATTCGCCAGTGCAGCCATAATT
>Ga0306921_10000822_pt1 | contig 29004 bp, 26 predicted proteins | sample sta12Cox44000080_FD_203760 | JGI IMG/M metagenome (GOLD analysis project Ga0306921, IMG submission 203760) | Lab enrichment of tropical soil microbial communities from Luquillo Experimental Forest, Puerto Rico - statoxic.12C.oxic.44.000.080 (v2)... | ecosystem: Environmental > Terrestrial >... | reverse complement strand
CACAACATGCGTTCCGTACTCCATCATTTGCTGGGCGTGGAAAGTGCCTTCGCGTCCCGTGAATCCCTGAATTAGAACGCGCGTTTTTTCGTTCACCAGTACGCTCATCGCGCACCTCCCGCCAGCACGACCACCTTCTGCGCTCCATCTCTCATGCCGTCCGCGATCGTAAAGTTCAGTCCGCTCTCCCGCAAAATCTGCTGTCCGCTTTCCACGTTGGTCCCTTCCATTCTCACCACGATCGGTACTCTGACACTCAAATCCTTAGCGGCCGCAACCACGCCCGTCGCCAATACGTCACAGCGCAAAATCCCGCCAAAAATATTGATGAACACGGCTTTCACCGCAGGGTCGCTCATCAAGATGCGAAACGCATTCTTCACCTGATCCGCCGAAGCGCCGCCGCCCACGTCAAGGAAGTTCGCGGGCGATCCACCCGCGTACTTGATAATATCCATTGTCGCCATCGCCAACCCGGCGCCATTCACCATGCACGCCACGCTGCCATCCAGCTTGATGTAGTTCAATCCATACTTCGACGCTTCGACCTCGAGTGGGTCTTCCTCATCCAGGTCACGCAGTTCTCGCAGGTCCTTGTGCCGGAACAAGCCGTTGTCGTCAAACGTCATCTTGGCGTCCAGCGCCACCAACTTCCCTTCGCCGGTCAGCACACACGGATTGATCTCGATCAGCGATGCGTCGGTGTCGACAAACGCCCGATACAACGCCTGCAAAAACGGTGTAGCCGCGGTCGCCTGTTCGCCCGTCAATCCCAAACCAAACGCAATCTTTCGCGCCTGGTAGGGCTGCAACCCGACCGCCGGATGGATTTGCTCCCGCAGAATGGCCCCGGGGTTTTCCTTGGCCACTTGCTCGATTTCCATTCCGCCCGCGGCACTGGCCATAAACACCGGCCGCCCCGATTCGCGATCCATCAGCAATCCCAGATACAGTTCGCGCTTGATGTCCAGTCCTTCTTCGATCAGCAACCGCTTCACCACTCGGCCTTGCGGGCCCGTCTGCACCGTCACCAGCGTCATGCCCAAAATGTGCGAAGCGATCTCCGCCGCTTCATCCGCCGAACGCGCCAATTTAACGCCGCCGCCCTTCCCGCGGCCCCCGGCATGGATCTGCGCTTTCACGACCACGATATTGGACTTCAGCCGCTGTGCGGCTTCGCGAGCTTCTTCCTTCGTGAACGCCACTTCTCCGCGCGGCGTGGTTACCCCGTATCGCGAGAGGATGGCTTTCGCTTGGTATTCGTGGATCTTCATTTGAGGTTCTGCCTTTTTTGCACGGCCCCGGCGGAGCCAGGACCGACGATCTGTGCGACTCTAGAGTGGTACACAGATGCTAGAATTTGAGGCTTCTTGAAACAGTAAAGTTTACTTTAGCGGCCCACCTCCGGCAAGGTAAAGGGATGGGGCGGACTGTGATTTCCGTGAATAAACATTCATCGTTAATTGCCAAAACCGAACGTCTCGATCCGCTCTCGGGACCCGAAGCCGAACTCCTCATGGAAGAGCTGCTTTCCGGACGCGTCGACACCGCCGACATCGTCCGCTGGCTCGAAGCCTTAAACCAGCGCCAAATTCATCCTGCCGAGCTCAGCGGTTTTGCTACCGTAATGCGCCGCCACGCGACCCCGGTCTTCGTCCCCGTCGAGAGCCGCGTTTCGAATCTCATCGACACCTGCGGAACCGGGGGCGATTGCTCCGGAGCCTTCAACATTTCCACGGCCGCCGCTTTTGTCGCCTCCGCTGCGGGCGCCCGTGTGGCCAAGCACGGCAATCGCTCGGTCAGTTCACGCTGTGGCTCCGCCGACGTCCTCGAAGCGCTCGGCGTGCGCATCGATCTCCCGGTCGAAGTATCCGGCCGCGCCATTCGCGACGTCGGCATCGGCTTCCTGTTCGCCCCCGCAGCGCATGCCGCCACACGCCACGCCGTTCCCGCCCGCAAACAAATCGGCAAACGCACCGTTTTCAACCTTCTCGGCCCTCTCACGAATCCTGCGGCCACCGATTTCCAAGTCCTCGGCGTCTATTCGCCTGATTATCTGGAACTCCTTGCCGCCACGCTGGTGGAACTCGGAGTTCGCCGCGCTTTTGTTGTGCATGGCGCTGGGGGGCTCGACGAAATCTCTCCTCTCGGTGAAACCCTGGTCGCCGAAGTGCATAACGGCGCCATCCGGCGTTTCACTCTGACTCCGGAAGAGTTCGGCCTCCCGCGCACTTCCCTCGAAACGCTGCGCGGCGCCGGGCCTGCGGAAAACGCCGTGCTGATTCGCAACATTTTCACGGGAGACGACGGGCCACGACGCGCCGTCGTCATCCTCAATGCCGCTGCCGCTTTGTTCGTCTCGGGGATGGCTGGCGATTATCAGGAGGCCGCCCGTCTCGCGGCGAAAGCCATCTCTTCCGGCGCAGCCTTGGCAAAGCTCGATCAACTGGCCGCCTTCACGCACGGCCAGCCCTAATCCTGACCGCGATTGGCAATTTCACTGCGTCAGAAAGTTCTTCAGGATCTGCTTGCCCGCTTCCGTAAGTACCGATTCCGGATGAAACTGCACCCCGTCGATTGCATATCGCCGGTGCCGCAGCCCCATAATGACGCCGTCGCGGGTTTCCGCGGTGATTTCCAGCGCGCGCGGCAAGGACTTTCGCTCCACGATCAACGAGTGGTAGCGCGTTGCCGTCAGCGGATTGGGCACCGACCGGAATATGCCCTTGCCATTGTGTTCCACCTTACTGGTCTTCCCGTGAAACAGCTTCGGCGCGCGAATGATTTTCGCCCCAAATGCCGCCCCGATGGCCTGGTGCCCGAGGCAGACGCCAAAAATCGGGAACTTCCCCGCCAGCTTCTCAATCAATTCCACCGAGATGCCCGCTTCCTGTGGCGTGCACGGTCCGGGCGAAATGACCACCCGTTCCGGTTTGCGTCGCTCAATCTCTTCCACCGAAATCCGGTCGTTTCGATGCACTTCGAGCGTGCAACCAAGTTCCCCCAAATATTGGGCCAGGTTGTACGTAAACGAGTCGTAGTTGTCGAGCAGCAGGATCATCGCGCGACTCTCAAGTCAATCCGCCTAGTGACCGCGCCTCTCTTTACGTCCTTTACTTCCTCCAGCTCTCTCGATTGCTTTGCTCGTGTTGTGCGCTGACTCCAGCGCCCGCCGCAACGCCTTCGATTTGTTCACGGACTCCTCATATTCCCCCTCAGGCGTCGAGTCGGCCACAATTCCCCCGCCCGCCTGAATATGTGCCAGTCCATTCCTGATGACCATCGTGCGCAACGCAATGCACGAGTCCAGATTCCCCGCGAAATCCAGATACAAAATCCCGCCCGCATAAATCCCGCGTCGCGTTTTTTCCAGCTCCTCGATGATTTCCATCGCTCGCACCTTCGGTGCGCCCGATACCGTTCCCGCCGGAAAGCACGACATCAGGGCGTCGAAACAGTCGACATCTTCGCGCAGCGTCCCCCGCAAACTCGAAACCAGGTGCATCACGTGCGAATACCGCTCCACCGTCATCAGCTTCTCCACCCGCACGCTTCCGTACTCGCACACCCGGCCAAGATCGTTTCGCCCCAAATCCACCAGCATGATGTGTTCGGCGCGTTCTTTTTCGCTGGCCAGCATCTCCCGTTCCAGCCGCAAATCTTCCGCTTCGTCCTTCCCTCGCCAACGCGTTCCCGCGATCGGCCGGTAAAACGCCTCTCGCCCCTGCACCTTCACCAGCATTTCCGGCGAACTCCCTACCACATGCACATCATTCAGTTGCAGGTAGAACAGATAGGGCGAAGGATTCAGCGCCCGCAATTCCCGGTACACATCAAACGGCGTGGCGTTCGTCTTCGCCGAGAACCTCTGGCTGATCACCACCTGAAAAATGTCGCCGGCCCGGATATACCGTTTCGACTTGCGAACCGCCTCCAGATATTCGGCACGCCCGAAATTTGAATGGACCTGGAGCGGCCGCGCCCCGTTTTTTCCCGGCTCCCCTCGCACTTCGCTCTCGACCGGTGCCTCCAGGGCCTCCCGCGTCCGGCGGATTTGCTGCACCGCCGCGTTGTACTTTGTGCGCAGGCTTCCCGGCCCTTCGGTGTACACATTTCGCACGATCCACAGCCGGTGTTGCACGTGATCAAACGCGATCAGCCCCCGGTAGAACATCAGCATTGCGTCGTACAGCCCGATGTCGTCCCGCAACCGTTTCGGCAGCCGCTCGATCAGCCGTACCATGTCGTAGCTGAAATATCCGATCGCGCCCGCCACCAGCGGCGGAAGTCCCTCCACCCGCACCGGGCGGAACTTCTGCATGTGCGCTCGCAAAAAAGAGATCGGATCCCGTTCTTCCCAGATCAGCCGGTTGTGACTTTCCAGTACGCACGCCCCGCCCGCGTAACGAAACACTTCCTCCGGGTGCGCTCCCGCAAAGGTGTAACGCGCGATTTTTTCCCCGCCTTCCACACTTTCCAGAAGGAACGAATAGCGCGCTCCTTGCGCTACACGCAGATACGCGCTCACCGGCGTCAGCAAGTCCGCCGGGAAAAGGTCGTACACGGGAATAAGGTTTCCCTGTTTGGCGAGCCGCTCAAACTCCTGGAACGAAGGCCGGATCATCGGGTTGCGCCGTGGCGCTTAAGGGAAGCAGAAAGTATACCGCGACTGGCGGCGTGAATCTGCGTGGCGGGCCGGCGGGTCGCTCGCCCGCTAGCGCAAAGCGGTCTCTTCTTTATGCAACGCGCTCAGCACCGCCTGACGCATTGCCGCGTCAGGTACGCGTTGGCCCATCCAAAGTTGCCACTGGGCCATACCCTGCCCGAGAAACATCTCCGCCCCGGAAACCGTTCGAATCCCGCGCGCAGCTGCCATCCGCAACAGCTTGGTCCTCAGCGGACGATAGATCAGATCCATCACCAAACTACAGTTCAGCTCTCCCGCCTGCAATGGCGAATTTCCCGGATACGGATACATGCCCACGGGTGTGGCATTGATCAGCGCATCGAATCTCCGCTGGCGCAACGCCCCGCGCTGCAACACGCCACCGCCAACCGCTCGCGCCAATTCCTTCGCGGCGCCCTGCCGACGCGCACACACCAGCACCTCCGCGCCGGCCTTCGCCACTGCAAACGCCGCTGCTCGCGCCGCGCCACCCGCGCCGAAAATCACCACGCTGCTGCCCCGCAACTCCAGCTTCCCTTCGAGCGCCCCCAGCACACCCACGTAATCCGTGTTGCTCCCCACCAATTTGCCGCCTTTTCCGACCGTCACGGTGTTCACTGCCGCAATTTGTTCCGCCAAAGGCTCGCACTCGTCCAAATAGCGAAAGATCTTCTGTTTGTGCGGCAAGGTCACGCTAAATCCTTGCACCCCGAATTCCCCCAGCACCTTCACAAACTCGCCGAGGTCCTCCACCAGAAACGGTAGAAACACCGCGTCTTTCCTCGCCGCGACGTATCCCGTGTTGTGCAGCAATGGCGACAGCGAATGACTGATGGGATTGCCGATCACCCCATACACCCGCGTCTTTGCCGTCAGCCGGTCCGCCCGGTACAACTCCACCAATTCCTGCAGCGGTACCTGCCCCGGAGCCGTCGCCGACGCTACCGGTGCGTATACCAGTGCCCCTCCCTCCCGCAGCGCCAAAATCCGCCCCGGCAACCCCAGCTCGCCCATGGGTATGGCCACGATTCGCTGTGTTCCATATGCAAATTTCATCAGCCGTGCCGTATCGGACAGGCTTCGCGACATCCCCGCAACCTTCACCGCGCTGAATTCCCCCCACCCCCTTGCCCTCAGTTTTTTGCTGAGCTTCGGCGTCCGCCGGAAATCGTGGATCGACAACATCTTTTTCGGCGGCAGTGTGTAGCCCTGCCCGACCTTCCCGCGAAGTTCCCGGACCGTTTCGATTTCCAGGTCGCACCAGGTGCATCCGGCCTCTTTCGCCTTCGTCAGCCAGAAAAGTTCCTCGGCAGCTCCCCCCGCGAGTTCGCCTCCACCGACACTTCGCCGGCACGTCGCGATGAACTGTCCCTTCTTCGGCGCAAACCGCTTCAGCCACCCCAGTGCAGCGCGCCGTTCCCGGTCGTTCGCCAGCCAATCGAGCCGCAATTCTACGGTCGGCGTCCGCCGCAACGCTTTCCGCACCAGTCCTCGAAAATCACGCGCGCGCGCAGTTGCCACCACCGCGCAGATCCTCGCCCTGTTGCTCCCAAAGATACTTTTGCTCACAAACCGCTCCAATCCCTTGAAAATACGGCTTGTAGCACGTCTTCAATCGATTTTCAACGTTAGGACATCAGTTGCGTTATTGTTACAGAGGATTGGAATGATCTGCCGTCGTCCCTCGATCGGAAAGGGGATCGAAAGTCGTGGGACTTTACGCTAAATACGTTCTGCCCCGCTGTATCGATCTGTCGATGAGAAACAGGGAAGTTGCACGCCTGCGTGCACAGTGGATCCCGCACGCACGCGGCGATGTGCTCGAAGTGGGCATCGGTTCCGGGCTCAATTTGTCGCTCTACTCTCGAGAGGTCCGGCGCGTTTATGGCGTCGATCCTTCGAGGGAATTGCAGAAGATGGCCCGCAAAAGGCTGACTCACATGGCCCTAAAAGTGGAATTCCTTTCGCAATCTGCGGAGCAGAGGCTGCCCCTTCCCGACCAAAGCGTCGACACTGTGGTCATAACCTGGACGCTGTGTTCAATTGCGGATCCTCAGAGTGCACTGCGCGAGATGAAGCGCGTTCTCAGGCCAGATGGGCATCTCATCTTTGTCGAGCATGGCCGCGCCCCCGATTCCGGAGTTGCCGCCTGGCAGGATCGGCTCACTCCAGCATGGAAGCATATCGCCGGTGGCTGCCACTTGAATCGGAAGGTGGACGCGTTACTGGCGCAGGCCGGTCTTACGATTGAGGAGTTAAGGACCACTTACCTTCCTGGTCCTCGCCCCATGACCTTCACGTACCAAGGATTTGCTCGACGCGCGCCGTGATGTTCTGACGCAATGCTTTTCCTTAGGAAGGCGAAGCTTCCGGGCCGCCCTGGGGCGTCTCAGCCGGATTTTCAACGCCAAGGGGGCAGTGGGTCGCAGCTTGACGACCGGCCATGGGCGCCCTGCCTGCCCGTTGCTGACTTGGACACCTGACCCACACTACCCGCGGAAATGGGCCTGTTTTTGCACCTTTTCGCCACTCCTACGTCTTACCTAAAGTGTAAAGCGCTGCGATACCCATGGTTGACGCACCCCCTTGCCCTTGTTAGTTTCAAGGTGCAGGTCCCCGCACGGCCCTTTTTTCGGCGTGATGGTGAAGGAGTGTTCAATGCGAGCAATTGCAGCAGGCATGGGTCTCGGCGTGTTACTCGCTGGCGCGAGCGCCTGGACGCAGAATCCGCAGCAGCCCGTCTCTTCGACGCAGCCGGTAGCCGTCGCGACTTCTCCGGACTACTCGGCCGTGTACTGTTCGAATTTTGTGACTTCCGATCGCAGCAAGGATGACTCCTACCTCATCTCAGGCGAAGAGTCCTCCACCAGGCTCGTGTTCGCCCAGCGCGACCTCGTGTTCATCAACAAGGGCTCCAGCCAGGGCGTTCACGTCGGCGATCGCTACTCCGTGTTCCGCCCCGAGAAGGACCCGCTGGAGGTCCAGTGGTTCAAGTGGCAGAACAAGCTCATGAAGGCTATGGGCACCCTGTACAAAGACGCCGGCCAGCTCAAGGTGGTCAACGTCCAGCCCAACGTCTCCACCGCCGAAGTCATCTTTGCGTGCGACTATCTCCAGCGTGGCGACCTCATCAGCCCTTACCAGGATCGCCCCTCCCCTCCCTACAAGCCCGCCTCCGCCTTTGACATTTTTGCTCCCGTCAGTGGCAAGTCCGTCGGTATGCTGGTCGTTGGAAAGGAATTTACGCAATCGTACGGAAAATTCAGCACCGTCTACGTCAACCTGGGCACCGGTCAGGGCGTCCATGTCGGCGACTATCTCCGCATCTTCCGCTACCAGGGTTCCCATTCCGAATTCGCGCCCAACTTCGACGATTTCCAGTACAAGATGTACGGCTTTGGCAGCACCCCGGTGAAGTATCAGTGGAATGATTTGCCGCGCGACGTCCTCGGCGAAGGCATTGTTCTCAACGTCGGGCCCAATTCCGCAACGATTCTCGTCACCGTCAGCCGCATGGATCTGTACGCCGGAGACTACGTCGAAGTCGAATAGCTCCGAATCCATTTTTCCCATAACCCGCGCTGCTCCACGTGGCGCGGGTTCTTTATTTGTGTTCCTGCTGTTGCTGCTCCGTAACGATTTCGCATGTAAACCCGAAAATGCGCGTGGCCGGACTTTGCCACGCATCGGTGCGCAACCCCGCTTTGCGGCACGTTTCCTGCAAAAACTGCTCTTTGCTCAAGTGGTGTTCCTCGGCCACCTGAGGCAACAACAGTCCGCGCCGGTAATCCTGCTCCACCAAGAGTCCATGCCTTCCGATTTCGATTTCTTCGGGCTGAATGCGTTCGAGCCCCGACAGCAGCGACACTTCGATTTCCAGCTCCTTCAGTTCCTCCGCGCGCATTTTCGGAAATCGTTGGTCCTCGAGTGCGGCGCTCGCTGCACACCGCACGATGCTCTGGCCTAGCGTTTCCTTACCTTCGATCACACCGATACAACCGTGCAGCCGTCCGGCCACGTGCAAGGTCACAAATACGCCGCATCGGCGTTCCAGTGTCTCGGTTCGCGGAATTTCCAGAACCGGGCGGTTCCGGCAGACAGCCTCCTCCACCGCCTGGCGCGCTAGATCCAGGATGGCTTTACGGTCGGCTTCAGAGAGGCACGGCATCCTGCGGTTTTTTCTGCGTCTCCATCATCCGCAGTTTATGGCGTTGCTTGATTCGGTCGTCCAACTGATTCCAGAATCGGTAAAAATATTGGGCCGCGGAAACCACGGCGCTGATCACCACCAGCCACAACAGCAGCAAACCCAATTCCTTCATCCATTCGTGGCGAGCCCCCGCAATCAGGACCGCCGCGGCGCACACCTGCAACACCATCTTGGTCTTCCCGAGCGTCGATGCCGCGATCGTGAATCCTTCCGCCGACGCAATGTTTCGCAGCCCGAGAATCATCAATTCCCGCCCGATGATCACCACCACCATCCATGCCTTCGCCAGGTGCATGTCCACCAGCGAAATGAACGCCGCGCAAATCAAAAGTTTGTCGGCTATCGGGTCCAGCAGGATGCCCAAGGTCGTGACTTGGCGGTTCCGTCTCGCGAAATACCCGTCGGCCCAGTCCGTAGCCGCCGCGACCAGTAAAATCAGCACGCCCCAGACTTCAAAGTTCACCTGCAGGCCCCACAACTCCACATTCGGGCTGCGCGTCAGCAGAACTACGATCAACAGGGGAACGATAAATATCCGCAGGAGCGTCAATGCATTCGGCAGGTTCATGGGTCGGTGACGGCCAGGCCATTCTGGTGCTCTCGCCTGCCACTGGCCTCACTATAGACTCCGCCCCTGCATGCGTCAACGGACCGGGCGCGAACCCCACCGCGGCCAGAGTTGTTTTGCGAAGGGGTACGGGCCTCCCGACGGGACGCAGCAAAACAGATACTGTTTCGTAACACCCCTGCTGCAAACCTGTGCAAATCCGCCAAAGCCGGTGACACCACCAGACACCCCCTGCGGCGCACATCTCCATTTTGTTAAAGGAATAACCTGTTTATGTACAATCACTTATGCGGATATCTGTAATCTTCCGTCACATTTCTCGAATCCCGTCACTTGAGTTTCTGTCCCGGCTCGCGTCGCTTTCCACAACCTTTTCCACAGCTCCGCTACGGCGAAAACCTCGCCAAAATGGACATTTCGTAAACAGCCATTCACACGCGGTTTCATCACGCAGTAACTTGTCAGTTATATTTGCGAATCGCCTCTAGACCTCAAATCGCGCGCGGCCCCCGCAACACTCGCGCAGGAAGGAAAAGAATGGCGCGCAGCAACTCGAAAACTCCGGTCACCGCGATCCCCACCAGCCGGAAGGGAAGCAGCAACAGCCAAACGATGGGATATAGCACCAGGGCCAGCAGCGCGATTGGCCAGCACACCACAAACAAAATGCACCACAGCAAAAAGCCAACCATGTTTTGCCCCCTGTCTATCGATACGAAACTGGGGACCCGAATGTTTCTTTAACCTCAAACTTGTTCAGTCGCAGGCGCCGCGCCACCGCCTCGGGAACCTCCGCTTCCAGTTCCATATGCGAGTCGCTCACCCGCGAATGCGTCACTCGGCCGAGGGCATGAATCAATGCCAGGGAACGCCCTTCCGTCAGCGGCATCCGCAACGCCAGTTTCACCACCGGGTCGACGGGAAGCGCCACATCAATCCGCCGCAACAGTTCCGGCAGCCCTTCTCCCGTCAGCGCGGACACAAACACCGGCGGCTCTTCCTCGCCACGCGTGCGCGACCATGCGGCCTCGAATTGTTCCCGCTGTTCTCCGTCGAGCCGGTCTATTTTGTTGAACACCCGCAGACGCGGCCGATGCCGCACTCCCAGCTCGTTCAAGATCTTCTCGACTTCCTGTTCGAGTTCATCGTGAGAGGGGTTCGCAATATCGCTCACCTGCAAAATCAGCGCCGCTTCCTGCACTTCTTCCAGCGTCGCACGGAACGCGGTCATCAAACCCTTTGGCAGCGCACGGATGAATCCCACCGTATCCGACACCAGGATGCGCCGGTTCGATGGCAGCCGCAGCGCTCTTATCGTGGGATCGAGCGTCGCAAACATGCGCGACGACACCAGCACCTCCGCCTGGCTCAGCGCATTGAACAACGTCGACTTCCCCGCGTTCGTGTATCCCACCAGCGCCACCGTGCCCAGTGGCACCGCATTTCGCGCCTCTCTTCGCAATGCGCGCTGCCGCCGCACTTCATCAATGTTTTCCTGGATCTTTCGCACGCGATCGCGGATTCGCCGCCGGTCCGTTTCCAATTTCTTTTCGCCGGGACCGCGTACGCCGATGCGCCCTGCTCCTCCGCCGGCTCCCCCTGCGCCCCCTCCCCCGCTTTTGCCACCCAATCGGGAGAGTTGCGTGCCTTTTCCGGTCAGTCGCGGCAGCATGTAATTCAACTGCGCCAGTTCCACCTGCAATTGCCCTTCACGGCTACGCGCATGCCGCGCGAAAATGTCCAGAATTAATTGCGTGCGGTCAATCACCCGCCGATCCGTGATTTCCTCGATATTGCGCTGCTGCACCGGCGTCAGTTCGCTGTCAAAAATAATCAGCGGCGTTAGCCGCGCGTTGGCTTCCGCGCGGATTTCCTCGAGTTTGCCTTTGCCCACCAGCGTCGCGGGGTCCGCAGCGTCTCTTAATTGAAACAGCGTGCCACCGATTTCCGCTCCCGCGCTTCGTGCCAGCTCCACCAGTTCCGACAGCGATTCCTTGCCCGCTCCGCCCACGGGCATTCCCGGGAATCGGGGCGCGCGTTTCCACCCCACGCCCACCAGGAGTACACGTTCCGCTGCGGAGACGTCGTGCTGCGTTTTCATAGAACGGAAGGCCTGGCTCGCGTGGCGCAGCGTCGGCAGCGGGTAGAGAAGACTTGCTTCATCCACCTGATTATACTTCCGTTCCACGCGCCACCCAACAGACGTCGTTCCGAACGGAGGCTGCGGAGTAAGGAATCCCCCGGCATTCGTCGTTTCTTTACCCTGCCCATCCCAAACCGGCGCGCTCTGTCCGCCTCGAACGGGTTAGCTGCGGCAGGATGGCAATCGCTCGCTTTGCAACTACTAAGGGTCTCCGGCGACCGCTCGTATTTTTTCCAGCGCTTGCTTCTGTATCCGTTCCTCATCCCCGAACCCGTTCAGCCATTCCACACCGTGCTCTCGCCGAAACCACGTCACCTGGCGCTTGGCGTATCGCCGCGTCGCCTGTTGAATCGCCTCGCGCGCCTCTTCCAACTGCATTCGCCCAGCCAACACCTCCTGCAACTCGCGGTAGCCGATAAAATCGAACCCCTTCGCATGTTCGGCGACGCCCTGCTTCAACAGTACCCGCACCTCTTCCAGCCAGCCGGCCGCGAGCATCTCTTTTGTACGAGCGTGAATCCGCTCGATTAGCCTCTCGCGACCCGGCGCTAAACCAATTTTCACCGCTCGCCATCCCCGCAAGGGTTTTCGCCCACTCTGGTACACCTCGGAAAGCGGCCGCTGCGCCAACAAGCACACTTCAATCGCGCGGATTAATTTCTGCTCGTCCGTTGGCGCGATCCTCAGCGACGACACCGCGTCCAGTCTCCGCAGCACGCCGTGCAGATATCCGGACCCATGTTCGGCGGCCGACTCCCGCAAACGCTCGCGCAACTGTTCCGACCGTTGGGGTACATCCGCCAGTCCCTCGAGCAAGACCCGCAGGTATAATCCCGTCCCCACGGTGAAAATGGGCAACTTCTTTCGCGTGCGCAAATCCTCCAGCGTTGCGACGGCCCATTCCCGGTAGGCCCCGGCGGTCGCCTCCTCCGCGCCTTCCAGCACGTCCAGCAAGTGATGCGGCACACCGCGTCGTTCCGCGTCCGAGGGTTTGGCCGTTCCAATATTGAAGCCCCGGTACAACTGCGTTGAGTCGCAGGCGATCACTTCGCCGTTCAGCCTCTCCGACAGCCAGACCCCCAGCGTCGACTTTCCGGACGCGGTCGGACCGATAATCGCGACCAGAGGAACTTCTGCACGCTCGTTCATTTGGGAGAGAGGTATGGCCAGGCGCGCACCCGCAGCACGATCAGCGCCAGCAAAATACCGCCGAAAACTTGTTGGCGTACCCGCTTCATGTTGGCTCTATTGGTTGGGAATCGGCAAGTTGTAATAATACGTGAATCGCAGTTCGATGTAAGGCCCGGGAAACTGCCCGGGTAGCGGCGGAAAGGGATTTGAGGCTCGGATTGACGACACTGCCGCGCGGTCCAAGGGTTCTTTCCCGGACCCAAAAATCCTTCGCGGGTCGCCGTCCGGCACGCTGCCATCCTTCATGATCTTGAATACCAGCGAGACCACACCCTGATCTCCCAGTTGCACCGACGCTGGCATCACCGCAAACCAGTTCTGTTTCACGGTGATATATACGCGCCGCAGATAGTCGTTGAAGTCGACTCCCTGGGTGTCCGTGAGCATTTCGATTCCGGCGCCCGCCGTCCCATGGCCTGCTCCGCCCTGACGCCCCCCACCCGGATAAGGGTTCCCTCCTCCGGTAATCGGTGGCGGCGAATTCGGCCTGGTACCTCGCGCCAGATCGCGTATCGTGTCCCCCGGCGAACTCTGCTTCGGGAGCACCAACCCGCTTTGCGGCACAGGCATGTCCGGACTTTCCAGCTTCAGGGGCGCTTTCGGCAAATCACCCTTGGCTCCCTGCGGCGGTTGTGGCGTCGGCTGCACCGCGTTCGGCTGGGGTGTCGGCGCGCTCGGCAATTCCCGTTCTCGTTTGGGTGGTTCCGGTTGCGGCGTCGGCGGTGGTGGCGCCGGTGGCTCGACCGTCGGCGCAACTTTCTTGATCACCTTCGGGTCCACCTTCACCGCAGGACGCGGCGCTGGCGGCGTCGCCGGTTCGAGCGCTTTCAGTGCTCCCGGCGGCAACAACACTTCCATCTGTTTTCGGCCGATCTCTTCCACTTCCCGGGTGTGCGACCGGTACGTCAAGATCTCCACCAGCGCGATGATGAACAGCAGGTTCAGCATCAGCGACACGCTGGCGACGATAATCTCTCCGACCGACGCCTTTTGCGTCCTTGCCGTCGGCGGCAGAAACGCCAACTCGCCCGTCTGAATAATGTCCGGAGGAACCAGTTCTTCCGACACCGGCGGCAATTCGGGGATTTCTTGCGGTGCGGCTACTCCCTGCGGAATCGTGATCCGCTCGTCCATCTCCGTCGGTTGCGGCGGAAGTATGGACTGGTCCGGCCGCTTCACCGCTTCGATATCGATATCGCGCGGCACTACCACGCGCGCCGCGATCGCTTCCAGCGGCAAGGTCGACGGGATCGCCGAATGTCCGTCTAGCGGCACGATCGGCAGCGTCGCGGGCACGAGCGTGCGCTCATCTAACGGCGACGGACGCCGTCTCGTGCTCGTGATGTCGCCGTCCGGCGGCCGCGCGCCAACCGGCACTAGAATCCGCGGTATCATCATTTCGTTTTTCCCGGGACACTCGGGGCTACTGGTTGGACGCGCTCCTGATGCTCCCGGATGCTTTCCATTACCCGGCCCGCCAACTCCAAGGCCGCGCGCCCTGCCGCTCCGTCCGTTTTCGGCGAAACCCGCGTTTTCACCGCTTCGACAAACGCTTCGAGTTCCGTCCGCAGGGGTTCTACCGAAGACGCCGGCAGCTTTTCGTAGCCGAACTCCGGTTCAGGTCCCGGCCGTTTCACACCGATCCGCAGAGCATCCCGCCGCGCATAGTCCAGCGAGATATATTCGTGCTGCTGGAAGAACCGCATCTTCCTTACCCGTTCTGTCGACACGCGGCTGGAGGTCACGTTCGCTACCGCGCCACCCGCAAATTCCAGCCGCGCGTGCGCAATATCTACTTTATTCGTCAAAACCGGAATCCCTACCGCTTTTACTTCCGCTACGGGCTCGGCGACCAGCGCCAACAAAATATCCAAATCATGAATCATCAAGTCGTAGATCACGTCGATATCCAGGCTGCGCGGCGTGAACACCCCCAGGCGATGTACCTCGAAAAACAGCGGCCGGTTCACGATGGGCTCGACTGCCAGCACCGCGGGATTGAATCGCTCCACGTGTCCCACCTGCAAAATCCGTTCCTTCCCTTTCGCCGTCGCGACCAGCTCGTCCGCCTCCTTCAGGGTCCGGGTCATCGGCTTCTCGACCAAAACGTCGATTCCCGTCTCCATCAATTGGCACCCGACATCGCGATGCGCCACGGTCGGCACCGCCACACTCGCCGCGTCCACCCTTCCTGGCAAATCCTCTAATCCTTCGAACGCTCGCGTCCCGAATTCTTGCGCGATTTGCGCCCCGCGCTCGCGGTTTTCGTCGAACACGCCGACAAGCTCGACGCCTTCCATTTCGCGGTACACCCGCGCATGATTTCGCCCAAACTCGCCGCAGCCCACCACGGCGACACGCGTCTTCCGCGCTCCCACTTCCACTTCGCTTCCTGCCTTCATTCTTGCTTCATACCCTGGATTTCAGTGTTCGGTTCCACAGTCAGCGCGGGCGGTACCGCTTGAATCGAGATCCCCGCCTCATCCGCTTTGCCGATTAGTTTTTCCCGATCGAACAGCAGTGTCCGTCGCGCGTCCAGAGCCAGTGCCGTCGCCCCGGCACTTCTCATCGTTTCGACGGTGGGTAAACCCACCACGGGTACGTCAAAGCGCATATCCTGCTTCGACTTGCTCACTTTCACCACCACCAGCGACTTGCCCGCTGCAAACCGCGCCGCCCGCAAAATGGCCTCGTCGGTCCCTTCCATGGCTTCCACAGCTACGCACGCTCGGTCCGCGACGACCACCGTTTGCCCGATATCCATGGTGGCGATATGCCGCGCCACTCCTAACCCGTACTCGATGTCCGCCGCCTCGTTTTCACTCGGCGCGCGGCGCGTCAGCACTCCCGGCTCCGGCAGGAGCGGCTTCAGGAACAGCGTCGAATCCACCAACTGGATGCCTTCCCCCTCGAATGCCTTGGCGACCGCTCCGATCAGCGAATCCGTATTCTTCCTCGGCAGCGTCAGCAACAATTTCGCCAGCTTCCAGTCCGGCCGGATCGAACTGAAAATCTTATTGTGCTTCACCTGCCCGGCCATCACCGCGTGGTTCACGCCTTCTTGTTGCATTAACGCGATGGCCTTGCTCAATTCTCCCAGGCTGACCCAGTGCAGCCGCTTTGCCACCTTCTCCAATTCCGGTGAAGCCTCTTCCTTCAGCGCGATCACGGCCATCTCGATGCCCTGGCTGCGCGCCCCTTCCAGCACGAGAAACGGAAATCGCCCGTTGCCTGCGATTAAGCCCCATCCGCTTGCGCTGTTCAGTGCTTCAGGCATGCAATCCCTACTACTTCACAATTCCGCGCTCCGCTTTCTCCACGAATTCTATTAACTCCCGCACGTCGTTCGACTCGGCGATGGTGGTGCGCATCTCCTCCAGCGCCTGGCTGGTATTCCTCTTTGATCGCGTGAGCAATCGAAACGCGCGTTGCAGCAACTTAATACGCTCTGGCGAAAATCCCTTGCGCTCCAGTCCAATCGTGTTCGGGCCGAAACAGCGCGTCTCCCGTTCCGTTACGATCAACGAAAACGGCGGAACATCCTGCGTAATCACCGTGCACGCGCCGATATACGCGTAGCGACCCAGTCGGCAAAACTGGTGTACCGGCGAAAATGCCCCCAGGGTCACAAAATCCTGTACCGTCACGTGCCCTGCAAGCGTCGCGCCGTTCACAAACAGCGTGTGGCTGCCAATCTGGCAGTCATGTCCCACGTGCGAGCACGATAAAAAGAAATTCCCGTCGCCGATCCGTGTCGTTCCCCCGCTTTTTTTTGTTCCACGGCTGATCGTGACGTGCTCGCGAAAAATATTTTCGCGTCCAACCTCGAGCTCGACGTGCTCCCCGCGAAACGTGTAATCCTGCGGATCGCCTCCGATCACACAAAACGGATGAAACACGTTCTTCGCACCGAATTTCGCCGGGCCTTGAATCACCGCGTGGGGATGCACCACGCACCCTTCTCCCAGTTGCACGTCCGCTCCCACCACCGCGAACGCTCCCACTTCCACTCCCGCGCCCAGACTGGCCTCCGGCGAAACCATCGCCTGCGCGTGTATTGTCTCGGTCTTCATTTCCCTGAATTGTTCGCGCGCTCGCGGTCCACCATCAGGCAAAACAGGGTCGCTTCTGCCGCGAGATTCCCTTCCACAAAAGCCTTTCCGCGTATCTTGCAGCGGTCGCCTTTCCACGCCAGGATGTCTACTTCCACTCGCAATTGATCGCCCGGCACCACCGGCCGGCGGAATTTCACATCATTCATCGTGGCCAGGTACAGCAGCTTATGGTCCCGGTCCGGAATCTCCTGCAATAGCAGCAAGCCTCCGGCTTGCGCCATCGATTCCAAAATCAATACCCCCGGCATTACCGGCTTGCCCGGAAAGTGCCCCTGAAAAAAACCTTCGTTGATTGAAACGCTCTTGATCGCCACGATCCGCTTGAACCGCTCCATCTCCACCACTTTATCAATCAGCAGAAACGGGTACCGGTGCGGCAGGAATTTCTGTATCTCGTTGATGTCCAGTTGCATGCCCGCTCCCGCGCCGTCCAGTCGGCGGCACTCCCTCCGTATATCGCAAACTTCTTATTATAAGCAATCTTGCGCTTCTCCATACAGTTCTAAGTTGCGCGTCCCCGCATTTGCCGCAGTATGGGCCCGGCCTCCGTTGCCTCCTGCTGGCTCCGTTGCTACCATCTCTCTGCTCATGGCCGCGGACCGTCTCGTCCAAAATCTCTTCTCCCGGCTTAGACCTCGCGTTTCCCAAATGCTCGACCTTTTGCGGGAACTCGTTGTCCTTGAATCTCCCAGCCTCGACAAGGCTCGCGCGGATCGCTGCTGCGCGTTCCTCGCCGATCAATGGCTCCTTCGCGGTGGCATCGTTCAGGTACTGAAACAAGCGCACCGCGGTGATCATCTTCGCGTGCTTTGGCCTTCCTCCGCCTCGCGCCCCCGCAAGCAATTGCTCGTCCTCGGCCACTACGACACCGTCTATCCCGTAGGTACTCTCACCAAAATGCCCTACCGCGTCGCTGGCGGAAAAGTCTATGGCCCTGGCACGTTCGATATGAAGAGCGGCATCGTTCAGGCTCTCTTCGCCTTCGAGGCCCTTCAACAACTCAAGCTGCCCGTGGTGCCAAACATCGTCTTCCTCTGGACGTCTGACGAGGAAATTGGCAGCCAATCTTCGCGGTCCATCATCGAGGCCGAAGCCCGCCGCAGCGACGCGGTCTTCGTTCTCGAACCTTCGCTGGGCCCGCGCGGTCTTCTAAAGACTTCGCGCAAAGGCGTCGGCGAGGCCGAACTCATCGTTCACGGCCGCTCCGCGCACGCTGGTCTCGAACCCGAAAAAGGCGTCAACGCCATCCACGAACTTTCCGCGCAAATTGCCCGCGTGGAAAAGTGGAACGACCTCCGCCGTGGCGTCACCATCAACGCCGACATCGTCGCGGGCGGCACCCGCACCAACGTCATCGCGGAACGCGCGAACGCCATACTGGACCTTCGCGCCTGGCGCGCCTCCGACATGCAGGCCCTCGAAAAACGTCTCTATTCCCTCAAACCCATTCATCGCGGCGCGAAACTCGAAATTTCCGGCGGATTCGATCGTCCCCCGCTCGAGCGCAAACACAGCGCCGCTCTTTTCGCGCGCGCGAAATCGCTAGCCAAACCAATTGGCGTGTCGCTCGGCGAAGCCGCGGCCGGCGGCGGCTCCGACGGCAACTTCACTGCTGCCCTTGGCATTCCTACGCTCGACGGCCTCGGCGCGCTCGGTGATGGCGCTCACTCCATCCACGAGCACATCCTCATCAAACACTTGCCTCAACGCGCCGCCCTCCTCGCCGCCCTGCTCGCCACGGGGTAACCGAGCTCTTTACCGTGGCGCGGGCTTTCCTGCCAGCCCCTTTTTGCGGTCGCTTTCCAGGGCAGTCCTTTTTCGCAGCGATCCTCAGCGCACGTAATTCTTCTTTAGATAATCCACCGTAGCCTGTTGCAAATCCTCGTAGCTGTCGTGCAGTATGTCCCGCGACGCCTGCTCGGTCGTCTCGCCCTGGGCGATTCCGTCCAGAATCCTCTCCATGTCGGTCATGCCCTGCGTCTCGACGATGTACTCCACATTCGCCAACGCCCACGCATAGGCGTACCGCGCCATATCCGCCGGCAATCCCATCCACGACCCTTCCAGCTTCCCGAGCGGCGCCGCTTGTCCCCCATCGTAAATCTGCACCAGCACCGCGGCATTCTCCTCACTGCGTTTTCCTTCCATCCATTGCGCCACGCCTTCTTGCAGCCATGTCGGTGCGCGTCCACGCGTCTTCTGCTGAATGAAGCTATGCGTCAGCTCATGCTTCAGCACCCGCGACAACTCCGAATTGACGGTCGTCAGCCCCTGCACGGGCACGCGAATTCGCCCATCATTTAAAGCCCCGACCCAGCCCGGCGCACGGGTAATATCCGCGAACGCCTGTTGCGTATACAACACCACGCCAATGGGTTCCGCCGGCGAATACCCTAATTCCGAAGATATTTCCTCGTAGTGCCCCTCCAAGGTGTGCAACACGTCGTGCGCCAGCGCCGGTTCCGCCTCCCCGCTGTATTTCAGCTGAAAATGTGCGCTCTCGTTTTCACGGTAGCTCTCTTCTTCCGCTTTATCGCGCAACGCCTTGTCCAGCGCCGCTTGCGTATCGCTATCCGGCCGAAGCGTCAGCGATTTCTGCCACGCTTCAATCGCTTGCGCCTGTTTGTTCAATCCGTAGTACGACCAGCCCTCCAGCTTGTACACGTCCGCATTTTGGGGCGCACCGCGTTTCGCCTTCTGCAAATAATCCAGCGACTGCTTGTACTCGCTTCGTTTCAGATAAAGATACGCCACGTTCATCAGCAGCACCGGTTGCTCCGGCTCGAACGTCACCGCCGTCTGCTCATCGCTCAGCGCGTGCTCCATATCCCCGCGCGACAGTTCGAATTGCGCCGCGGCATGGTGCGCCATCGCCGCCCTGGCGTTGGCCCGCGCATTTCCCGGGTGTGCCTCGCCCTCCAATTTCGCGATGTAGTCACGGTCGACTGCGCCGTCATGTATCACCGCCGAATCGACCTCCGGAGTGGTCGCCGGGACTTCCGCCGCGGGCGGCGCTAGATTCAGGTTCGCTGCAGCTTCCGCCGGCGACTGCGACATCGGCATCAACCCGCCCTTTTCGATGTGGTCGACGATGCTCTTCGGCAGCGACAACTCCCCCGCCGGCGTTTCGTACCGAATCTTGTCCCCTTCTTCACGCACATTCGACGCTACGATGGTGCGCCCATTCTTCAGCACAATCTTGTCCGAACGCGCTGCCATCGCGCACGCGAGCGTCATCGCGGCCAGCAGCGCTACCTTCTGGGCGATTCTCCTTCGGGGCATTTCCTTATTCTAAACCTCCGCCAAACGAACTCCTCCGCTCGCCTTGTCCCTGCATGCTGAATGTGACTACACTCGTTCTATGCGGCTCCGCCTGGCCATCGGTCTTCTCTCTGCGTTTGCGGTCTGTGCTTCCCCGCCTCCGGCCTCTTCTCCTCGCGACACCCTCGCCGCTCTCAACGCCCTGGGCCTCGATTCCGCTCGCGTGTATTCCATTTCCCAGGCCGATCGCATCGAGCTTCACGCCGGCGATATGATCATGGCCCTCGAAGGCGGCAAGCTCGCCTTTTACCAGCCGTTCGAAGGCCGCATCACCGGGTTTGTGTTTTCTGGGATCGGGCACACCCTCGCCATCCCTCACGATCCCGTTGAAAAACAGCAAATGGCGCGCTTCCTCGGCGCTCCCATCCTGGACCAGACCTTCGTCTCCATCTACGCTCGTTTTACCGATGACACCGCCAAGGAGTTGCTGGCCCAATTCAAACAAGCCTCCCTTCAGCCGGCCCCCGATGACAGTTTCGCCGCTCTTTGGCAGTCCAATATCGAGCGCCTCAATCCCTCGCACTCCCTGCGCATCCTCGTCGAAAACTATTCCTCCACACCGCGCCATTATTTCCACGCCGCTATCGACGGCATCCTCACCGGTCCCTTCGACGTCCTCGTCGATCCCATGCACTCTGAAAACTTCATGCTCGGCCAGCCCCGTATGGTCAACCATGTTCCCTATTACGATGTCTGGAGCTCGTATGCCACCACGGGCTTTGCCCCGCCCCCCGCTGCCTTTGACGCCCTGCACTACCACATCAACACCACCATCCGCCCCGATGACTCCATCGAGGCCGACACCACCGTCGACTTTCGCGCCCTCGCGGGCGGCCAGAGCATTCTTTTTGTTCAACTGGCACGCGCCCTCAAAGTCGATTCCGTCTCCCTCCCCTCCGGCGAATCTCTTTTCTTCTTTCAAAACGAGGGGCTCACGGAACAGGAAGTGCGTTCCCGTGGCGACGACACTCTCTGCATTTTTTTCCCAACGCCTCCCCACGCCGGCGACACCTTTTCCCTGCGCTTTCGTTATCGCGGCAATGTCATCGAAAACTACGGCAACTCCGTCCTCTTCGTCGGCGCGCGCTCCAGTTGGTTCCCCCACTTCGGCGACCCCTCCTCCTTCGCCAGCTATGACCTCGACTTCCGCTGGCCCAAACACCTCCGCCTGGTCGCCACGGGCGATCAATCCGGCGAGCGTGAGGACGGCGATTTCCGCCTCGCTCACTGGAAACCCAACCGCCCGGTTTCCGAAGCCGGTTTTAATCTAGGCGAGTATGCCGTCGCCTCCATTTCTTCCGCCAATCACACCGTGGAGGTTGCCGCCAACAAAATTCTCGAGGAGGCTATCCTCGCGAGACTCAACCGTGCCACCGCGACTCTCCAGGAGATCCCCCGCATCCCCCTGGCCGATTCCAGGACTCCCATTTACATCGCTCCTCCACCCCCAAGCCCCGCCGATGCGCTGAAATCCCTGGCGCGCGAAGTCGAATCCGCAATCAATTTCTACGAGAAATACTGCGGCCCCTTCCCCTTTCACAGCCTCGCCGTCTCCCAGATTCCCGGAACCTTTGGCCAGGGCTGGCCCGGTCTTCTCTATCTTTCGACCTACTCCTTTCTCCCCGCCGAAGCTCAGGAACGCGCCGGTCTCACCAGCAGTTCACAGGAATCCTTCACCGACATCATTCCGGTTCACGAAGTCGCTCATCAGTGGTGGGGCAATATGGTGGGCTGGTCCAGCTATCACGACCAGTGGATTGACGAGGGGCTGGCCGTCTACCTCGCGCTGCTCTTCGCGGACTCCCAGAAAAATCCTGATCGCACCTTGCCAGCCTGGCTCACGCGCTACCGCAAGCGCCTCATCACCAAGTACCCCGAATCCGACCTCACGCCCGCTGAAATTGGCCCGGTGTACATGGGCAATCGTCTCTCTTCCTCCAAGTCTCCCGATGCCTACGAAGTCATCGTTTATTGCAAGAGCGCCTGGATCTTCCATATGCTCCGCGAAATGCTGCGCGACCCCAAGTCCGGTGATCCCGATGCCCGTTTCATCGCCCTGCTCCACACCCTGCTCGCGAAATACGACCAGAAAGCGCTCTCCACCGAGCAGCTGCAGCGTGAAGTCGAAGCCGTCATGACTCGCAAAATGGATCTGGAAGGCGGTCGTTCCATGGAGTGGTTTTTCCAGCAATATGTCTATAGCACCGGCATCCCGCGCTATCGCCTGGAATTCTCTACTCGCCGCGTCGACAAAGGTTTCCAGGTGCGCGGCAAGATCTTTCAGAGCGACGTGCCTCGTTCCTTCATTGCTCCTGTGCCTCTGTACGTTTCCACGGCTTCCGGCCGCACCAATTATCTCGGCACGGTCGTGACTTCCGGCGAAGAAACCTCATTCACCTTCACCAGCGCCACCGACGCGCATAAAATCGTCGTCGATCCCCGCATGACGCTGCTTTGTGTACCCGAATAGGCGAGCGCCTAATGCACCGCGCGTTTCCGGCCGGCGATTCTACATCTTGTCCATCAACGTTTTCTCCAGCAGCGGACTATTCAAATTCAGCTCAGCCTTGCCGCTCTCTCCTAGGACATACGGATAACCGTCCGGATCCTTCATGATCCCCTCCAATAACCCGGCTTCCACCAGTTCCGCCATGCTTGTCGGCCGGCGACCGGTCTTCTTTTCATACGCATCTGCGAGCCGGTCGATTTGCTTCAAATCCAGTTGTGCCCTCATCAGAATCAAGTGGTCCGCGGCATTCTGCTTTATGTATTTGTCGGTGGTGGTGTTGTACACTTGCTGCCACAAGAAATACGAAGTCTCCGGCGACTCGCCCTCCCCCGCAATTTTTGCCGCCAACACTTTCATCCAGATATACGCTTTGGGATTTTTACTGCCTTCCTCGAACGCCGCTGAGGCCTTCGCGTAATCTTTCATGTCGACGTAGTACACGAATCCCAGATCGTAGTACAGCCGCCATTCGTCGGGGTTTTCCTTCAATCCCTGCTTCAGCAACTCGACCGCCAGCTCCGGCTGGCCCGCTCCTGCAGGCGGTTTCTCCCCCAAAAACGTCGACCCGAACCGGTACGCCACGATCAGTTGCGGATCCAGTGTCGTTGCGATATCCAGCAGCGGCCACAACAAGTCCAGCTTTCTATCCCCCAGCCGGTGCTTGTCCCCGTAATACTGCACCGCGCGCGTCCAATAGATCGCGCCCACCAACGGCGCATATTCGAGGCTCATCCGTTTTATCAGCTTGGGCGAACGAATCGCCAACTCGTCGATTTCCACCTGCGACGCCTTGAGCTGCGCGTCAATCCTCCGCTGCAGTTGCCACACCCCGGCGAACCCCGCGAGCAGCAGGACTCCCAGCAGCCACCTGCCCATCCCTCGCCGGTTCATTTCAGGTTCCGCCGCGAAAACACCATCGCCGCTGCCGCCAACACCATCAGGCTGTACAGCAGCGCGTACCCCGTATCGCGCAGCAAAAGGGTAACCTCCACCGCTCGCCCGTGCGCCACCGCTCCCATCACATTGAAATTCTCGAAATTCGGCAGCATATACGAAATCGCCCGGAACATTCTCATCGTGGAATCCGACAAACTGATCGCCTTCATGGTCCGCAATTCTTCCGCAAACAACCCCGCCACATACAGCCCCAGCGTGTACAGGATCGCCAGAAACGGCGTCGTAAAGCACGAAAAAAGCATGGCCAACGCCACGATCAGCGCCAGCTTCAGCAGGATCAAATACACCGCGGAGATCAAATACCAGTCACTTCCCGTCAACCGGTGCTTCACTGCCCACAGCGCCAAGTACAGCCCCACGGTCATCGCAGCGGTATTCACCGCCAGCGTCAGCACTAATCCCACGAACTTCCCGAACAGGAATTGCCAGCGCTCCACCGGCTTGGCCAACAACGCATACAGCGTCCGCTTGTCCATTTCCTTCGATACCAGGCCCACCCCGATGAACACCGCGATAAAGATTCCGATCACCGATATCGCCGTCAGTCCCAGGCTCACGATCACGCTTTGCTCGATACCGATCGAAATCTGCCCCACCAGGATCGCCGCCGCCATCATCAGCAGCGCAAAAAACACCAGGTTGTATAGCACTCGGTCCCGCACCGCTTCGCGGAACGTATTCGCCGCCACCGTCCACACCTTCCTCATTTCCCGCTCACCTCGACGGCACTCGCCTGCGCGCGATCCGCATCCACCAGATGCATGAAAAATTCCTCAAGCGTCGGCTTCAGTTGCGACACCGACGAAATTCGCGCCCCCGCGGACTTTAGCTCATCCAGCGCCGGATACAATTCCGCTTCCGCCACCTGCAGCCGGTACCGCTCGCCCGTCTTCGTCGCCCTCCCCAGAAGCGGAAAGGGTTTCGCCGAACTCGCCAGTTCGAACAGCACTTCCATTCCCTGCGCCCGAATCCCCACCATTTCGTCCGGTGCGCCCACGCCCCGCAGCTTCCCTCCCACAATCACGCCCACGCGGTCACACAGGGTTTCCGCATCCGACAAAATGTGCGTCGAAAACAAAACCGTGCGCCCTTCCTTCTTCAACTCCAGAATGAGGTCACGCACCTCGCGCCGGCCCAGCGGATCCAGGCCCGACATCGGTTCGTCCAGTACCACCACTTCCGGGTCGTGCAGAATGGCCTGCGCCAGCCCCACTCGCTGCAGCATTCCCTTCGAATATTTCCGTAACTGAATTTTCTTGGCCGTCTCCAGCCCCACCTTCTTCAGCATTCTTTGCACGCGTTCCTGCCGGTCCGAGGCCGTTAGCTTGTGAAAGCGCGCAAAATAGTCCAGTAATTCCGCTGCCGTCAGGTAATCGTAGAAATACGGCTGTTCCGGCAAATACCCGATCTCCTGGTGCATGGCCACATCTTCAATCGATTTCCCCAGGATTCGCGCCGTTCCGCTCGTCGGGAAGATCAACCGCATCAGCAACTTAATCGTTGTCGATTTTCCCGCTCCGTTCGGCCCCAAAAACCCAAACACCTCGCCGTTCTCGACCGACATGGTCAAGTCTTCGAGCGATTTTCTCTTCTTCAGGTGCAGAAAACCGTAAGGATATTCCTTCGAAAGGTGCTCCATCTCGATAGCCGGACTCGCCATACTCCCATTCTTAAGAAGCCGGGGGGCATTTTCAACGCGCGCACTCCTCACCGTTTCGTCAAAGGCAATAACCGAGCAAAAAAAAGAGGCAAAACGAGGTGAAGGAGAAGATGAACAACGGGAGGATCAATCAGCGGTTGCTAAATGGCGGTAGGCGGGAAAAGCGGAGGAGTGCGCATCCCTGCCTCTTTTTCGTTCTTTACTTCCCGGTCTTGGCGATCTGCACCAACTCCGTCGGCGCTACCGGTATCGCCTCCGGCTCGAACGATTGCGGTGCCCGCCAGTTGTCCAGAATCCCGACCTGCTGCACGCAACTCACCGTGCATCTCGGCGCGCATCCCTTATGCGTCAGAAACTCGCGCTGCCGCCTCTCCGCCGTGTACTTCTCGAGCGGAGTCCCCGGGTACCCGCGCTGTTGCGAGCACCAGTGCACCAGCCCGTTCTCGCAAATGTACAAATACCGCGAACCCGCACGGCATTTCCAATCATGCTCGCGTCCTCGCGCCACATTGTGCTGGAACTGGTTGAACCGCGAAAACGAGCGCTTCCCCAGCGTCATGATCTCTTCGAAAAGTTCCTGATCGCGCTGTCCGAGCGGCTTCAACTGCCCACTATGGTCGTGGATGATCCCTACCGTGCTCGTAAATCCCAATTCCAGCGCGCGGTGCGCAATCGTCAGAGCATCCTCGGAATTCTTTACCCCGCTGCCCAGCACCGAGTTGATGTTCACCTGAAAAACGGCCCATTCCGATAACATCTCCAGCCGCCCATCCAGCGATTTCAAGCTCTTCTTCGATACTTCGTCCGGCATCACGTTGTCGATGCTGATTTGCAGGTGCTCCAGCCCCGCTTCATTGAGCCTCTCGATCCGTTCCCGGTTCAGAAAAAAACCATTCGAGATCAGTCCTGCGATCATCCCCCGCCGCCGGATGTGCCGGATGACTTCGTCCAACTCCGGGTGCATCAGTGGTTCCCCGCCGCTGATGGTGACCACCGAAGTTCCCATCTCCGCCAGCAGGTCCAGCCGTCGTTTCATCTCCCCGAGCGGTACCGGCTTCGACGAATCGTCAAACTCGTTGCAATACGTGCAGTCCAGGTTGCAGCGGCGCATCGGGATGATGTGCGCCAGGAACGGATGTTTGGTCGACATCAGCGCTTTCGCGATTCCCCGCAGTTCGCGCACACGGGTGCGGTAAAAGCGCAGCCGCTTTCGCCGCCGTGTTTCCGCTGATGCCTTGCCTTTGGGCTTGTCGGCCATCCTGAAGTGAAATCCCCAGCCTTAATTATACAGGAAGGCCCGATTTAGCTATCTTTCGGTAGCCACGTGTTTTTCGACCGGGTTCCCCAACAGCAAACGCGCACACCCTCAGCGCCGGCCGCACTCGACCTGTCCGGCCCGCTAGAACCTAGCCTTCGACGCCACTTAAATCAGTTAATCTGCCCTGTCACCGTTGGCAGATCGACCGACCGTACGCCCGAAGACATTTCCGTCGTCTTCTTCCAATCCACCTGGCTCACGGCCACCGCACCCGCTTTGCCGGCCAGATCCTGGAATTGCAGTGTTTCGCCGTTGATTTGGTACTTCCTGACCTCGTAGACCTCGTTGCTCTTCAGCACCAGCGTGGTCATCCGCGTGGCCGGTTGTGCCATCGGCGCTGCGGGCGTCGCGGCTACCAGCTGTTTGTCGACGATTTCGCTGGCTTTCGGTATCGCCGGCATCGACGTTGGCAGCATCTGCGGCGTTAAGCGGTCCGAGCTCGGGCGTACCGCCGACGACGCATAGGGCGGCTTATACGGCCCGTAGGCCACCGTATGCGGTATCACGATGTCGTCCATCAACCGCAGTTCCAGTGGCTCCTCACCCTTCAACGTCGGCCGCGGCCCGCGCATCGGCAGCGTCACCACCTTCCACGGCCATAGCGGCGGAAACATCCATTCGGCTACGTCCCGTTTGGCATGGCCCTTACCATCGATGTCCCCCTCCTTGTCTACCTTGTACCCTCTCGCCAGGATCACCTTCGCCGGCACTGGCAGGTCCCCGTTCGGCAGGATCACCCGGTCGAACGAGATTTTCAGGTACCCTTTGCCCACGAAGTGGCCCGGCTCCTTGTCTGCCTCCAGGTGGCCCCCCAGCATGCTGCCCCTCGGAAACAGCGGTTTGCCGAACTCCTGCATCGTTCGCAGGTGACACAGCACCGGATCGCCGATGGCCGCCGTCTTCGACGAAAAGTTCGGCTCGTCCATCGTGCACTGCAGCAGCGTGCCCGCCGGCACCAGAATGTCTTGCGCCCGTACCGTAGCCGCAGACACCAGTACCGCCGCCGCGCTCACCATTACACCGATGAGTCGTCTCATAACTTCCTCCTGAATTGTCATTTTCTGAATCAGCAGCCAGGCGAGAGTGGCCACCGCAACCGACAAAAGTGCCGGAGAACCCCTTTCGATGACACCCCAGCGCAATTCGGTCGTGAGGCCCCCAAACCCCGAGCCGCGAAAAAAGTCGCGCGCTAACCAAAAATTTCTTCCTTTCGTGGGTCGGCGATCGCAAGTCAGGCACCGCATCATTCCGAGCATTTGTTGGGGGCGGCTCTAAGCCGTCCGTAAGCGTCGCCTGTTGGCCTTTGTGGCACCCGCCTTCGGAGGCGGGTGCCTTGCGTTTAGCCGCGAGTTCTTCGAAGCACCTGCAACACGCCCCAAAAGCGACAGCCGGGGACTGTCGTCCCCGGCTGGCCCAATTGTTCCATTTGACCCGAGTCGCTTCGCGCCTCAGTAGTCCTGATACGGTAGATACCGCCACATATCGTTCAACGAGCCGTTACCGGTGGCGCTGGTGGAGTCGAAGCCCTGTCCACCAAACAGCCACAGCTGACCCAGGTTATCCACCCAGTGCGTCCCGTTGCTCCGGCCGCCCGGAGTCCAGATTTCGTAGGTCTTGAATGGATACAACTCATCTCCATACGCGCCGTTGGCGTTGCCGGTGTTCGAACCCTTGATCCAATACCACGTCCCCGGCTGCCCGGCCGTCGCATTCGGCGTGTAAACCCACAAGTCGTTCAGCGTGCCATTTCCGTTTCTTCCGGTGGAGTCCAGACCCCATCCACCAAAGAGCCAGAAGTTTCCGCCCTTGTCGATCCAGGCGCTGGCTCCCCAGCGCGACCCCGGCATGTTGCCGGTGGTCCCGCCGATCGGGCAGCTGCCGCCCGCCAATCCACAGGTGCCTGCCGCTCCCGTAATATTCGTCGGACCAATCACGGGCTGAAGTGAATAGGTGCCGGTCGGGATCGTCTGGCTCAAATCGGTCACGCCCATTACATAAGTCCACTGGTTCGTGCCGATGTCATACATCCACAGGTCGTTTAGGATTCCGCTCGTTTTCGCCATCGAATCGTAACCTTCGCCGCCGAACAGCCACAAGTTCCCTGCCGCATCTACCCAGCCGGCTGCTTCTTGCCGACCACCCGGAATATTCGTACTCGACGCGGTTCCGGCGCTGCCATAAACGCCGTTCTGGTTGCTGGTGGAACTACCCGACACAACCGTCCACGCGCCTCCCGGCACGTACTTCCACAAGTCGTTCAGGAACCCGACGGCTCCCGCGTCATCATATCCGTATCCGCCGAATAGCCAGAAGTTGCCGGAAGCGTCCGTCCAAGTGACTGGCGAA
>Ga0306921_10000820_pt1 | contig 29021 bp, 26 predicted proteins | sample sta12Cox44000080_FD_203760 | JGI IMG/M metagenome (GOLD analysis project Ga0306921, IMG submission 203760) | Lab enrichment of tropical soil microbial communities from Luquillo Experimental Forest, Puerto Rico - statoxic.12C.oxic.44.000.080 (v2)... | ecosystem: Environmental > Terrestrial >... | reverse complement strand
CACGAGCATCAGAACTTCAAAAGCACCGCAGCATAGAGCGCAATGACTGCTGCCCGGATCGCTTTAGCACCGTCGGCGCTCCTTCAGACTGATGCGGGCGGCTAAGAGCGGTGTCAGGCGGGTAGTCGTGATCGGCATGAATGGCCCCTCACCCTAGCCCTCTGCCCCAGTGGGGAGAGGGGACATGGTCAATGGATGGTGCGCAGGCGCCGCGAGGCCATGAGCACGAGGGCGTTGGCGGTGACCATGAAGCCGCCGAAGAGCACGGCGAACCGCGCGTCCACCGCGGCGGCGAGGGCGCCCGCGAGGAGCCCCCCCAGCGGGAGGAGATTCCAGCAGAGCGAGTAGAGGCTCATCACGCGCCCGCGGAGATGATCCGGCACGTTCTGCTGCAGGTAGGTGCTCACCTGCATCAGGTAGAAAGTGTTGCAGAACCCCACGAGCACCAGCACGGGCATGGCGACGGCGAGGCCGTGCGTGCGGGAGAAGAGCATGAGGGCCATCCCCACGCAGGCCGCGCCGGTGAGGAGGGCGCGGCCGCGGCGGAGGAGATGGGCGATGGTCGCCACCGTGAGCGTTCCCACCAACGCGCCCGTCCCGTGCGCGGCATTCAGGAGGCCGAAGCCGGTGGAGCCCGCCCCGAAGTACGCGTCGGCGTACACGGGGAGGAGGGTGAGGTACGACATGGCGAACAAGCTGTTGAAGAGGGCCAGCGCGATCAGGCAGGCGAACACGAAGTTGTGCCCCACGAAGCTCAGCCCCTCCGCGAACTGCTGGAGCACGTGACGGCCGTCGGCAGGGCGGACGGGCAGGTGCAGCCGGAGGCGGCTGTAGAGGAGGAGGGCGAGGCACGAGGACGCGGCGGCCATGCCGAAGCCGACGGCGCCGCCGAGGGCAGCGATAAGAATGCCGGTGATGGACGGGCCGATCATGCGCCCAGCCTGCCAGGGGATGGAGCCGAGGGCGATGGCGTTGGGGAGACGCTCGCGGTCGACGAGCTGCGGCACCAACGCCATGCGGCTCGGCTCGTCGAAAGCGCGGAAGACGTTGCTCAGGGCGGCGAGGGCGAGGAGGATCTCGAGCCGCGCCAGGCCGAGCAGGGTGAGCACGAAGGCCGTGCTGAGCACGAGGGACACGAGAGTCTGCGTCGCCACGAGGAGCCGGAGCCGATTGATGCGATCGGCGAGCACGCCGCCGCAGAGCTGGAAGAGCACGAGCGGCACGCCCTGTGCGAGACCCAGATAAGCAAGGGAGAGCGGATTGCGGCTCACTTCCCAGGTCATCCAGGCGAAGGTCGTGTACTCCGCGCGGTGCCCGAGCACGTAGAAGACGAGGCCGTACCAGTAGAGGCTGTAATTTCGCCCCTTGAGGGCGGCGAACGTCGACAGCCTTGCGGACTGCGCCGATGCAGGCAAGGAGCGAAATGACCTCCTCGCAGAGAGTGCGCCAGCCGTCACGAAAGGTCAATGCACGATGTGGGTACGCACCCGAGACACCGGCAAGCCGACGTGATACTCTCGCCCCGTCATGGACCTCAAGGATCGCGTCGCGCTCGTGGCGGGCGGCACCGGGCTCCTCGGCACGGCCATCGCGCGCGCCCTCGCCGGAGCGGGCGCCGACATCGCCATCACCTATCTCGAGCGAACGGATGCCGCGCGCGAGACCACAGCCGCGGTGGAAGCGCTCGGCCGGCGGGCGTGGAGCGTGGCCCTCGATCAAACGAAGGCCGAGGCCATTCCGGCCGCAGTGGAGACGGTGGCAAAGCACTACGGGCGCCTCGACATCCTCGTCAACAACGCGGCGTGGAACATCAGCATTCCCTTTCCCGATCTGGAAGCCCTCAACCCGGAGATCTGGGATCGCCTGTTCGCCACGAACCTGCGTGGGCCGTACTTCGTCTGCCGCGCCGCCGCGCCGCACCTCAAGAAGAGCGGCGCCGGACGCATCGTCAACATCGCCTCGGTGGCCGGGCTCAATCCCGGCGGGAGCAGCATCGCGTACGCCACGAGCAAGGCGGGGCTGATCCACCTCACGCGCTGTCTCGCCGTCGCCCTCGCACCCGATGTTTCGGTGAACTGTGTTGCCCCGGGGCTCATGGAGGGCACGCGGATGACCTCGCGCCTCCGCCCCGAGCAGGCCGACGGCGCACGGCAGCGAGCCGCCCTCAAGCGCGCGGCGAGCGTGGAGGACGTGGCTGACCAGGTCCTGACCTTCTGCAAGTCGGACAGCGTCACCGGTCAAGTGCTCAACATCGACGCCGGCGTCTTCTTCCACTGATCCGCTCGCATCCCGAATCTCTCTTACCGTGACCACGCGCCATCTCGAGACCGAGCATCACCAGACCGACGTGGTGACCACGCGCCCCGTGGTGTCGGGGACGCATGGCGTGATCTCGGCCGGTCATCCGCTGGTGTCGATGGCGGGCATGCGCATGCTGCTCGCGGGCGGCAACGCCTTCGACGCCGTGGTGGCCGCCGGCTTCGCGGCGGCGGTGGTGGAGCCGACGGCGTCCTACACGCTGTGCGGCGAGTGCGTTGCCCTCGTGCACGACGCGCGCCGCGGCGAGATGGTGGCGGTGAGCGGCCAGGGCACCGCCCCCGCGCTGGCTACCATCGATGCCTTCCGTAGCCGCAAGCTCGATCGCATCCCCACGGGGCCGGGGCCCGACGCGCATCTGTCCTTCACGGTGCCGGGAGCGGTCGACGCCTACTTCACGGTGCTGGAGAGCTTCGGCACGAAGAGCCTCGGCGAGGTGCTCGCGCCCGCGCTCCACTACGCGGAGCACGGCTTCCCGATGTACGAGTACATGCACAAGCTCCTCGCCATTCCCGAGAGCCGGAGCCAGTTCGATCTCTATCCGCCCGGTGGCACCGACGTCTTCTATCCGGGCGGCCGCTCGCCGCGCGTGGGCGAGCTCTTCGTGCAGCCTGCTCTCGCGGGCACTCTCCGCCGGCTCGTGGAGACCGACGCGCGCGGGCGCGGCCACCGGACGGCGGGCATCGCTGCCGCGCGTGAGCGCTTCTACCGCGGCGACATCGCGGCCACCATCGGCGCCTTCTCGGAGCGGGTGGGCGGGCTCCTGCGCTCGGGCGACCTCGCGGGCTACCGCGCGAGCTTCGAGGAGCCCGCGCGCATCTCCTTCGCGGGGCGCGACATCCTCGGCCAGGCGGCGTGGACGCAGGGGCCGGTGCTTCTTCAGGCCTTGGGCATGCTCGAGACGCTCGATCTGAGCGCCATGGGCCACAATTCCACGCCATACATCCACGCGGTGGCGGAGGCGCTCAAGCTCGCCTTCGCCGACCGCGAGCGCTACTACGGCGACGCGAAGGAAGGCGGCGTCCCCCTGCGCGAGCTGCTCGCCCCTGCCTACCTGCGCGAGCGCGCGAAGCTCATCCGCATGGACCGCGCGGCCTCCGAACAGCCGGCCGCCGGCGATCCGTGGCGCGGCGATGGCGTGGCGGGAGCGCCGCCGCGGCGGGCGGGCGAGGCGGGCGCTCCCGTGGCCGCCGACGGCACCACGCACATCGCGGCCATCGATCGCGACGGCAACATGATCTGCCTTACCCCGAGCGGCGGCGTGTTCCGCAAGTCCGTCTTTGCGCCGGAGCTCGGCTGCACGCTGAGCACGCGCAGCGAGATGTTCGTCCTCGAGGAGGGGCATCAGAACGCCCTCACCCCGGGCCGGCGCCCGCGCACCACGCTCGTGAGCTATCTGATCTGCGAGGGCGGCGTGCCCACCATGACCATCGGCTGCCCGGGCGGCGACGATCAGGCCCAGGCCGATCTCCAGCTCGTGCTCAACGTGCTGCTCTTCGGGATGAATCCGCAACAGGCCGTGGAGGCGCCGCGCTTCTCCACGCAGACCCTCGTCAACTCGTTCTATCCCCGCGTCTACAAGCCAGGCCAGCTCAACGTGGAGCCGGGGATTCCCGAGCGCACCCGGGCCGAGCTCCGCGCGCTCGGTCACAGCGTGACGGAGATCGGCGCGTGCGGCATCGGCGCCGTGGTCACGCATCGCGATCCCAAAACGGGCGTGCTCTCCGCGGGAGCCGATCCGCGCCGCCCGACCTACGCGTTGGCCTGGTAGTTCCATTTCCCTCTCCCCCTCCCGGCGGCGAGGGTATAGGAGAATGTGATGGCGTCCAGTCAGAGCGACAAGGCCACCCGCTTCCGCGCCCTCCACCAGGGACCGGCCTTCGTGATCCCCAACCCGTGGGACGCGGGCTCCGCGCGCATCTTGGCCGGCCTCGGCTTCCCCGCACTGGCCACTTCGAGCGGCGCCTCCGCGGGCATCCTCGGTCGCCGCGATGGCAAGGTGCAGCGCGAGGAGGCCCTCGCACACGCGCGCGCCATCGTGGAGGCGACGGACGTGCCCGTCTCCGCTGACCTGGAGAAGGGATTCGGCGACGATCCCAAGGTCGCCGCGGAGACCATCCGCCTCGCCGCCGGGGTGGGCCTGGTGGGCGGCTCCATCGAGGACGCCACCGGGGACAAGGACAAGCCGCTCTTCGATCTGGCGCACGCAACTGAGCGCGTGGCCGCCGCCGTCCAGGCCGCGCGCGCTCTGCCGTTTCCCTTCACCCTCACCGCGCGGGCCGAGGGCTTCCTGCGCGGCAACGCCGATCTGGACGACGTGATCAAGCGCCTGCAGGCCTTCGAGAAGGCGGGCGCCGACGTGCTCATGTCGCCGGGGCTACCCGATCTCGCCTCCGTGCGCACGGTCTGCTCCGCGCTCTCCAAGCCCTTCAACTTCATGGCGGGAATCAAGGGCAAGTCCTTCACGGTGGCGGAGCTGGCCGCAGCCGGTGTCAAGCGCATCAGCCTGGCCACCTCGCTCTACCGCATGGCCATGACCGGGCTGGTGGAGGCGGCGCGCGAGGCGAAGGAGAAGGGCACGTTCAGCTATATCGATCGGTCGATGGCCACGCCAGACTTGAACGCCTTCATGCAAGGCTAGTGCGGGGCCAACTTGACTTCGCCATACTTCGTTCTCAGTCGGCCGCAGCCCTCAACGTACACCACGTACGCCTCGGGCTGCGGCCTCCTTCGGGGCTCGTCTGGCTCGCAATTTGGCCCCGCACTATGTCCTCGGAAGTCAACTAGGTGATGGCCCGCCGGCGGTTCGTGGTCGCGATGATGATGCACGAGACGAACACGTTCTCGCCCGTGCCCACGCCGCTGGCGTCGTTCCGACCACTCTCCGGCCAGGCGGCCATCGAGGAGTTCCGCGACACCAACACCCAGCTCGGCGGGTTCCTCCACGTGGCGCAGGAGGCGGACGCCGAGGTGGTCCTCCCGGTGGCGGGCGGGGCCCATCCCTCCGGCTACGTCGAGAAGAGCGCGTACGAGGACATGGCGGCGGCAATCGTGGGCGCGGTGCGGGGAGGGTGCGACGCCATCCTCCTCGCCCTTCACGGGGCGATGGTCGCCGAGCACCTGGACGACGGCGAGGGCGAGCTGCTCCGGCGCGTGCGCGCGGTGGCTCCGCGCACCCCCATCGCGGTGGGGCTCGACTTCCACTCGCACATGACGGCGCGCATGGTCGACCACGCCAACGTGATCACCGGCTACCGCACCTATCCGCACATCGACATGGGCGACACCGCGCAGCGCGCGGGGCGGACGCTCCTCCGCATGCTGCGGGGCGAGGTCGAGCCCGCGATGGTGTGGGAGGCGCGCCCCATGATGACGAGCACGCTCGTGCACACGCCCTCGCGCCAGCCCATGCGCGACATCATGGACATGGCCATCGCGGCCGAGACGAGCGGGGCCGTGCTCAACGCCTCCGTGTTCGGCGGCTTCCCCCACGCGGACATCCCGCACACCTCGCTCTCCGCGGTCATCGTGTGCGATCGCCGAGTGGATCAGGGGCGCGCGCTCCTCGATCGGCTCCTCGCGACGGCGTGGGAGCGCCGCCAGGCCTTCCTCTACACGGGCGCTCCGCTGGCCAGCCAGGTCGCTCACGCCAAGACGCTCGGCGACGGCCCCATCGTGCTGGTGGATCACGGCGACAACACCGCCTCGGGGGGAACGCAGGACGTGATGAGCGTGATCGAGGAAGTGATGCGCCAGGGCCTCGACGACGTGGCGGCGGGGCCGATTTGCGATCCCGCCACCGTGCAGCGCCTCGTGGAGGCGGGCACCGCGGCCAGCGTCACCCTCGAGCTGGGCGGACGGATCGACATGCCGCAGATCAACCTGCCCGGCAAGCCGCTCTCCGTGACGGGGAAGGTGACGCGCATCACCGACGGGGAGTTCGTGGTCACCGGGCCCATGGCCACTGGTACGCGCGTGCGCATGGGCCGCACCGCCGTGCTCGACACGGGCACGATGCAGATCGTGGTGGCGGAGCGCCGCAGCGAGCCCTTCGACGTGGGCGTCTTCACCCACTGCGGCATCGATCCGCGGCGGAAGAAGTACGTGCTGATCAAATCGCGGCAGCACTTCCGGGCGGGCTTCGAGCCCATCGCGCGCCACATCGTGCTGTGCGACGGCGACGGCTGCACGAGTTCCGATCTCTCCCTCTTCACCTTCAAGAACCGCCGCCGGCCCCTCTATCCCTTCGAGGACGCATGAAGCGGAGCACGGACCGCATTCTCACCACCCACACGGGCAGCCTGCCCCGGCCCCCGGATCTCCTCGGCATGCTGGAGGCGATGGACGCGGGCACTGCCGTCGATGCCGCCGCCTTCGCCAAGCGTGTGGAGAGCGCCACGCGCGACATCGTGCGCCAGCAGGCCAAGGCCGGGGTGGACGTGGTCAACGACGGCGAGCAGGGGAAGGTCGGCTACTCGACCTATGTGCGGCAGCGCCTCACCGGCTTTGGCGGCCAGAGCACAGTGCGCGGGCGGGCGGACTGGGCGGACTTTCCCGAGGCGGCCGCCCGTGCCGAGAAGCGGGCCCAGGTGGCGCGGCCCGCCTGCAACGGGCCCATCGAGTGGAAGGACCGCGCGGCGGTGGACCGCGACATCGCCAACTTCCGCGCGGCCCTCGACGGCGTCGCGGTGACGGAAGCTTTCATGACCGCGGCCTCCCCCGGCGTCATCGCGCACTTCCTTCCCAACCAGTACTTCCCGAGCCGCGAGGCCTATCTGGCGCGGCTCGTGGACGTGATGAAGGTGGAGTACGACGCGATCCACCGCGCGGGGTTCGTGCTCCAGGTCGACTGCCCCGATCTCGCCATGGGACGCCACCTCGGCTTTCCCGATCTGACCAACGCGGAGTTCGTGAAGATCGCCGAGTCCAACATCGAAGCGCTCAACCACGCGCTCCGCGACATCCCCGCGGATCGGCTGCGCCTGCACCTGTGCTGGGGCAACTACCTGGGCCCGCACCACCGCGACATCCCGCTGCGCGAGATCATCCGCGCCGTGCTCAAGGCGCGGCCGCAGGGGCTCTCCTTCGAGGGCGCCAATTGCCGGCACGAGCACGAGTGGGTGGTGTTCCGCGAGGTGCGCCTGCCCGACGACAAGGTGATCATCCCCGGCGTGCTCGACTCCACCACCAACTTCATCGAGCACCCGGAGCTGGTGGCGCAGCGCCTCGTGCGCTACGCGGAGGTCGTCGGACGCGAGCGGGTGATGGCCGGGAGCGACTGTGGCTTCGCCACCTTCGGGCGGTCCAACCTCGTGGAGCCCGAGATCACGTGGGCCAAGATCGCCGTGATGGCCGAGGGCGCGCGCCTGGCCTCGCAGCAGCTCTGGCGCTGAGCCGATGCAGGTCGGCATCTTCCTGACCAACCAGAATCCTGTGGGCAGCGACATGGTCGCGAAGCTCGACGAGCAGCTCGCCATGACGCGGCTGGCTCGAGATCGCGGCTGGGACGTGGTGGCGTCGGGGCAGCACTACCTGAGTGAGGGCGCGAGCCAGCTCCAGCTCGTGCCGTTCCTCTCGCGGCTCGCCGCGGAGGCGGGGCACATGACAGGCGTGGCCGGCATCCTCCTCCTGGGTCTCCACAACCCCGTCGAGGTGGCGGAGACCATGGCGTCCCTCGACATCATCTGGGGTGGGCGCTTCGTCTTCGGCATCGGCCTCGGTTATCGCGACGTGGAGTTCGACGCCTTCAAGGTGCCGCTCGGCCAGCGGGTGCGCCGTTTCGAGTCGTGCCTGGAGATCGTCAAGCGGCTGTGGACGGAGGACACGGTCAGTGTCGACAGCGACGTGTGCACCTTGAAGGACGTGAGCCTGACCTGTCGGCCTGTGCAGCGCCCGCATCCGCCGATCTGGGTAGCCGCCAACAACGACAAGGCCATCCAGCGGGCCGCCCGCATCGGAGACACGTGGTTCATCAACCCCCACGCGACCATGACGACCATCGTGCGGCAGATGAGCGTCTACCGAGCCGAGCTCGCCCGCGTGGGCAAGACGTTCCCGCGCGTGCTGCCCATCTTCAAGGAGATCTTCTGCGCGAAGGATCGCGCGACGGCGCTCGCGCTGGCCGGCCCGTACCTGTCCAGCAAGTACAAGACCTACGCCGCGTGGGGACAGGACGCGGTGATGCCGGACGGCGAGACATTCAAGCAGCCCTTCGAGTCGCTCCTCGAGGACCGCTTCGTGATCGGCAGCCCCGAGGAGTGCTACGAGCAGCTCCGCCCGTGCTGGGAAAAGGTCGGCGCCACCGCGCTCGTGCTGCGAACACAGTGGATCGGCCTGCCCGCCGCGCATGCTCTCGACAGCATGCGGCTAATCAGCGACGAGCTGCTGCCCGCCCTGCACCAGGTGAAGACCGCCGCCGACTGATCCGGCGCGTCCGATGTCGTTCCTGACCTCCCGCACGCGCTCCACTCCCCAGGGGTTCGGCAAGCCCGTGCCGCGCCGCGAGGACGGGCGCCTCGTCACCGGCCAGGGCTGCTACAGCGACGACTTCAATCTCCCCGGCCAGGCCTATGCCCAGCTCGTGCGATCGCCGCACGCGCACGCGCGCATCCTCCGAGTCGACGCCACCGCGGCGCTGGGCGTGCCCGGCGTCCTCGCCGTGCTCATCGGGCGCGACGCGGAGGCCGACGGCCTCGCGCCCATCCCGCATCGCCCGGTGCCGACCAATCCGAACGAGTTCCCACTCGGCGGACGCGACGGCTCAAGCATCTTCGTGGCCCCGCATCCCGTGCTGCCCACCGACGTCGTGCGCTTCGTGGGGGAGCCGGTGGCCGTGGTGATCGCGGAGAGCGCGGCGGCGGCACTGGACGGCGTCGAGCGCATGGTCGTGGACTACGAGCCGCTGCCCGCGGTCACAGCCACACGCGCGGCGGGCGAGGCGGGCGCGCCCGTCCTCTGGAAGGAGGCGGGGAGCAATGTCTGTGTCGACTCGGTGGCGGGCGACGCGGCCGCCGCCGACGCGGCCTTCGCGCGCGCTGCGCACGTGGTTCGCCTCGACACGTGGGTGCCGCGCATCACCGGCGTGCCCATGGAGCCGCGCGCCGCCCTCGGCGTGTGGGACGAGGCGAGCGGGCGCTACACCCTCTACGCGGGCTCGGGCGGCGTGGTACGCCACAAGGGCGACCTCGCGGAGATCCTGCGCGTGCCCGAGACGGCGGTGCGCGTGGTCGCGCGAGAAGTAGGCGGCAACTTCGGTACGCGGAACAGCTTCTATCCGGAGTTCGCCCTGGTGGCGTGGGCGGCGCGCCGTCTCCGCCGCCCCGTCAAGTGGACGGCCACGCGCCACGAGGCCTTCCTCACCGACTACCAGGCGCGCGATCTCGTCTCCGCCATGGAGTTGGCCCTCGACGCGGACGGGAACTTTCTCGCCCTGCGCGGCACGAACACGAACAACGTGGGCGCGCACGCCGTTACGTTCGTGCCGCTCAACAAGGGGCGCGAGCTCTCGACCAGCGTGTACCGGGTGCCCGTGGCTGGGGTGCGTGGACGTGCCGTGCTCAGCAACACCTCCCCGCTGGCGGCCTACCGGAGCGCCGGCCGGCCCCAGGCCATGTTCGTCATCGAGCGACTCATCGACCTGGCCGCCCGGCGCCACGGGTTCGATCGCCTCGCCCTGCGCCGGCGCAACCTCGTGCCGCCGGAGGTCATGCCGTACACGAATCCCTTCGGCATCGTGTACGACAGCGGCGCCTACGCGGCGGCGCAGGACCGCGCCACCGCGCTCGCGGACTGGTCGGGCTTCGAGATGCGACGGCGCGAGGCGCGCCAGCGCGGGCGTTACCGCGGGATCGGCCTCGGCAACTACATCGAGATCGCCACCGGCGCTCCACGCGAGCGCGCGCAGATCACCGTGCGGCCCGAGGGCTTGGTCGACGTGGTCATCGGCACGCTCTCCGCGGGGCAGGGGCACGAGACGAGCTTCGGCCAGCTCATCGTGGAGTGGCTGGGAATGGAGCCCGAGCAGGTGCGCCTCGTCACCGGCGACACGGATCTCGTGCCGGTGGGCGGTGGCTCGCACTCCGGCCGCTCCATGCGCCTGGGCGGCGTGGTCATGGCCAAGGCGGCCGATGCCATCGTCGAAAAGGGACGACAGCTCGCCGCCTGGCTCCTCGAGGCCGCTCCCGCCGACATCGAGTTCGCGGCGCGGCGCTTCAGCGTCAAGGGCACTGACCGCTCCGTGGATCTCTTCGCGGTGGCGGCGGCCGCCCTCCGCCCCGACGCGCCCGCGGCGTTGCGCGGACCGCTCGAGGCTACCTGCGACGAGACGGTGAGCACGCCATCCTTTCCCTACGGCTGCGCGGTGTGCGAAGTGGAGGTGGACCCGGAGACGGGCGTGGTGGAGATCGTGCACTACACCTCGGTGGACGACGTGGGCCGCGCCATCAATCCCCTGATCGTGGACGGGCAGACCCACGGCGCCATCGCTCAGGGCGTCGGCCAGGCCGTGTGGGAAGAGTGCCGCTACGACGCCGAGACGGGCCAGCTCCACTCCGCGAGCTTCATGGACTACGCGATGCCGCGGGCCGACATGCTCCCTGCCTTCGCCACGGAGATCAGCGAGGTGCCGTCGACGTCGAATCCCCTCGGGCTTCGCGGAGGCGGCGAGGGCGGCGCGACGCCGGCGCTCGCCGCCGTGGTCAACGCGGTGGTGGACGCCCTCGCCGAGCTCGGCGTGGAGCATATCGAGATCCCGGTGACACCGGAGCGCGTGTGGGAAGCCATTCGCGCCGCCACGGGAAGGAGCGACTGATCATGGAGGTCTTCGAGGGTATCCGCACCTTGCTTGCTGTGCGTCGCTACCAGGATCGTCCCGTGCCCGCGGCCGTCGTGCGCAAGATCGTCGAGGCGGGGCGCCTCACGGGCAGCGCCATGAATCTCCAGCCCTGGCACTTCATCGTCGTCGAGGACCGGGACACCCTGAAGAAGCTGGGATCGCTGGCGCGCTCCGGCCCCTACATCGCCCAGGCGCCACTGGCCATCGTGGTGGCCATCGACAAGTCCGGTTACGCGGTCTCAGACGCGAGCCGCGCGATCCACTCGATGCTGCTGGCCGCGTGGGCGGAAGGCGTGGGCTCGAACTGGGTAGGCTTCGGCGGCCTGACCAAGGTCAACGCGCTGCTGGGGATTCCCGCGCCGCTCGACGCGCTCGCGATCCTGCCCTTCGGCTATCCCGCCGATCGGATCGGGCGCGGCAAGAAGAACCGCAAGCCGCTCAAGGCCGTCGCCCACCGCGAGCGCTACGGCCAACCGTTCGAGTAGCGCGAACTGATTCCCTCGCCCCCGACAGGGAGAGAGGGTCAGGGTGAGGGGGAGTGGGGATCGCAGAGACACCGTGCATGAACCGCCGCATCAGAGTCAGACCGGGATCACCCTCACCCCGGCCCTCTCCCCCAGTGAGGGATAGGGAGTCACGTCGGTTCCCTCGACTACCGGATCACCTCGTCGGCCCGCCCGAGCACCGACGGCGGAATCGTCAGGCCCATGGCCCCGGCCGTCTTCATGTTGATCACGAGGTCGAACTTCGTGGGCTGCTCGATGGGCAAGTCGGCTGGCTTGGTGCCCCGCCGGATCTTGTCAACATAGCCAGCGAGGCGCCGCACCGACTCTCGCTCGTCCGCTCCGAACGACATGAGGCCGCCATCGGCGGCGTAGGTCCGGTGAACGTAGATAGCGGGCAGGCGCTGTCGGGTGGCCAGGTCGATGATCTGCCGCCGGTTAGACCACGTGATAGGAACGTAGGCCACGAAGAGCGCGCCGATGCCGTCCTGGCGGAACCCTCCGAACGCTTTGTTGATGTCATCGGGCCCCTGCAGGTGCACCTGGCGCAATTGCAACCTCAACGACTTGGCACTGGTCTCCAGCGCCGCCTCGTACGCGGTTATCAGAGGCACCACGGCAGACGCGGGAACTCGAGTGAGAAACGCCACCTTGGATGCCGTGGGGGCCACGTCTTTCAGGAGCTGCAGCTGTTTCCCCAGGATGTCCGGGTCGGTGTCGTCTGTCACGCCTGTGATGTTCCCCCCCGGCCGGGCCAGGCTCTGCACGAGCCCGATTCCGACCGGATCGGTAGTGCCATAGAAGACGATGGGGATCGTCGCCGTGGCGCGCTTGGCCGCGGTCGCCCCGGGACCTCCGCGGGCCATGATCAAGTCCGGTTCGAGGCGAACCAGCTCGGCGGCCAGCTCCGGGAGGCGCTCGTACCTCGCCTCGGCGTAGCGGAATTCGATGACGAGGTTCTGGCCCTCGACTAGTCCGCGCTCGCGCAGCAGCCGGCGCAGATCGACCCAGACGAAGTTCTCCTGTTCGGGTCCTGTCGTACTGAGGACGCCGATCCGATACATTTTGGCCGGCTGTTGCGCGAAGACAGGGAGCGAGGGAAGCGAGCTGAGGACGAGAGCGGCGATCACGAGGAGCCGGAGAGTCTGGAGCTTCATCGATCGCGCTGCCAGTCCTCGGACAGCCGGGCGGCGAGCACGGCGCCGGAAGAGCCGGCGCCCACGATGATGTCGTCGTAGGTCGCCATGGCGCGGCTTCTCTAGACGCGCTCGAACGCGGCCTGAATGTTGACGATGCGTCCCTCCTCGCGGTTTCTCTGCCCGGCGCGGCTGATCTCGTCGACGGCGTCGCCCGTCACGATGCGCGCGATGCCGTGGGCAGGGACGGCCCCTCCCGTGCTGGGGCCGGCCAGCTCCGCGGTCACGTCCTCCCAGTCCCGCACGCGGAAGCCCGCCGCCTCGATGAGGGCGCGCATCTCCGCGGGCGGCCGCAGGAAGCTGGCGCTCGCATCGCGCGCCCACATGAGCGGGAAGATGGGCGGCTGGGTGGGCCCGGCCATGGGCTCCTGGATCACGAGCAGGCCGCCGCGGCGCAGGACACGCGCGAAGCCCGCATACAGCCGCTCCTTGTCGGCGATGTTCATTCCGCTGTTCTGCGTCCACACCACGTCGACGCTCCCGCTCTCCACGTCGAGGGCGAGCGCGTCACCGACGCGGTGTCGGACGCGGTCGCCGAGCCCCAACCGGGTGGTGAGCCACTGGCCGGTCTCCACGTACGATTCGGTGAGGTCGAGCACGGTGACGAGGCAGCCGTGCTCCACGGCGAGGGTGCGGGCGGGACCGCCGAAGCCGCCGCCCACGTCGAGCACGCGCGAGCCGGCCGCGAGCTTCGCGAGGCGCGCGAGACGATCCGTGGAGACCTTGCCACCGCCGTGGAACTGATCCACGGGGGCGAGATCGTCGATGGTCAGCGCGTTGAGGTTCTTGCCGATCCCAGCCAGCGCCGCGTCGATGGCGCGCTGGAGGTCGCGGCGTCCCCAGTAGGCGTTGGTCGCCCCTGCGTCGCTCGCCGGCGTCGTCATGTCTTCTCGAAGTCAGTGCGCTCGTAGACGGGCAGGCCCTGGAGATAGCGCCGCAAACAGTCGAGCCCAAGCTCGACGGCGCCGAGGCGCACCCACTCGCGTCCGCCCAGGATGCGGCTCCGCCGCGCGGCGATCTCGCCCTCGGTGGCAATGGCGAGACAGATCGTGCCGCCGAACTCGATGCGGTCGGGTCCATCGTCGAGATCGACCAGCACCGCGAGGGCATGCGTCGCCCGGGTCTGGACGCGGAGGGCCTGGGCTACGGCTTCCGCCGTCTGCGGGGTGAGCTCGTCGGGAGGGGCCGCGAGGCCGACCGCCCCGCAGATCTCGGCGAGGTCGCGGGCCACGAGGCCACGGCCGAAGATGGCCTCGGCGCCCGGGAGGGGAGCGAGGCGAGCGGCGAGCTGGCCTCCCGTGAACATCTCCGCCACGGAGAGGCGCCCCTTGCGCGCGGTGAGCTCGGCGAGAACGACACCTTCCAGCGTTTGGTCGTCCTCGCCCAGGATGAAGTTGCCGAGCCGCTTGCGGATCTCCTGCTCCACCGGGCCGAGCTTGCGCCGGATGTCGTCCATGTCGGCGCCGCGCACGGTGAGCTTGGTCTCGAGCTGCGGATAGTGGGCGCGGAAGCCGAGCTTCACGCTGCCGTCGGGCACGAGGGACTCCACGCCGGTGAGGAGGGTGTCCACGTGCGACTCCCCGAGCCCGTAGGAGTGGAAGCGTTTCAGGTGGATGGCCGCCTGGAGCCCGCTCTTGGCGAGGAGGCGCGGGATGATCTGCTCCTCCAGCATCCGCCGGAGCTCGCGGGGGACGCCGGGAGTGAAGAAGAAGCGTGCCTTCCCGATGTCGAGGGCGAAGCCGCACGCGGTGCCGATGGGATTGTCGATGATCTCCGCGGTGACGGGGAGCATGGCCTGCTTGCGGTTGTTCGGCGGCATCACGCGGCTGCGACGGCGGAAGAAGTCCTCCATCCGCGTGAACCACTCCTCGTTGAAGACGAGCTCCACGCCCGCGGCCTGGGCGGCGATCTCCTGGGAGAGGTCGTCGATGGTGGGGCCGAGCCCGCCGTTGACGATGACAGCGTCCGCCCGCTGCGAAGCGAGCTGGAAGGCGTGGAGCAGCGTCTCGCGGTCGTCGCCCACCGTGGTCTCCCAGCGCACGGCCAGCCCCACGTCGGAGAGCTTCTGGCTCATGTAGCTGAAGTTGGTATTGATGGTCTTGCCCGTGAGTACTTCGTCGCCCGTGCAGATGATCTCGAGTTGCATGCCTGGCCTTTCAGGAGCCGGCCAGGGATGGCCGGTCGATACGAAGATCACGCCATAGAGAGGAGAGCGGTTCGCGCCCGAGGGCGAGCCGCGCGAGCACGTCGCCCACCATCGGGGATAGGGCGAAGCCGTGGCCAGAGAAGCCCGTGGCCACGAGGAGCCCCGCGACCCCGGGCACGGGGCCGATCACGGGCAGCTCGTCGGGCATGAAGGCCTCGAGGCCGATCCAGCTCCGGTCGAGCGCGCAGGCCGCCACGGGCGGATAGACTTCGCCCGCCACTTCCAGGCTGCCGCGGACGCTCTCCTCGAGGACCTGCCAGCGATTCGCCTCGTGGTTCACCACGCGTCCCGGCCAGCCGCCGCCGATCAGGAAGGGGCCGCCGGCGAGCTGCTTGAAGGAGATCTTCCGCTCGAAGCAGCCGAGGACGGGTGGCAGCGATCCCGGCGCGGGCCTCGTCAGGAGCATCTGGAGCGGCCGCGTGTGGACGGGGAGCTTCACCCCGAGGGGCGCGAGCAGCGAGGTTGTCCAGGCGCCCGCCGTCACGACGGCGACATCGCACGGTTGACGTGAGCCGTCGCCGCGCTCGATCCCGACCACGCGCGAGTCCTCCACGACCAGCGCCTTCACCACCGCGCCTTCTTCGACCCGCGCGTCCAGTCGTCGCGCCGCGGAGGCGAAGGCCTCCACGGTGGCCATGGCGCCGGCCTGTCCGTCGATGGGCGAGTAGACACCGCCGAGGCAGCCGGGATTGATTCCGGGCGCCATCTCTCGCGCGGCGCGCGCGTCCAGCGTCTCGAGGGGCACGCCGTCTGAACGCTGCTCGGCGGCCCAGCCGGGCGCAGCGTCCCAGCTCTTGTCGTCGAGGGCGATCCGCAAGCCGCCACCACGGCGGTAGCCGGTCTGGCCCTCGAGCTCACGATCGAGCTCGGGCCAGCGCTTGAGGCTCTCGAGCGCGAGGCGCCGCTCCGCGGGATCGCGCCCCATGGCGCGCACACCTGCTGCGCTGGCACCCGAGGCTGCCGCACCGACGCTCGCGCGCTCGAGCACCGTGACCTCCACGCCAGGATCGAGCCGGCGCAGATGAAAGGCCGTGCTCAAGCCCATGAGCCCTCCGCCCACGATGACGACGGCGGCCATCTAGCTCCGGAACCTCGGCATGACCTCGCGGGCGAAGAGCTCCATGGAGCGGCGGATCTTGTCTTGGGGCAGGCCGCCGAAGTTCATCCAGCAGAGGATCTGGCCAATGCCGAGGCTGCGCATGGTCTCGATGTGACGCGCCACCGTGTCGGGCGAGCCGAAGGCCACGGTTTCCGCCACCAGGCCTTCCCACGTCACCTTGGCGAAGCGCTCCGCCGCCGCGCGGAAGCCGGGCTGAAGGCTCGGATGCGCGTCCTCGATACGCTCGGGCACCTGGAAGCGGCGCAGCGAGTCCTGGTACCACATCTCGGCGTCCTTCGCCTCGGCGAGGGCCTGCGCATCCGTGTCCCCCACGTAGATCTGGCGGGAGACGCCCCAGTGCTGCATCAGGGCGGCGATCTCCGGCTCCGTGCGGCCGTGCTTGCGGAGGGCAGCAAGGTAGCTGTCGCGCCGTCGCACGAGCTGATCGAGGGGACCGGTGAGGATGGAGTTGAGCATGGGCCAGCCGCGCGAGGCGGTGCTCTCGATGCCGTCGTCGCTGCCGCACACCTGGTAGATCATGGGATGCGGCCGCTGAAGAGGCTTGGGAATCAGTCGCGCGTCCTTCACGGTGAAAAAGCGCCCCTCGTATGAGAAACGCTCCTCAGTCCATGCGCGCAGGATGATATCCACCGCCTCGTCGAAGCGCTCGCGGTTCTCCTGCTGCGGCACGTGATAGCCGCGGAACTCCGCGGGGCGATTGCCGCGCCCGACCCCGACGTCGAGGCGGCCCTTCGAGATCACGTCCACGAGAGCGAGCTGCTCGGCCAGGCGCAGCGGGTGGTGGAAGGGCAGGATGGCCGCGGCGAGCCCGATGCGCACCCGGCGCGTGCGCGAGGCGGCGGCGCAAGCGAGAGTGGCCGGGTCCACGGCCAGCCCGTAGTCGATGAAGTGGTGCTCGGTGAGCCAGATCTGATCGAAGCCGAGCTCCTCCGTCCACTCCATCTGCTCGAGCTCGCGGTGGACGACCTCCTCGTGGCTCAGCCCGGGCGCGGCCTGGAAGAAGAAGAACGTGCCGAAGCGCATCGAGAGGCGATCATACACCGGCGGACCGCCGCGCGAATCCGGTTCCCGCTCACCGGGTGCGAGGGGAGAGGGTAGGGTGAGGGAAGCTAAACTTCCCGCAGCAGGCGGCCGAAGCCCGCGATGCTCTCACGCACGCGGGCCATGCGGAGCGCCCGCCACAGGCTCGCCTGATTGCTGCTGAGCACGGGCTTGCCGAGATCGCGCTCGAGCGTCTCCAGCACGGCCACGGTGGGCAGGCCCGTCCCGCTCAGGAGCACCGCATCGGCCTCGGGCGCGTCGGCCCGGCGGGCGAGCTCATACGCGCGCTCCTCGTTCTCCGCGTAGATGTCCGTCACGTTCTCGAGGCGGTGATAGCCGGCGATCTCGAAGCCCGCCGCCTCCCAGTACGCCTTGCCCTGTCGGCTGATCGATTCCGGGTACGGCGTGCCGAGGGCGAGCCGCTTCACGCCGAGGTGGCGCAGCGCGGCCAGCACGGCCTGTGCAGCGAGGAGGGCGGGCGCGCCGGCCAGCGACGCGATGCGATCCACCAGTGCCTGCTCGTTGCCGTAGCCCAGAGCATAGCTCGACGCGGTGTGGGCGAGGAGCATCACGGCAGGCCGGACCTGGCTGAGCGCCGCCGTCGGCCCCGCCAGGCCCTCGCGATAGGCGCGGACCCGCTCCTCCATCCCCGCGTGCTCACCGGCCTTACCGACGGACGGCGGCGTTTCCAGCCGGCCGAAGTGCAGCGTGACGCCGGCGGGAACCATGGCGGAGAGCTCTGGCTCCACCGTGGGATTGCCGGGAGGGAGCAGCACGCCGATGCGCCCACGCCAGCCGAACATGGCCTCGTGTCCTCTACTTGAGCTTCAAATCCTCGTCAGGGCCGGTGTACGGAAAGCCCTGGATCACTCCGGCCGTGGAATCCTCCACTCGCGGGCCCACGCCCCACGGGAACGCCTGCTGGTAGAGCGGCGCCACCAGCACGCGATCGGCCACGATCTTCTGGATCTGGTACAGCATCCCTTCGCGCTTCTTCCTATCCAGCTCGGCGGCCTGGCGCTGGAAGAGATCCTCGATCTCGGGGACGACGCCGTACGCGTAGATGCCATTCTTGGTGAAGAAGGGCTCCAGTCGCGCGGCCGCGTTGCCCGCAGCGCCCGTGGCGCCGATGATCAAACCCGTGAGCTTCTTCTCCCTCCAGGCCGTGAAGAAGGCTGCCCGCTCCATGGTGCGGACGCGAGTCCTGATGCCGATGGCCTGGAGATTGCTGGCCACCGCCTCGGCCACCGAGGCATACGGCGGTAGCGGCGTGAGGTCGCCGGCGTCGAAACCGTTGGCATAGCCGGCCTCGGTCATGAGCTGCTTCGCCCGCTTGGGGTCGAACGGCGGCGGCTCGAGGTGGAGCGCGAAGTCGAAGCTCGGCGGCACGAACGAGCCCGTGAGCTTGCCCAGGCCCAGCATCTCGGCCTGGTTGATCGCGTTGCGATCGATGGCGAGGCTGGCCGCCAGTCGCACGCGCTGGTCGTGCCAGGGTGACTTCGGATCCCACTGGTCGGGGAAGTCCAGCCAGTAGATGCCGTAGAGCAGGGGCGCGGCAATCTTGATGCCGGGGTTGCGGCGGAGCTCCTCGGCGAGTGCGCCGCCAAACAGGTAGCCGATATCGATCTGCCCCGTCTTCACGGCGGCGGCACGAGTGGTCTCGTCGGGAATGCTGCGCATGACCAGGCGCTTCACGCTGGGCACCTTGCGCCAGTAGTCAGGGTTGGCCTCGAGGGTGAGCTCGATACCCGGCTGGAAGGCGACGACCTTGTATGGGCCTGCGCCAACCGGGGACTTCTTGTAGGCTTCCTCGCCGACCTTCTCGATGTACTTCTTCGGCACGATCCACGCGGCGCCCGTGGCGGATGTGCCGTAGAAAGCCATGAAGTCCGGCCAGGCTTCCTTGAGGACGAAGCGGACGCGGTTCGGCGCCACGATCTGTACGTCCTTCACCTTGTCCTTGAGCAGCTTGGCCCCGCTGCCCTTGTACCGCTCGAACGTGAACTTCACGTCGTCGGCGGTCACCGGATCGCCGTTATGGAACTTGATGCCCTTGCGCAGGAGGAACTCGTAGGTGAGCCCGTCCTTGGATACCGTCCAGGACTCGGCCAAGCTCGGCGTGTTGAGTCCGGCCGGCATGGGCTTGACCAGCGCGTCGTGGATAGCGTAGAGGACCATGAACGGCGTGATGAGCGCTTCGGTATCGCCGGGGTCGAGCCAGCGCGAGACCAGCGTGACGTGGACACCGATGGTCATGGTGCCGTCGGGGGCCGCGGGCGCCCGCGATGCGCCAGCTAGGATGCCCAGAGCGACGACGGCGGCGACAACGAGCGAGCGAGCACGCATTTCGGGACCTCCTGTTGGGGCGGGTGCCGGGAACGGAGCTTTCGTCTCGGTGCCGGAGAGGCTACCATAACGATCGCAGTCGCACCTGGACCATTGGCGGACACCGTTCCCGCTCCTGATCGGCGGAGGGAGACAGACATGAAAAACACCCGAACTGCCGCGGTGGCCTGCCTGGTCTTCCTCTGCGCGTTCCTTGTCGGCGGCCTCATCGACGAGGCGGCGGCCCAGGCCAAGCCGGAAGGCGAGATGCGCTGGGCCATGTACGTGACGCTGGCGCCCGTCTGGCTCGACCCCGGCGAGTCCGTCATCGGCGTCCTCACGCCGTTCTGGATCCTCTACGCGATCCACGACGCGCTGGTGAAGCCCATGCCCGGCAACCATCTGACTCCGAGCTTGGCCGAGTCGTGGACGGTGAGCCCAGACGGCAAGATCTACGAGTTCAAGCTGCGGGAAGGGCTCAAGTTCCACAACGGGGATCCCTTCACGGGGGAGGATGTCAAGTTCAGCTTCCTCCGCACCAAAGGCGCCGGCGCCAAGATCCTCCAGGACAAGGTCCGCGAGGTGGCCATCGTCTCCCCCTATCGAGTGCGCTTCATCCTCCACGAGCCGTTTCCGGATTTCATGACGTACTACGGCACGCTGGCCACGGGCGCCGGCTGGATCGTGCCCAAGAAGTACTTCGAGCAGGTGGGCTCCGACGGCTTCAAGAAGGCCCCGGTGGGCCTCGGCCCCTACAAGTTCGTGAGCAACACGCCCGGGGTCGAGCTCGTCATGGAAGCCTACGAAGGCTACTGGCGCAAGATGCCCTCGGTGAAGCGGATCGTCTTCAAGAGCGTGCCCGAGGCGACCACGCGAATGGCCATGCTGAAGCGAGGCGAGGTTGACCTCGCCTACCTGCTGGATTCTCCCCAGGCGCAAGAACTCAAGAAGGATCCTAACTTCAAACTCGCCTTCTCGGGCGGGATCGGCACCTTCTACCTCGACTTCTTCGACCAGTGGGATCCCAAGTCACCGTGGCACGATCGGCGGGTGCGGCTCGCCGCCAACTACGCCCTCGACCGCAAATCGCTGAACGAAGCGGAGAACCTCGGCGCCTCCCGGCTCAACGGCAGCATCATCCCGCGCACCTTCGAGTTCGCGCTGCCCATCGAGCCCTATCCGTACGACCCCGCGAAGGCCAAGCAGCTCCTGGCCGAGGCGGGGTATCCCAACGGCTTCGACGCCGGAGATCTCTACCCGTGGCCCCCCTACGCGTCCACGGGCGAGACGATCGGCGGCTTCCTGGGCGCGGTGGGCATCAAGACCAGGATCCGAAACATGGAGCGCGCGGTGTTCTACACGGCCCTCGCCTCGAAGAAGCTGCACGGGATCTGCGTGTGCATCAACGCCGTGTACGGCAATGCCGCCTCCCGCATGTCGGAGACCGTGCCGAGCGACGGCTCCTTCGCCTACGGCGGCTATCCTGATATCGACGCGCTCTTCAAGCAGCAGGCGCGGGAGACGGACCGAAAGAAGCGAGAGGCCATGCTGCACCAGATCCAGCGCCTGCTCCACGAGCGCGTCCGCTTCGGCCCCATCTACGACTACATCTGGCCGAGCGGGGTCAGCACGAAAGTGGTGGAGCCGGCCCTCATGCTCATCGACCCGTACCCGTGGTCGGCGCCTGTCGAAGATGTGCGGGTCAAGAAGTGAGGGCCCTACCGTGAGCCGGCCCATGCGTCGCGTGGTGACGGGACACGATGCCCACGGCAAGTCCATCATCGTCACGGATGGCGCGTCACCTCACGTGCTGGAGCTTGCGGGCATGCCAGGCTTGGCCCTCATCAACCTGTGGGTCACCGACCGCGCGCCGGCTGCCAACACCGGCTCCGACGACGCCGCGGACCGCCCCGTGGTGCTCGAGCCGCCGGCGCGGGGCACGATCTTCCGCGTGGTGGACTTTCCGCCGGACCGGGACATGGCGGGTCAGGTCGACCGCAGCAAGGCGTTCACGGCCATGGGCGCCGGCCACGCGATGGACCGGAGCGCGGCGCGGCATCCGGGGATGCACAAGACGAATACCGTCGACTACGCCCTCGTGCTCGACGGCGAGATCTGGGCGCTCATGGACGAGGGCGAGACTTTACTGAAGGCCGGCGACTGCCTCATCCAGCGGGGCACCAACCACGCTTGGAGCAATCGGTCGGAGAGAGCGTGCCGGGTCGCCTTCATCCTCGTCAGCGCCGAGGCGGGCGGCTAAAGACGACCCATCACGGAAAAGTTGCGGATGAAGGTGAGAGAGTTCGTCAGCGGCTCAGCGCCGTCGCGGGCACGCTGAAGCCGAGCGATTCCAGCTTCGGCGCGATGCGATCGGAGAGCAGGCCCACCCGAGCGAGATTTTGCAGCACGGTGGTGTGCAGGTCGCGCTTGAAGGTCGTGCGGAAGACGATGTTGTCGGTGCTCGCCGCGCGGCCGCGCCGCATGGTCTGGATGGCTTTGATGTCGGCCTCGCTGAAGCCCATGTCGCGATACACCTCGCCGGCGAAGAGACCGGTGAGGGTCCGCACCAGCGCCCAGTGGGTGAATTCCTCCAGCTCGATGCGTTCCTTCTCGCTCAAGGTGGCGATGACGGAGGGCAGGCTGAGCATGCCGAAGCCCATGTGGCGCGACTCGTCCTGGAGAATGAGGCGGCAGATGTCGCGGAAGAGGGAGTCCTTGGCCGTCTCCCCCAGCATCTTGAAGAGAGCCACCGCGAACGTCTCTGCCACGAGCTGGAGGCCGATGGTCTTGACCGTCCAGCGCGAGTCACCCAGCAGGGTGTCGAAGAGCTCGCGCACGTTGCCGGCGAGGGGATAGTAGAGCCCGCCCAGCTTCTCCGCCATGTAGCGGTTGAGCACCTCGTTGTGGCGAGCCTCGTCCACCACCTGGGTCGCCTGGAAGAACTTGGCGTCCGTGCCCTGCACCGTCTCTACGAGCTGGCTGCACACGAGCATGGCCCCGTGCTCGCCGTGGAGGAGCAGGCTCATGCGCCACGCGGTGAAGCGCCGGTTGAGCTCCGCCCGGTCGCGCTTGCTGAGGCGATCCCAATAGGGGGTGCCGTAGATGTCGATGAGCTCGTCGGCCAGCACGCCCTCGTCGAGATCGACGGAACGCGTCCAGTCGACGTCGCGCGAGACGTTCCATTGATCCCGCTTGGCGTTTTCGTAGAGCCGGCGGAGCTCTGGATGCTCCACGGGGTATTCGTGCTGGAAGAGCGTCTCGAACTTGGTGGGGATGGCGTGCACCGTGCTGGCCGTCGCTGGTGTCATGGCTTGCCCCTGGAGTATAGTTTCTAAACTAGTGCGTTAAGGTGCGCCTAGAATAGGACTCGGCGCACCCCCTGTCAAGTCAGGGAGGATGGCGTATGAAGGCTACGCGGGCCGCGGCCCTGGGCGAGATCCTTAGGGTCGCCGCCACCTGTTTCGGAGAGATGGGCTACCGTGCGACCACCCTCGACACCATCGCGGCCAAGGCGGGGCTCTCCAAGGTCACCCTCTATCGATACGTGCGGAGCAAGGACGAGCTCCTGAGCCTGGTCTTCGAGCGGGCCATCGAGTCCTTCCGGGCCGGGCTCGCCGAGATCATCGAGCAGCGCCTTCCCGCCGACGAGAAGCTCCGCCGCATCGTGCGCTACCAGGTCTCGCTGCTGGCCAGCCATCTGCCGTTCCTCAAAGTCTTCTTCGCCGAGGAGGCCGGGTTGCCCGCTCCCATGGCCGCGCGCGCGGCCCGCGCCCGCCGCGAGTACGATCGCGCCATCGAGCGCGCCTACCGCGACGGCGTCGACGAAGGGCTCTTTCGCGACCTGTCCCCGACCCTCGTGGTCTTCGGCATCCTCGGCATGTGCAACTGGCTCCACGAGTGGTACAAGCCCGAAGGCCGCAGCACCCCCACGGAGATCGCCGACGTCTTCCTCGACGTGCTGGAGCGCGGCTACCTCAAGGCCGCCGGCGCGCCGCGCGCTGAACGAGTCGCGTCCACTCTCGAGCGCATCGACGCGCGTCTGGCGCGGCTAGAGGCGTCCGCGAACAGGCGCCGCGGGGCCTCGCGGCGCTGAACCGGCGCACACTCTTCACCCAGACGTGAGCCGTCGCTACTCGATGACTGACCTCGGCGGGGCGCCCGCCGAAAGAATCCCTATTCTCGGAACCTTTGCCGGCCGGCTCCGCGGTCGCCATGGGCGGCGAAGAGAACCCGCCAGTGAAGAAATCAAGGGCGAAGGGTGCCGCGAATGCTGAGCACCGACGCGTCAGGCGGCCGTCGGGCGCTTGCTGGGAGAGGGTCGATGGGGAGCCGGCTCGCTCCGGAACGACTGAGAGATCCAGTAGAAGGCAACCGCGGCGACGGCGAGCATGACGATGCCCGTGCCCGTATAGCCGAACACGAGCTTGCCGATGCCGAAGAGGGTCGCGTACACGGCGACGATGCCCGCGACCCAGTTGGTCCAGGCGAGCGCGCCGCTGGGGATGGGCTCGCTCCCGAAGCCGAGCCGCTGAGAGACCACCGCCCAGCCCGGCCCGCCGGGGCGCACACGCCGATAGAAGGCCTCGAGGACGGCGGGTGGCTCCGGGCTCGTGGCGAACGTCACGACGAGCCACACCACCGTGCTGCAGGCCACGGTGACCAGCATCACCACGGCGGTGGCGTTCGGGTCGTTGTCGGCGAAGCGCGGCTTGAGATAGGCGAGCCCGAGCACGCTCACCACCAGGCTCGCCACCATGGCCGAGATCTCGCTCCAGGCGTTGATGCGCCACCAGTACCAGCGCAGGATGAGCACGAGCCCCGTCCCCGCGCCGAGAGCGAGGAGGAGCTCCCACGCCTTCTCGATACTGTTGAGCTGGGAGGTGACCCACACCGAGGCGAAGAAGATGAAGAGGGTGGCGAGCCGCGAGACGGCGACGTAGTGGCGCTCGCTCGCGTGCCGGTTGAGGAAGCGCTTGTAGAAGTCGTTGACGAGATAGGAGGCGCCCCAGTTGAGGTGCGTGCCCACCGTGCTCATGTAGGCGGCGGCGAAGCCAGCGAGCATGAACCCGCGCCACGGGGTGGGTAGGAGCTCCACGAACGCGCGCACGTACCCCGCCTCCTTGTCCTCAAGGCCTGGATAGAGGATGACTGTGGCGAGGCCGGTCACGATCCACGGCCATGGGCGCAGCGCATAGTGGGCGATCTGGAAGAAGAGGGTGGCGAGCACGCCGTCGCGCTCCGAGCGCGCGCTGAAGATGCGCTGGGCGACGTAGCCGCCCCCGCCCGGCTCCGCTCCCGGATACCACGCGGCCCACCACTGCACGGAGAGATACACTCCGAGAGTGAGGAGCGGCATCCACGCGTAGGCCATGATCCCGTGCGGCGTCACGCTCACGGGCAGCACGGACAGCGCGGCCGTCTCGCTCCCGAAATGCGTGGCCAGCTTGGCCTTCATCACATCGATGCCACCCACCGCGCGCACGGCGTAGACCGCGAGAACGATCACCGCGCTCATCTTGATCACGAACTGCACGAGATCGGTCCACAGCACGGCCCACATGCCTGCGGCCACCGCGTAGAGCACGGTGATGAGGAAGCAGATGCCCACCGCCACCACCTCGCCACTCACCGTCATCCCCGCGATGGTGACGTCCTTCAGGCCGAGGGCGATGGTGAGGATCTTGATCATGGCGCGCGTCACCCAGCCCAGGATGATCAGGTTGATGGGCAGGGCAAGGTAAAGGGCGCGGAAGCCGCGGAGGAGCGCGGCGGGCGCACCGCCATAGCGGACCTCAGCCAGCTCCGCGTCGGTCATGACGTTGGCGCGCCGCCAGAGGCGGGCGAAGAAGAACACCGTGAGCATGCCGCTCATCACGAAGTTCCACCAGAGCCAGTTCCCCGCCACGCCCTTGGTCGCCACGAGTCCGGTGACCACGAGCGGCGTGTCGGCGGCGAAGGTGGTGGCGACCATGGCGGTCCCCGCGAGCCACCACGGCACCTGCCGTCCGGAGAGAAAGTACTGGTCGAGGCTCTCCCCGCCGCGCCGGGTGAAGTAGAGGCCGATGCCGGCGGAGAGGAGGAAGTACGCGGCGACGATGGCCCAATCGACCGAGGAAATCGTCATGCCGCGGCTACCATAGCACGGAGACGACGATCCACCGGCGGGTCGTCGCTGGCTCGCCGCGTCATCCGGGCCTCACTGGCCACCCAAGGCGTCGAACTTTTTGTCGGGGCTTCGCAACGCAACCTGGCTGGAGTATTGTTCGCCCGGTAGGAAGGACAATGCACTCCAACAGAACGACCGCCAAGACGTCAACTCTCCTGAGCTTGCCCCCACGCTGATCATGCGCTCGCGTCCACGACTTCTCCGAGCCGTGACGCTCGCGGGCCTTCTCGCCGCTCCGCTCTTCCTTGGTCTCGGCTGTGCCAAGGCGCCGTGGGTCGATCGAACCGTGATCACCGAAGACGTGAACGGCGTGTGGCTGGGCTTCATGGCCCGTCCGAACGGGGAGCCGATGGTCAATGGGCAGGTCCGCCTCGAGCTCCAGCAGCGAGCGAGCAGGGTGACGGGTTCCGTCTATGCCAGCTCGTCGTGGCTCGGATCGGGGGGGCAGCCCTCCCTGCCCATCGAGGGCAGCATGGCGGACGACGTGCTCGTCTTCAGGGATGAGCGCTCGATCCTGATTGGGGAACTGACCGTCAGCGGAGACGAGATGACGGGTCGCGGATTCGTGGGACGCCGGCCCGTCACCTTCACGCTCAGAAGGCTCGAGATGGCTTCATCTGGAGCGCTGCGCTAAGCGTCATTCTCACGTCCTGGACACGAGGAGAGGTAATGCCCAACCTGAGTGGACGTTCCGTGCTCGTTACCGGAGCGGCCAGCGGCATCGGCGCGGCGGCGGCCCGCCGGCTCGCGGCCGACGGCGCCAAGGTCGTGCTTGCCGATCTCGATGGCGCCAAGGTGGAAAAGGTCGCCGGCGAGCTCGGCCAGGTGGCCGTCAAGGCAGACGTGACGCGAAGTGAGGACATCGAACGGATGGTGGAGGAAGTGTACCGGCGCTGGGGCCGGCTCGACGTGCTCTTCAACAACGCGGGCGTCATCCGCGTCCAGCCCATGCTCGACGTGACGGGCGAGGAGTGGGACCGCGTGATGAACGTGAACCTGCGCGCCGCGTTCTTCGTGCTGCAGGCGGCAGCCCGGCGCATGGTACGCCAAGAGCTCATGCCGGGATCGGACCTGCGCGGCAAGCTCATCCACACTGCCTCCATCGCGGCCTATCGCGGCGGCAGTCACATACTCACACCGTACTCGGCTTCCAAGGCAGGCGTGGTGAGTCTCACGCGCTCGGCGGCCCAGGCCCTAGCACCCCAGCGCATTACCTCGAACTGCGTGTGCCCGGGCGCGGTGGAGACGCCCATGTGGGAGCAGATCGACCGCGAGTGGGGCGCGCTCGAAGGCGTGGGGGAGGGGGAGATGTGGAAGCGGCGCATCCGCGTAATTCCGCTCGACCGCCCCGAGCGCCCCGAGGACGTCGCCAATGTGGTAGCGTTCCTCGCGGGGCCGGACTCGGACTACATGACGGGGCAGGCCCTGATCGTAGACGGCGGCATGGTGATGGGCACCTGACCACAGGAGGAGCGCGATGGCCGATCCGCATGAGCTGACCCTTGACGAGCTGCGCCAGCGCATTCGCGCGGCGGGTATCACGATTCCCGAAAATCGCCTGGCCATGGTGTGCAAGCTGCTCGGCGATGCGCTTGCCCCGGTGCGCGCCCTGGACTCGCGGACCATCCGCACGGTGGAGCCCGCCGTGAAGTTCGTGGCGGAACCCAAGGAGGGCAGCCGTGAGTGACGAGATCTTCTACGCGACCATCCGGGAGCTGGGTACGCGCTACCGCAAGCGCGAGATTTCACCGGTGGAGGTGACGCGCGCGCTCCTCTCCCGCATCGAGAAGCTTGACCCGCTCCTCCATGCCTTCGTCACCCTTACCGCCGACCGCGCCCTCGAGGACGCGCGCACGGCGGAGGCGGCCCTCCGCCGTGGTGACGAGAACCCGCTCCTCGGCATTCCCGTCGCCCACAAAGACATCTATCTCACCCGCGGCATCCGCACCACCGGTGGCTCCGCGCTCTTCGCGGAGTGGATTCCCGATTCCGACTCCACGGTGGTCCGGCGCTGGCAGGAAGCGGGGACGGTGCTGCTGGGCAAGCTCATCACCCACGAGTTCGCCTTCGGACTCCAGTTCCCCGGGCACAAGTTCCCCGCTGCGCGCAACCCGTGGAACCTCGACCACATTCCTGGCGGCTCGAGCAGCGGCTCCGGCGCCGCGCTGGCCGCAGGGCTCGTCGCCGGCGCCACCGGCTCCGACACGGGCGGGTCCATCAGGGGGCCGGCGGCCTTCTGCGGCATCGCTGGCATCAAGCCGACCTACGGCCGGTCGAGCCGCGCCGGCGTCATGACGCTCTCGTGGACCCTCGATCACACGGGGCCGATGGCGCGCACGGTGGAGGACTGCGCTTTCCTGCTGCAGGCCATGGCCGGCCACGATCCTGCCGATCCAGCCTCGAGCACGGTGCCCGTGGGCGACTACCTGGCGTCGCTCCGGCGCGGGGCGAGCGGCCTCACCATCGGCGTGCCGCGCAACTACTTCTTCGAGGGCGTGGATGCGGAGATCGAGCGCGCTTTCGAGGAGGCCATGGACACCCTACGCAAGCTGGGCGCCGAGGTGCGCGACGTGCGCATCCCGAGCCTGCGCGGAGCGATGTCCTTCCTGCTGATCCTGATGGCGGAGGCCTACGCGTACCACGAGCGCGATCTGCGCGAGCGGCCCGAGCTTTACGGGGACGTGTTGCGCGAGCGCCTCCTCGCCGGCGCGCTCGTCTCGGCCTCGGAGTACACGCAGGCCCAGCGCATTCGTGCGGAGATCTGTGCGGAGACGGCGGAGGTCTTGCGCGACGTGGACATGCTCGCCACGCCGACCACACCCAAGCCGGCCACGCCCTTCACGCTGGCCCATGACCCCGAGTTCGCGTTTCCCCGGAGCAACATGGCGCCGTTCAACCTCACCGGGCTTCCCACCCTCGCCCTGCCGTGCGGCTTCTCGTCCACGGGGCTGCCCCTGTCCATGCAGCTCTCGGGGCGTCCGTTCGAGGAAAGTACGGTGCTGCGCGTCGGCCACGCTTACGAGGAGGCGACGGCGTGGCACACGCGCCGGCCTCCCGTGTGAGGCGCGCCCCCTAGCCAGAGGCGTCGGCGGAGAGCTGGATCGAGTTGCCGTCTCGATCCTTGCCGGCGCAGACCTCCCGGCCGCGCACCGTCTTGCTTGGGCCAAGGCGCGCGCCACGGGCGTTGAGGCTCGCGCGTGCGTCCTCCAGGTTTCCGCGCGCCGAGAGCTCGATGCGCGGGTGCCGCCCCTTGCCCCGATGGAGCGCGATCTCCATGTGCGGGGCGGCGACGAAGGCCGCCCATCCCTCGCGGAT
>Ga0306921_10000819_pt1 | contig 29025 bp, 22 predicted proteins | sample sta12Cox44000080_FD_203760 | JGI IMG/M metagenome (GOLD analysis project Ga0306921, IMG submission 203760) | Lab enrichment of tropical soil microbial communities from Luquillo Experimental Forest, Puerto Rico - statoxic.12C.oxic.44.000.080 (v2)... | ecosystem: Environmental > Terrestrial >... | reverse complement strand
ATTTGCACGCTGCCTTTGTTGGGGCAGGCGCTGGATTATCCGCAGACGCGGAAGAGCGATCAGGTGGACGACTATCACGGCACCAAGGTGGCGGATCCGTACCGCTGGCTGGAGGATGACAATTCGGCGGAGACGGCCAAGTGGGTGGAGGCGGAGAACAAGGTCACGTTTGCGTATCTGGAGAAGGTTCCGTACCGCGATGCGGTGAAGAAAAGGCTCGAGCAACTCTACAACTACCCCAAATACAGCGCACCGTTCCGCAAAGGCGATTATCTTTTTTTCTCAAAGAATGACGGCTTGCAGAATCAGAGTGTCCTCTACGCGCAGAAGGGGCTGGCAGGCGCGCCGGAGGTGCTGCTCGATCCCAACAAGCTGTCCGCGGACGGCACGACGCGTCTGGGCATTTTCGAAGTGTCTCGGGACGGAAAATACGGCGCCTACGGCGTATCAGTGGGCGGATCGGACTGGCAGGAAGCGCATGTCATCGAAGTGGCGACGAAGAAAGATCTCTCGGACGACTTGAAATGGTTGAAGGCCACCGGAATTGCCTGGGCGGGAAAGGGATTCTTCTACAGCCGGTACGATGCGCCGGAAGCGGGGCATGAACTGTCCTCCAAGAATGAGTTTCAGAAGGTGTATTACCACGTACTGGGGACGCCGCAATCCGAAGACGAATTGATTTACGAGGACAAGGCCAACGCGCAGCGGTTTCAGCGCGTGTACACAACGAACGATGAACGCTACGCCATCCTGACCATTTCCGACCGGGGCAAAGGCAAGCGCGGGAATGCGCTTTACTACCGCGACCTCTCGAAGAAAGAAAAAACATTTACACCGATCGTGAGTGAAATCACGGACGACACTTTTGTGGTTGTGGACAGTGTTGGCGACAAGCTACTCATTTATACCAATCAGAATGCACCGAACAACCGCGTGGCGCTTTTCGATCCCGCAAACCCGAAGGCCCCATGGAAGGACGTGATCGCGGAAAAGGCGGAGACCCTCGAGGACGTTTCGTCACTGGGGGGAAAGCTGATCGCCAGTTACTTGAAGGACGTGGCCAGCCACGTGTATGTCTGCAGCATCAGCGGCCAGCAGGAAAATGAAATTGAGCTTCCCGGCGCGGGGACGACCACGGGATTCCAGGGAAATCCTGACGACAAGATGGCTTTCTACCTGTATTCGTCCATGAATTACCCGCCAACGGTTTTCCGTTACGAACTAGAGAGCAAGAAGTCGAGCGTTTACCGCGCGCCGGAAATCCCGGGATTCCGTCCGGAAGATTATGAAACGCACGAAGTGTTCTATCTGAGCAAGGATGGGACGCGCATCCCGATGTTCCTCGTTTACCGGAAGGGACTGAAGCTCGACGGGAAAAATCCTACGGTTTTATTTGGCTATGGAGGGTTCAACATAACCACTGCGCCGAGCTTCAACTCGCTACGCTTGGCGCTGCTGGAACAGGGTTTTGTGTATGCGTCGGCCAACCTGCGCGGCGGCGGGGAGTACGGAGAGAAATGGCACGAAGCGGGGATCAAGCTGAAGAAGCAGAACGTGTTTGACGATTTCATCGCCGCGGCGGAATGGCTGATCGCGAACAAGTACACTTCGTCGGAAAAGTTGGCGATCAATGGCGGATCGAATGGGGGGCTTCTGGTAGGGGCGGTGATGAACCAGCGTCCGGAGTTGTTTCACGTGGCGGTGCCGCAAGTGGGCGTGATGGACATGCTGCGGTTCCAGAAATTCACCATCGGATGGAACTGGGCGGCGGATTATGGATCGAGCGATAATGCCGATGAGTTTAAGGCGCTGTATGCCTATTCGCCGCTGCACAACATCAAAGCCGGTGCAAAATATCCAGCCACGCTGATCACGACGGCCGATCATGATGACCGCGTGGTGCCGGCGCATTCGTTCAAGTATGCGGCGACGCTGCAGGCGGAGGCGGACCGTGACAATCCGGTGCTGATTCGCATCGCGACAAAGTCCGGGCATGGAGCGAGCAGCACGTCCAAGGCGATTGAGCAGACGGCGGATATCTATTCGTTTCTTTTTTATAATTTGGGAGTGACGCCGAAGTATTAGTGGTTGCGGATTTTACGTTTGCGATGGGTAAAGGTTGAGGTCCTTCGGCACCTGCAGAATGCGCCGGCGCCTCAGGATGACAAATTTTTGATTACGGATTTAAAGTGGTAAGTATTAAGTACTAAGTATTTGGTCTTGCTCTGAGTTCTGGAGACTTTCTCGATGATTTGTCCTGCATGCAAAGCCGAGTACCGGCAGGAATTCACCCGGTGCGGGGATTGCGACGTGCAGCTTGTGCAAGCACTGACTGACTCGCTGGCAGTTCGAGAAGATGGGCGCGCTGCCGATTCCGAAGACGATCCGTTCTGCGAGTTCTGGCGGGGTGAAGATCAGCGAGTTCGTGGAGAGTTGTGCGACGTGTTGGCCGAGGCAGGAATTCCGTACCGAACGCTAGAGTGGCAGGACCATTTGTTCAATCGAATGAGATTTCCGGCCTTTCGCGTGGCTGTGCCGTTCTCCCTGTTTGAGCGAGCGGAGAAAGCCGTGGCCGATGCGTACGGAGGCGTCGAAGAAGCGGACAAGGTGATGAATCCCACTGAGGAGAATCGGGAAGAATTCCGGAAATTACTGGAACTGCCGTGGCAGCAGAAGCTGCGGGAGTTTGAATAGTAAACACAGGCCCGAGGGAGGAAGAAAAGAGGACTTGGTCCTCCGTTTCCTCCACCGCGGAGGATCCCATGAAGCAGGCTGCGGTTGGTTTCCGGGTGCATTCTGGCTGGAGTGCGCTGGTGGTCGTGTCGCTAAAAAAAGGCGCGCCCACCGTTCTGAGCCGCCAACATGTTCACCTGGTTGAAACATTCAGTTACAAATTCCGGCAGCCATATCACACGGCGGAAAAAATGCCGCTCGAGAAGGCTCACGAATTTATCTCGGGAGCACTCTCGGAGGCGCAGCGGCTGGGCGATCGAGCGCTTCGTTCCCTCCTGGGTGATTTGGGGAGGCAGGGATACCAAATAAAGCGATGCGGACTCTTGCTAGCCTCGGGGAGGGCGCTGCCCGGTTTGGAGAAAATCGTACAGTCTCATGCGCTGATCCACACGGCGGATGGAGAACTCTTCCGCGAGGCTCTTCGCCACTCCTGCACGCGTTGCGACCTGGAGATTCTTTGTACCAAGGAAAAGGAGCTTCTCGACCAGGGGGCCCTGACGCTTGGCGTTCCTCGCGATGAACTCCCGCAGCGATTGACCGAGCTTGGCCGAGCCCAGGGGTCTCCTTGGACGCAAGACGAAAAGTTTGCGGCGCTGGCTGCCTGGCTTGCTCTGGTGGTTTCTCACCAAAATTCCTGAGAAGAGAATAGAGCGGGCCCTTCCAACCCGTCATTTCGAGCGAAGTGAGAAATCCCTCTTTCTCTTTTCGCAGCGATCCAAGAGAGATTCCTCACTCGCGGAATCCGTTCGGAATGAGGGCGGTCGGAGATAACCACAACGCCTTTAATGATTGGAGAATCCGCGGATAGAGCCGGCCGTTGCTCGACTTTGCGCGGCAGGGAGGCTCGGCGCGTTAGCCCTCCTGCTTGACCCATTGCTACCTCTCGTGTTTCCTTTACTCTCGGCGGCGATTTGCCTGGAGGGTTTGTGACCGTTGATTCGATCAAGACCGTAGCGGTGCTGGGCGCGGGAACGATGGGGAATGGCATCGCGCACGTGTTTGCGCGCGCGGGTTACCACGTGATTTTGCGCGACGTGGAGCAGCGGTTTCTGGATCGCGGGATGGAGACGATTGGGAAGAACCTCGACCGCGAGGTGAAAAAAGGGAATTTGAGGGAGGAGGAGAAGCCGGGCGTACTAGCGCGGCTAAAGCCGGTGACGGATTTTGCGGCCATTGCGGCCGCGGACTTTGTGGTCGAAGCGGTGCCGGAAAAGATCGAGATCAAGCGGGCAGTGCTGACGGAAGCGGACAAATTGCTGCGACCGGAAGTGATTCTGGCCAGCAACACCTCATCGATTTCGGTGACCTCACTGGCGGCGATGACCCAGCGGGCGGAGCGCTTCGTCGGCATGCACTTCATGAATCCGGTGCCGGTGATGGCGCTGGTGGAAGTGATTCGAGCCCTACAAACGAGCGACGTCGCGTTTGCCGTGACGATGGAACTGGCGAAGAAGCTGGGCAAGGCGCCGGTGGCGGTGAACGACGCGCCGGGATTTGTGTCCAACCGCGTGCTCATGCCGCTAATCAACGAAGCGGCGTACGCGGTGATGGAAGGCGTGGCGACTCCGGAAGCGGTGGATACCGTGATGAAACTCGGTATGAATCATCCGATGGGTCCGCTGGAACTGGCCGATTTCATCGGCCTGGATGTCTGCGTGGATATCATGCACGTCCTGCTGGATGGCCTGGGCGATCCGAAGTACCGGGCGTGTCCGCTGTTGAAGAAATATGTGGCGGCGGGATGGCTCGGGCGCAAGTCCGGCCGCGGTTTTTACATCTATAGTGCGCCATGAGTACCGAGACGGTCCGGAGCGTGGAAAAATGGTATGCAGAGAATCAGCCGCGCCCATCTCCGCACTGTTCGCTTCTCAAAATGGAGTCGAACACACCCGACGATACGGCGCACGGTGGTATTTGGATTGCGGCCGTGGCAGCGGGCTGGCTGGGCAGCATATGTTTCTGGAATAAAGGTGACGTCACTTCGATGATGGTTCATAGGGCTACAAGGAACGAGAAAATCCTGATGATCGGTTTCGAAGACCAGGGGAGGGTGTGGATAATTTGCTTGAACGCTTTTTTTGAGCACCTCCTTAGCGAACAATAGGCGAAAATAGTGTTTGCTTTTGTTTCGCCATTGGGGTACGGTGGGGCGGTAAGTTTTCAACAGGTGCCCTGTGCCGGAGACGCGATTCGCTGTTCTAAGCTGGGTAGAGCATGAGAGACTCGAATTTGAGTTGCTCGAGGTGCGCACCCGCGGGCAGTATCTGACTCGCTTGCGGCCGCAGCGCAGGGAAGAGCGGCTGGAGTGGGACCGGCGGGAGCGGGCGGCGCTGGCCAGACTGGTGGATCACGATCTGGAACACGTGCAAGCGTTGAGGCTTTGCAGTCGCGAGCGGAAAAGAAGGGTAGCGTTGTAGCATCCTAAATGGTAATATACTCTTATCGTAATATATCCGGAGAAGCCCTGGCGCTGTCCCGGCGCCCGTTTCGAGAACCCCGACGAACGATTCGCGAATTCTTGACTCCCTAATTTCCTCGACCGAGGTGTGAGATGGCAGACGAAAGAGCAAAATTGCTGGAAGCAGCGATATCGCAGATCGAGAAGTCGTATGGCAAAGGCTCGATCATGCGGCTGGGCAGCAAAGACGTGCTGGTGCCGGTGAACGTGATTCCTTCGGGGTGCTTGTCGCTGGATGCGGCGCTGGGCGTGGGTGGTTTCCCCCGAGGCCGGGTGATAGAAATTTACGGGCCGGAATCGGGCGGGAAAACCACCTTGACGCTGCACGTGATTGCCGAAGCGCAGAAGCTGGGCGGCCAGGCCGCGTTCATTGACGCGGAGCACGCGCTGGACCCGGTGTACGCGCGGAAGCTCGGCGTGGATGTGGACAATCTGCTGGTGTCGCAGCCGGACCACGGCGAACAAGCGCTGGAAATCGCGGAAACGCTGATCCGTTCGGGCGGCGTGGATGTGGTTGTGGTGGACTCGGTCGCGGCGCTGGTGCCCAAGGCGGAACTGGAAGGCGAAATGGGCGATCCGCAGATGGGCTTGCAGGCGCGGCTGATGTCGCAAGCGCTGCGCAAGCTGACGGCGATTGTATCGAAGTCGAAGACCTGTCTGATCTTCATCAACCAGATTCGCGAAAAAATTGGCGTGATGTTCGGTAATCCGGAAACCACGACGGGCGGGCGCGCGCTGAAGTTTTATGCCTCGATGCGCGTGGATATCCGCCGCATCCAGGCGATCAAGGAAGGCGACAGGGTTGTGGGCTCGCGCACGCGCGCGAAAGTGGTAAAAAACAAAGTAGCGGCGCCGTTCCGCGAAGCGGAATTTGACATTGTTTACGGCGAAGGCATTTCGCGCGAAGGCGATCTGATCGATCTCGGCGTGGACAAGGGCTTCATTGAGAAGTCCGGAACCTGGCTGAGCTTTGGCGGCGAACGCATGGGGCAGGGCCGGGAGAATGCGCGGATTTTCCTCAAGGAAAATAAGGATATTCGCGACAAGATTGAAAACGGCTTGCGCAAGAAGCTGGAAATTCCCATGCCCGGGCAGAGCGTTGCGACTCCAGGACAAAACGGAAACGCAAGCGCTGCCCCGGAAAAGCCACCGCTGAAGGCGGCAGCCGCCGCGGCCGGAGATGCGAAGGGACGGCCGGCGCGGTAAGACTGAACCCAAGTAATCCCATGAGTGAAACAGGCGGCGGGAGAGACCCCGCCTGTTTCGTTTTTTCTAGTTGAGTTTCAATTTGCGACGCCTGTGTAATAGCCTTGGATGGCGTGCTCAATTAGCAGTCCAAAGGGGCAGGGATTCCGGGCTATCCTGAACTGGCGGTCAGACGTTCAAAACAAAGCACATACATGTGTACTGGTCCTTCTTGTCTATTGCCTGAGCGGAACAGAGTGCGTAGACTATGTCTCAATTTGAAAGTGTATTAGTGTTGAGAGCATGAGAAGTATCCTATTTGTGGCGATAAGTGCTTTGTTATGAGGCAATAGAAACTGGTTGAGCAAGTGCAATAGGGAAAGCGCTAGTTGACCTGGAGGAGGCATTGGGATAAATTCCAATCCTCACCTCCTAGAACTACTGAGAGTCGACCAAGGTTAAGGACTGAATGATCACGGAAATTGGGAAAATTATCGCAACAGCATGGCTGGTTGTTGCGCTTGCATTCCCGCTCCCTGCCGCGGAGCTTGAGGCGAAAGCCATCGTCAGCGCTCCGTCGAAATCAAAATCGAGTTCGCACGCAAAAAAAGCGGCAGCGCACTATCGAGGCGTTCCGACGTACGCGGATTCCTCGAGCGCTGATGATCCCACTTTTGACGATCCCATCGTACGGCAAGCCGTGGTGGAAGGCCTGGGGCGCTACAACGGTTCGGTTGTGGCTGTGGATCCAAACACCGGGCGCATCCTGACGATCGTGAACCAGAAGATTGCGTTCAGCGACGGCTACATTCCCTGCTCGACGATCAAGCCCACAATTGCGATCGCGGCGCTGGAAGAAAATGTCATCACGCGCGACACCATGTTGAAGGTAGGCCGCCGCAAGTACATGAATTTGACGGAAGCGCTGGCGCACTCGAACAATCCGTTTTTTGAGGAACTCGGCCGGCGCATGGGATTCGACACGGTCTCGAAGTACGGGCGACTGTTGGGGCTCGGCGAATTGGCCGGCTACAATCTGCCGGACGAGCATCCCGGCTCTTTCCCGATGCAGCCGCCGGCCTTTGGTGGTGTGGCGAGAATGTCCAGCTTTGGGGAGGGCATCCAGATTACGCCGTTGCAATTGGCGGCCCTAGCGGCAGCGTTTGCGAATGGCGGGACGCTCTATTATCTGCAATACCCCCACAACCAAGAGGAAGCGGACGCCTTCCAGCCAAAGATCAAGCGGGATTTGAACATTGCGAATGTGCTGCCGGAAGTGCGCGAAGGTATGTTGGCCGCGGTGCTCTACGGCACCGGACGCTTGAGCTACGACGCGGGCGGAGAAGAGATGCCGCTGGGAAAGACGGGCACGTGCGACGACCACACGACTCCGTCGCGCATCGGCTGGTTCCTGAGTTACGCGGATGAAACGCATCCGAAGATTGCCCTGGCCGTGCTGCTCCGCGGGAACACGCGGCGCGTGAAAGGTCCGACGGCCGCGCAAGTCGCGGGACATATCTACCGGAAGCTGCGCGAGCAGAATTATTTCGCGGATGCCTCAAAAAACGTGCCGCAGGCTCTCACGTCCGGCAAGTAAACAATCCTGATAGATAGCCTCCGAGAAGAACGGCAATTATTCCGTGCCCTGGAGTCTCTAGAGGAGATTGGAGGGACGGTACGGACGCGGCTTCACGTGAACGCTGATGACCGGCTCGCGCAACTGGCGCAGGTCATTAAAGCAATCGTCGCATAGTTCCAGGCAGAGCTGGTCCTCGCTCTTCGCGTGGAAACTCCGGTGACACTCATAACAAGTGGAAAAGGCCGGACGCTCGCGAATCTCTCGAGCATTATCCTGAGGACATACTTCCAATACATTCATAGTGAGCCCCGCTTTGATACGAGTGCACGAGAGTTACCAGAATCTCTGATACGCAACGGCTGAGTTCAAACGACTTAGACAAGGGCCTTTCCTTGACCGTGCGTCATTTGCCGCAATCCGTTGGTCGAAAGACGCGCTAGCTCCAGTAGTCAATTGAGCGCAACCTGAGTGACAATGATTTGACGCGGGCCGTTGTTTGAGACACAAGGGATGCGTAAGAAATAGTGATCGTTTGAGAGGCTGAAGGCCCAAGCCGCTAATCAGACATAGGAGCCAGGACGGAATTGGGGGAATAGTGAACCGATTTTTCTTCCTCGTAATGGGTATTTTGGTGGCCGCCGGTTTTCTCACGGACGGCCATGCAATCTACAAGAGGATCGCCGCTCAAAGGGAATTGCAACAGCAGATCGCGGTGACACACAAGGAAACGGAGCGACTTCGGGCGCAGATGGTCTTGCCGACGGAAAGGAAGTTGTCCGCGGGAGACAACTTTGCCGGAATGCTGGTGAAGTTCGGGTTGTCAGTGGAAGAGGCGACTGATGCGACCGCGGCCGCGCAACACGCGTTTAATCTGCGGCAACTGAGAGCGGGAAACACGGTCACCGTCGAACGGTCCGTGGAAGGAAGCTTGCGGCAAATCGATTACCGGATTGATGCGGAGAGGATGTTGCGAATCGTGCCGCAACCCGAGGGCTTCTCAGCGGCGGTAACGGATATCCCGGTTCACGTCGAGGTCAGCGCGGCGAGCGGGCGGCTGGAGGACTCGCTGTTTAACGCCGTGGAAGAAGCAGGCGAAAACCCGGAACTGGCCATGCGGCTGGCGCAGATCTTTGGATACGACATGGATTTCTACACCGATCCGCGAAAGGGCGATACCTTCCGCGTGGCCTTGGAGAAAAAGTTGTACGCCTCCGGCGCGACTGCAGGATACGGAAAGATTTTGGCGGCTGAATATGACAATAACGGAAGGAAATACCAGGCTTTGCTTTTCCATGACCCCGAGGGGCGCGCTGCGTATTACACCGGTGAAGGTAAGAGTCTGCAGAAAGCGTTTCTTCGCTCGCCGCTGAAATTTGCCGCACCGGTGACCTCGCACTACAACAAGGCGCGATTCCATCCCATCTTGAAGACTTACCGGCCGCATCTGGGAACGGATTATGGCGCGCCGGTGGGGACTCCGGTCCAAACGATCGGGAGCGGGCGAGTGGTGTTTGCGGGGCAGAAGGCTGGCGACGGAAACATGGTGCGCATCGCGCACACAAGCGGCTACGAGACCATGTACCTGCACCTTTCCAGAATGTTTGTGCATGCGGGCGAGCACGTGGAGATCGGCAAGACGATCGGACTCGTGGGAAGCACAGGGCTTTCCACCGGGCCGCACCTTGATTTCCGCATCTCCCAAAACGGACAGTTCAAGAATTTCGAACGCTTGGGATTGCCTCCCTCGGATCCGGTCTCCAGGAAAAATTGGGCGGAATTTGCCAGTGTGCGAGAGAAATGGTTGCCCGTGCTCGAGAAGCCGGAGTTGCTGGAAGCGCGGGTCTCCCCCAACCGCGGTCAATAAATAATAGGCAGCTTCGAGAAGTCCCCCGCTTCCGTGTCCTCGGTGACGCGCAGAATGAGAAGTGTACGGTCGTCGTGCGGAGGGCGGCCCACTCCCGCGTATTCATCCGTAGCCTTTACGATGCGTTGCGCGATGACGTAGCCAGGGTCGGCCAGAACCACTTCTTCGAGCAGGGCCTTCAAACGGTCCGAACCAAATTCCTCCAGAGTCGCATTCGTGGATTCATGGATGCCATCAGAGGCAAAGACAACCACGTCGCCCGGAATCAGCGCGAGCCTGGTCTCCTCGTATTCGGCTTCGGGAAGCAAGCCGAGCGGCATACCCCGGACGTCGATTTCCGTGACTTGGCCGTCCCGAAGGAGCATAGGCAATGTGCCGCCAGCGTTGGCGATACTCAGTTCGCGAAGCGCCGCGTCGTAAATGGCAAAGTGCATGGCGATAAAGCGGGCATCGAGACGCGCGGCCAACAGCCGGTCATTCATCAAGGTGAGCATTTCGGACGCGGAAACGGAGCGATCCACTACGAGTTCGCGAAGGATACCGATGGCCAGCGAACCGTAGAGTGCCGCCGCGGTGCCCTTTCCGGAGACGTCGCCGATGGCAATCGCGAGGCGGCCGACACCGTAAGGGAGCAGGTCGTAGAAGTCGCCGCCCAATTCGCGGGCGGGCACGTAAGCAGTCGCGAGATCAAGACCGGGAACTTCGCGGGCACCGTTCGGCAGAAGCTGGCGCTGGATCTCCCGGGCGGTTTCCAGATCGTTCTGAAGACGGGCCTGATTGTCGCGTGACTCTTCAAAAAGACGCGCATTCTCGAGAGCAATCGCGATATAGGACCCCAGAATATTCAAGAGGCGCTCATGCTCCGCGGTGAAGGCATTGGGTTCGGTGCTCTCGAGGTCCAAGACACCGATAAGCCGGTCCTGTCGCACGAGGGGCACAACAAGTTCGGCGCGTACCTCAACATCCCCGTTCTCGCATTGCAGATAGCGCGGATCAAGGCGCACATCGTTCACGCGAATGGTGCGGCGCTCCCCCGCGGCCGCGCCCGTAATGCCCTGGTGCAGCGGCATCTGCAATCGCGAGGGGATAGCGTCCTGATAGCGCATGGAGAAGACGCTTTCGAGGACTTGGGCCGACTCATTCCAGAGCATGACGGTGAATACGTGATAGTTGACCAGTTTCTTGACGTGTTCCGCGATCCGGCGGAGAAGCTCGGCCCGGTCGAGGATGGACGTGATGTCGTGGCTCACGTCGTAAAGCAGCGAGAGAGTTCGCGCCTGGCCCGGCTCTTTAACGAAAAGAGAAGCGGGTACAGGATCCGCGTCTCCAAACAGGGAAAACGGGATGAGATTGGAGGTCTGGTCCATGAACAAGGATTCTAACTGCTGCTGGTTAGATGTTAATGAATAAAGATGGTTTCATGCGCGGCCAAATTGGTGGCCGAAAAGGGAAGGAAGATTTCCAGGCGTTACGCTGCCAGGACTACTTCACTTCCCAGGTATCGCCGGCGCGGAGGAGCTTGTTGAGGTCTCCCGGACCCTTCTTGGCAATGACTTCGCTGACCTGGTTATTGATTACATCTTCGTAGCGCGGAAGGTCGTCCCAGGCGCGGAAAACGCCCAGCGGCGTGGGGAAGCCCGGGCGATGCTCCATGTGGGAGAGCAGAAACGCATAGGAGGGGCGCGGGTGGTGAGCATCGTGAACAATGAGGTCGGACTCCGAGACGCCGTTACCCAATTGCACCACTTCAATGTCGCCATCCGCCTTGCGGCGAATTCCCTTATCTCGATTCTTGCCGAAGATGAGAGGCTTGCCATGGTCAAGCTGTAGGACATGCTCGCTGCGGGCGTCTTTCTCGGTGAGTCCAAACCACGCGCCATCGTTAAAGATGTTGCAGTTCTGAAGAATTTCGACGAAGGCGGCGCCCTTATGAGCGGCGGCGGCCTTGAGCGTCTCTTTCAAATGGGCCTGGAAGATATCAACCGAACGGGCGACGAAAGTGGCTTCGGCGCCAATCGCAAGGGAAACAGGATTGAACGGGCGATCGGGTGAGCCAAAAGGCGTGGATTTAGTGACTTTTTGAAATTCGGAGGTCGGCGAATATTGGCCCTTGGTCAGCCCGTAAATTTTATTGTTGAAGAGCAGCACTTTGATGCCGACATTGCGGCGCAGCATGTGGATGGTGTGGTTGCCACCGATGGCCAGTGCGTCACCGTCTCCCGTCGCGACCCAGACTTCGAGTTCAGGATGGGTGATTTTGATTCCGGACGCCACAGCCGGCGCCCGTCCATGGATAGTGTGGAATCCGTAGGTATTCATGTAATACGGGAACCGGCTGGAGCAGCCAATACCGGAAACAACTACAAAATTCTCACGCTTGAGACCGAGTTCCGGAAAAACAGCTTGAACAGCCGCAAGAATGGCGTAGTCGCCGCAGCCGGGGCACCAACGAACTTCCTGGTCAGTTTGGAAATCCTTTTTGGTGAGGGGAGGCAGAGCCGTCGTACTCATTGTCGAGTCTCCTAAACTTCCAGCATCTCTTCGATCTTCTGATCGAGTTCGGCTTGTTTGAAGGGACGGCCCTGGATTTTGTTCAGGCCGACCGCGTTCACAAGAAACTTGGCACGCAAAATCCACAGGAGCTGCCCCATGTTGAGCTCCGGAACGAGAACCTTTTTGTAGCGCTTCAAGATGTCGCCGACGTTTGCCGGAAGCGGGTTCAGATTGCGCAGATGTAAATGGCCGATCCTTCGTCCCAGCTCACGTTGCGACTTGACGGACTGGGTGATGGCCCCGTACGTGGAACCCCAGGAAACGATCAGGAGATCGCCATCGGGATCGCCACTGGGCATGACGTTCGCAATATCCTGCACGATGGCGTCAATCTTCGCGGCGCGAATACGAACCATTTTTTCGTGGTTCAACGGTTCATAGTTGATGTTGCCGGTGACGTCTTGTTTTTCCAGGCCGCCAATGCGATGTTCCAGGCCGGGGGTTCCAGGAACAGCCCAGGGGCGCGCGAGCGTTTGAGGATCGCGCTTGTAAGGCAGGAAGCCCTCCGGAGAAATAGCAAAGCGAACGGGAATGCCAGGAATTTCATCCATGGTGGGAATCCGCCAGGGCTCCGCGCCGTTGGCGAGGTAGCCGTCTGAAAGAATAATGACGGGAACCATGTACTTGAGGGCGATGCGGCTGGCTTCCACGGCGGTCCAGAAACAATCACCCGGTGTAGCCGGAGCAAGAATGGGGATGGGGGCCTCGGAGTTGCGTCCAAACATCGCCTGCAGAAGGTCGGCCTGCTCGGTTTTCGTGGGCAGGCCGGTGGAAGGGCCGCCCCGCTGGATATCGCAGACGACCAGCGGCAATTCGGTGGCGACGGCCAGGCCGAGAGCTTCCGTTTTTAGCGCCATACCGGGACCCGAAGTTGTGGTGATAGCGAGCGAACCGGCGTAGGAAGCGCCAATCGATGAGGTTATGGCTGCAATTTCATCTTCCGCCTGAAACGTCAGGACTCCGAAATCCTTGTATTGAGAAAGCTCGTGAAGAATGTCGGAAGCTGGCGTTATGGGATAACTGCCAAGAAAAAGTTTTAGTCCGGCCTTCTTCGCGGCCGTGACAAAACCAAGCGCGAGCGCCTGATTGCCGCTAAGGTTGCGGTATAGGCCTGGACCTAACTGCGCCGGCGGAATTTCGTAGCTGATCTGGAATGCTTCGGTGGCTTCGCAATAGGAATAGCCGGCTTTCATCGCCAGCTTATTTGCTTCCGCCAGGAGCGGCTTTTTCTTGAACTTATCTTCCACCCAGCGAATGGTGGGGTCCATCGAGCGGTTATAAAGCCAATAGCACATGCCCAGAGCGAAGAAATTCTTGCAACGATTCATTGACTTGGCATCGAGGCCAAGGTGCTGCAGGGCCGAGCGCGTGAGGCGTTCCAACTCGACCGCAAAAACACGGAACTTATCGAGTGAGTGATCCTCAAGCGGATTCGTCGTCAGGGTAGCTTTCCGGAGATCGGTTTCCTTAAAGCTATCCGCGTTGACAATCAGAATTCCATTTGCCTTGAGGTCCCCGACGTTCACCTTCAGCGCCGCGGGGTTCATGGCGATCAGGACGTCCACGGAGTCGCCCGGAGTGTAAACCTCGCCGGAAGAGAAATTCAGTTGGAATCCACTGACTCCCGGAACTGTGCCGGCAGGGGCGCGGATTTCGGCGGGATAGTCCGGGAAGGTAGCAATATCATTTCCATAAAGCGCGACCGTGTTGGTGAATTGGTTGCCCGTAATCTGCATGCCGTCGCCGGAGTCTCCCGCAAAGCGGACTACCGCATGCTCGATGACCTCGCGCTTCGTTTTTCCTGGTGGAACATCCGTGAGTGTGGACATCGTAGCGCTTTGACCCCCCTCAGACAGTAACTCCTCGTGGAACCCAGAAGGAGTGCGGCGTGCTGCAAGTGGGCGGTACGGTGGATCTAGCGGGAGCGAGCGCCGGACCGCCAGGTGCCGGCAAAGGAAGAATAACACAATCAGCACTCGGGCAGCGGTGCCAGGCATGTTCTGCCCGGAGTCTACATAGAGCCGTCGGCTGGCGGTTCGAACTGGCGGACTACTCTTGCCAGGCGAAAAAAGAAGAGCCACCAGATGCTAATAGGCATCAGCAGGAACACGAGTGAAACAGCCAGGAGTTGCTTCACGGACTCGGCTTCGCTTACAAGACGTTCAGGGATAGCAAAGGTCTCGTAAGGACGAAGGGCGATCATGGCGAGGCAGAAAAGCAAGGCGATGGAAGCCCAAAGAAGAGCAGCTCGCCGTGCCCATGGCCGCAATTGAAAAAGACCGAGTCCCGTGCGAATGCCAAGAGCGGCAAGAAGTGGCGGCACCAGAGCGATCAAGAGGAAGAGTCCGAGATGCGTCTCATAGACACGCCTTCCGGCGGAGTCCGGGGGCAGATTGAGCAGGTCCCGGAAAAGCGAACCCCAAAGGAGAAGGAGAGCCGTACTACCCAGGACGGCGAGGGTTGCGGCTGCGGTGACTCCTGCAGAACGAATCTTGAGGTCAGCCATGTCGAGGGAGATGAGAGCACACGGAAGAAGTCCTGGAAAGGGCGAATCGAAGGAGCAAGTATCCAAAACACCACTTGACGTTCGCTTTCTTTTCGCCTAGATTGTCTAAGACGGATCGTGTTGTTTGCCGAACGCAGACAAATTCACGGAGGCTGATATGGCTCTGACCAAACGCCAAAAAGAAGTGCTGGACTATCTGGTCTCCTTTGAAACGAAGCACGGCTACGCGCCCAGCTTCGAGGAAATTGGCCGCGGCATGAAACTTACGTCCCTGGCGACGGTTCACAAACATATCAGCACGCTGGAAAAAAAGGGATTTATCCGGCGCGGCTATAATCAGAGCCGTTCGATTGAAATTGTGCAGCTTCCCAAGCCGGTCAAGGAACAGGTAATCGAACGGCGGATCCAGGAACTGCCGTTGGTGGGGCGGATCGCGGCTGGCCGCCCGCTGGAGGCGGTCGAGGAACGCGAAACCATCTCCCTCGGGGATTTTGCTCGCGGTGGCAACTCCTTTGTATTGCAGGTGAAGGGCAGCTCGATGATCGAGGACCACATCATGGATGGCGATTTCGTGGTGTGCGAGCAGACGCAAGTGGCCAATGGGGGCGACATCGTCGTCGCTCTTGTGGGTGGAGAAGACGCGACGCTGAAGCGTTTTTACCGGGAAGGCTCCGGGAAAATCCGCCTGCAACCGGCAAACTCGGAGATGGCGCCGATCATCATTCCGGCAGCCGATGTGAAAATTCAAGGCCGCGTAATAGGCGTCCTCCGCAAGTACTAATTTTTCCCTCAGCGTAGCTTTCCGCGTTTTGCTAAACTCTTCGCTCCCACGGGAAACCGCCTAAATCCTCCGTGGAAGGACTTCCCGTTGCCCCCGACCGTAGAGAGCGTGCACGTCGTAACTGCCGATCCGGTAGTAGGAGACTCCTTACGGAACCTGTTAGAAGGAGCGGGCTACGTAGTCAAGACGTGGCCTTCCTTTGAAGAAGCACTCGGGATCCTTCGAGCCTCGAAACTGGATGCGATTCTCCTGACAGGCGGCTTTTCCTCGTTTGGGAATGATACGACACTGACTCAAATCCGATCTGCCCTCCAGGGGTCACGAACCCGCATCCTTGTTCTCAGCCCTGAAGACGTGGCGCAACGAAGCCGCTGGTTGGATTTGGGCGCGGATGACGTGCTTGCCATTCCTTTTGAAGAAAAGGAACTCCTGGCTCGCCTGCGAAACCAGATGCGGCAGAAGGGCATCAACGAGGAGCTGGAGTCCAAGACGCGGATCGCAGAAGAGAGCCGGGAAGTAGCGCAGACAGCTTTCCAAGCGTTGGCCGTAACGGAAAAGATGACGCGAGACGCCTTCTCGCTGGATCGGATCCTGAGGATCGGAGTCTTATCGCTCTTTGGCATCGCCCTGGTGATCGCCGGAATTTTCTTTTTGTATTCGCACCGCGCCGAGAAGGAAACGCGCCGCGCCTATACAGTGATTGCCCAGTTGGAACGCAGCGTCCAATCGGAAGAGCAGCTGCTGGCTTCCGCGAGGCGTTTGCGCGATGACCCGACGAATACCGACATTCTCCAGCAGAAGGAATCCTTGCTTCAGCAGAAGCAGCAGCTTAGCCAGAAACTTTCAAAACCGGATGGCGGGGACGTGACGGAGCTGCGCCGCCAGTTGGAGGAAACGACGGGCCGGCTCAGCAAGATTGAGGGAGACTCGCTGGCGGCCGAGGGGGTTATTCGTTCCTACGCGCCGAGCGTCTGTCTGCTACATATCTCGGTTGCGTTCAATGAGAAGCAGTCTGGGCGGCGCTTGCGGTACGGCGGAATCGGCAGCGACGGGACACCTCTGAAGGATAGCGACGGGAATCCGCTTTACACCACGGAAGGCCGGGGTCCGGAAGTACGCGCTGATTTTTTTGGGACGGGATTCATTGCGGGCGAAGGAAAGATCCTGACGAATCATCACGTTGTCCAGCCCTGGTGGGAAAATGAAGAGATGGCGGGCGCTATCCAGCAAGGGCTTGAACCGGTTATTGGCGAGATGGTGGCCTATTTCCCCGGTTCGATCAACGGGATCTCGCTGGGTATTTCCCAGATTTCGCAGGAAGCGGATCTGGCACTGGTTCACGGTGACCTTTCGGAACTGGCGCGCCCGTCCCTCAAACTCAATTCCGGGAAGGTGGCAGCCGTCAGTGGTGCATCGCTGATCAGTGTCGGGTATGCCACCGGACTCGATGCAATTCTTGCCCGCGCGGGAGACGAGACGGTGCAACAGATCGTGAAGACGACAGGTGGCGACCCAAAACTGGTGCTCGGCGAACTGGCGCGCCGCAAGTTGATCCGGCCGCTCGTGACCCAGGGGCACGTGGGCGACGTTCTGCCGGACAAGATTGTCTACGACGCGCAGACCACTTCCGGTGGGTCAGGCGGCCCGCTGCTGATTCGCAACGGTGAAGTGATCGGCGTGACGTTTGCCGTGGTGCGCGGCTTTGGCGGCTCCAATTTTGGTATTCCTATCCGCTACGCTCAGCCTCTCTTGAAACATTAGAATTTCCCTTGTGAATGGCATCGGCTTTTGGAATTGCGTATGCTGTTGAAATGTATGCTTTTTCCATTCGCAGCCAAGTGCTAAGAATTTCTCCTTCCTGGCAACGTGCCCTTGCGTGCCTCCTTCTATTTCTCCTGGCTTGTCCGCCTCCTCTCGAAGCCTATTCGGTACTTTCGCATCAAGCGATTATTGATGCTGTTTGGGAAGCCAATCTCAAACCCTTATTGAAAAAGCGGTTTCCCAAGGCGACCGAAGATGAGTTGAGCGGGGCACAAGCCTATGCCTACGGCGGCTCCATCATCCAGGACATGGGGTATTATCCGTATGGGAGCCCGTTTTTCAGCAATCTCACCCACTATGTGCGCGGCGGCGATTTCATCCAAGCGATGCTGCGCGACGCTCAGGATTTGAATGAATACGCCTTTGCGCTGGGCTCTTTGGCGCACTACGCCGCGGATAATGATGGACATCGCCTGGCCACGAACCTGGCCGTGCCCATACTCTATCCGAAGCTAAAGAAGAAATTCGGCGATCAGGTGACTTACGAAGACGATCCATTGGCACACGTAAAGACCGAATTTGGATTTGACGTGTTACAGGTGGCGCGCGAGCGTTATGCCCCGGATAGCTATCACGACTTCATTGGGTTTGAAGTTTCGCAACCTCTCCTGGACCGGGCCTTTCAGGAGACCTACGGTCTGGAGGTGAAGGCAGTCCTACTGAACGAGAACAAGGCCCTGGAATCCTACAGGCGGGATGTCAGTAAGCTGATTCCGCGCGCGACGAAGATTGCCTGGAGCCTGAAGCAAGATGAAATCAAGGGAGACATCCCCGACATGACGCGCAAAAAGTTTCTCTACAATCTCTCGCGCTCCAACTATGAAAAAGAATGGGGCAAAGAGTATGTGCGGCCTTCCGCGACGGACCAATTCCTGGCGGTTTTGTACCAGATTGTTCCCAAGTTTGGTCCATTGCGGGTTCTGCAGTTCAAGAGCCCGACGCCGCAGACCGAAAATATGTTCGAAGCCAGTTTTAACGCCACGCTCGATCGCTACCGGCTCCTGCTGAAGGAGGAAGCGAAGGGACACCTGCAGCTCAAGAACGACAATTTTGACCTTGGGGTGCTGGCCGAACCGGGAAAGTACCGGTTGAATGATGAAACACAAGCCAAGCTGCTGCACAAACTGTTGGAACAGAAGGTCAACGCCATTAACCCGAAGATTCGCGGGGAACTGCTGCAATTCTTTTCTTCACCCGACGCTCCGTATGCCATGAAGAACAACCCGAAGGCGTGGGCGCAGGTTCAGGAAGATCTCGCTGCGTTGAAGAATCTGCCGGATAGCCGCGAGGAGGCTGTTTCGGGCGAAGGTTCGCATTGACTCTCGCAAAGCCCACGGCCCACTGACCGAAGGGACAGGATACTTCCAAGAGACAAAGGCACGCGTGGCGAGCTGGAGCCAACAAACATTGAGGCTCATGCCCTTGGTCACCTGGACTCTGGCGATCCTTTTTGTTGGCCTTACGGTTTTGAGCTGGATGTACTTGTTCATCGTGCCAGTTATTCTCTCCGCTGTAATTAGCTTGTGCCTGATTACGGCGGCCTGGCTTGTAGGAAAGTAAGCCCGCTGGAAGGCCAATCCCGAGTTCAAGATTGAGAACCTCTGCCATATCCGAAACGCTTGGAGAAGTTATCGCGTTAGTCAGGAGTTGACCGCGTGCGGGGCAATGCGCGAGTAAATCGCACAGCGTGAGTGCTCAAATTTGCTATCATTTTCGTGGATTTATTGCTCGCTAGGATTTGGATAGCCCTAATGACAATCGCACGTAACCATAAACCTTTAGAAGAGCAAATCGAGCCAAGCCAGTCTGCAAGCATAAGAGTAGACGGCGAACAGCGATTTCGCGCACTAGTCGACCAGGCGTCCGTTGGTGTCGCACTTGAAAGTATCGAGGGAGAGATTTTTCACGTGAATCCCGCCTTCTCCCGCATGCTGGGCTACACGGAGAAGGAGCTGCGGAAGATGCGTTGCACAGAGTTCACGCATCCCGAGGACGAGATCGCTGAGGCGGCCCTTTTTACCGAGTTGCGGGAAGGCCGGAGAATTGCCTACCAAGTGGACAAGAGGTTCCTCAGCAAGAACGGTGAGTGGATCTGGGCGCGGGTTTCGGTTTCTCTGCTCCAAACGGAAACCGATTCGCCCATGGTGGTGGGAATTGTCGAAGATATCCGAGAGAGACGGCACGCGGAGGAGCAACTCAAAACAACGAAACTCGAATTAGAGCAACTAGCGGGACGCCTGCTGCTTGCGCAAGAGGAAGAACGCCGCCGCATCAGCCGGGAGCTGCATGACGATATCGGCCAGCGCATGGCGTTGATGAGCATGGAAATCGAGAGACTGGAGCAAGGGCTGCGCGTAAGCAGGAAAACGATCCTCGCGGAGCAAGCCGCGGCTATGAAGCACCAACTCGAAGATCTAGCCTCGGCCATCCATGATATGTGCCGCAATCTCCATTCCTCGAAACTAGACCTTCTTGGCCTGCGCGCGGCGCTAAAGGAACTCAGCTTTAGAATCTTCGAGCACAGTGGGATATCTGTCAGCGTCGAAGTGGACGAGGAGGCGGACCATTTACCGGCAGAAGTGGCGCTCTGTTTCTACCGTGTGGTCCAGGAAGCGTTGAACAATGTGTCGAAACACAGCAAGGTATTGACAGCGAAAGTTGCCGCGAAGCGTCTGGCCGGGGTCATCCGACTGACGATTCAAGACTTCGGGACGGGATTCGATCCATCCGCGTTGCGGGACTGCCGCGGAATCGGTCTCGCATCAATGCGGGAGCGCTTGCGCGCTATCGATGGCACTCTAATGATCCAATCGGTTCGCGGCATCGGCACAGAGGTAACTGCCGAAGTGAAGTACGTGCCGCCAACTCCGGGTTAGACAGCTTCTGCTAATCCGGTTGCCTCAGGTGACCGCTAAAGGTAGGGTACCGGACACGTCGCGTCTGCAAGCTATTGTGCTTTGCTGAAACAACCGGAGAAGCAGGAGCCAGCTAACCGGATATCTTGGTACTAGGGATTTTCCGGCACCTTCAACTTCCAGGAATTTCCTTGGGCGGCCTTAGCTTTCGGCGTTGAAAACGTCGGTCTGCCCTACTAGTTCGTCCGTGCTTCTCCGGGTCTTTCACGTGCCCCAAGCAATAGGAATGCAGCATGCCCATTCGACATTCGTCTTGGACCTATTTGAAAAATCGCACAAAGCCAGGCTTCTTCTCGTGAAACCATGTAAAATTTCGAATTGCCTGGGGAGCGGACTGACTCGCACGCATGATCAAGAAACGACCGATTCGAAAAATACTCGCGGCCAATCGCAGCGAGATCGCCATTCGCATTTTCCGGGCCGCCAACGAATTGGGCATTTCCACGGTAGCGATCTACTCGCAGGAAGACCGGTTGGCGCTGCATCGCTTCAAAGCGGATGAGGCGTATCAGGTGGGCGCGGGCAAAGGGCCCGTAGAGGCCTATCTGGACATCCCCGGAATCATTGCCATCGCAAAAGCCCACGATGTGGACGCCATTCATCCAGGGTATGGGTTTCTCTCCGAGAATCCGGCGCTGGCTCATGCCTGTGCCAAGGCAGGCCTGACTTTCATTGGTCCTACGCCGGAACTTCTCGAACTTCTCGGCGTTAAAACGACGGCCCGGCGGCTGGCGGTTTCGGCGGGGGTGCCGGTGCTTCCCGGAACGGAGAAACCTCTTTCTTCGGCCGCGGAAGCGCAGAAGATTGCGCAGGAAATCGGCTACCCGGTGATTGTGAAGGCAGCCATGGGCGGAGGCGGCCGCGGAATGCGTGTTGTCCAGAATGTGGAACAACTTTCCGCCCGGTTGGAAGAGGCACGGGACGAGGCCAAGTCCGCGTTTGGGGATGCATCCGTTTTTCTCGAAAAATTCCTGACCCGCGCGCGGCACATCGAGGTACAGATTCTCGCCGACGAGCACGGCAATCTTTTGCACCTTTATGAGCGCGATTGCTCCGTGCAGCGTCGCCACCAAAAAGTTGTGGAGATGGCACCGGCCGTCAATCTGCCGGAGTGCATCCGCAGGGAATTGTGTTCGGCTGCGGTAGAACTCCTGGGGAAAGCGAAATACCGGAATGCGGGCACCGCCGAATTCCTCTGGGACTTGGATGCTCAAAAGTGGTACTTCATTGAGGTAAATCCGCGCATTCAGGTTGAGCACACTGTGACGGAAATGGTGACGGGCGTGGATATTGTGCGCTCGCAGATCCTAATCGCGCAGGGCCACAAACTGCACGACGCTCCGCTCTCTCTTCCGCTGCAGGGAAAGATCCCGCTCTACGGCGCAGCCATGCAGTGCCGCGTGACCACGGAAGATCCGGAGAAAAACTTTGCGCCGGATTATGGCAAGATTTCCACCTATCGCTCGCCGGCGGGCTTCGGAATTCGACTGGACGGAGGCACCGCGTATGCCGGAGCCCTGCTCGCCGCTTATTACGATTCGCTACTTGTCAAAGTGACTTCCTGGGGCAGCAACCTCCCGGAAGCCTGCCAGCGCATGGATCGTGCCTTGCGGGAATTTCGCATCCGTGGCGTGAAGACGAACATTCCGTTCCTTGAAAACGTCGTTAATCATCCGCGCTTTCGCGCCGGCGAAATGACCACGGCGTTTCTTGATGACTCACCCGAACTATTTCGTTTCACGGGACGCGCCGACCGCGCGACCAAGCTGCTTTCCTATCTGGCGGATGTCATTTTGAACGGCAACCCGGAAGTGAAAGGGAAGAGATCTCCTGAATTCGTCGAAAAGGCTCCGATTCCCAAGTCGCTCGGAATTGCCCCGCCTTCCGGCACACGCCAGTTGCTCCTGAAGGTGGGTCCAAAGAAATTCGCAGCATGGGCACGAAAAGAAAAGCGATTGCTACTGACAGATACCACCTTTCGCGATGCGCACCAGTCGCTCATGGCGACGCGTGTCCGCAGTTACGACCTTCTGGCGACGGCCGACGCCGTGGCGCAGCGCCTGCCGAATCTTTTCAGCGTGGAGATGTGGGGCGGAGCGACGTTCGATACCGCCATGCGTTTTCTGCACGAAGATCCCTGGCAACGCCTGCGCGCGTTGCGGGCGCGCATCCCGAATATTTGTTTTCAGATGCTGCTTCGCGGGGCGAACGCCGTTGGCTACACCTCGTATCCCGATAACGTCATCATCGAGTTTGTCCGCGAAGCGCACCGCCAGGGCATTGACATCTTTCGCGTTTTCGATTCGCTGAATTCCATTGATAACATGCGCGTGGCCATTGACGCCGTACTGGAAACCGGCGGCGTGTGCGAGCCGGCCATTTGCTATACAGGAGACATTTTGGACAAGGACCGGCCCAAATACTCGCTCAAGTATTACGTGCAGATGGCCAAGCAGCTCGAAAAACTGGGTGCTCATTTTCTGGCGATCAAGGACATGGCCGGATTGTGCAGGCCTTACGCGGCATTTGCTTTGGTAAGAACGCTACGCGAGGAAATTGAAATTCCGGTGCATTTCCATACGCATGACACCAGCGGAGTCAATGCGGGTTCTCTATTAAAGGCAGCGGATGCGGGCGTGGATGTGGCGGACGGGGCCATTGCTTCGATGAGCGGAGGCACGAGCCAACCAAACCTGAATTCGGTGGTCGCAGCCTTGCGCCATACGCCGCGCGACACGCAGGTAGATCTCGAAGCCCTGAACGAGTGCTCTGACTATTGGGAGACCGTGCGGACCTATTATTTGCCCTTCGATTCAGGACCGAAGGCAGGTTCCGCGCGGCTTTACGAGCACGAAATTCCCGGCGGACAGTTCACGAATTTGCGCGAACAGGCGATCGCGATGGGTTTAGGCCATCGGTGGCGGGAAGTAGAAAGAACCTACGCCGAGGTCAACCAGATTTTTGGAGACATCGTAAAGGTCACGCCCTCCAGCAAGGTCGTAGGAGACATGGCGCTTTTTCTGCTCGCGAACGAGATGAAGCCAGCGGATCTGCTGAAGCTCGACGAAAAGCATGATGTGTCGCTGCCGAATTCCGTCGTCGAAATGTTCGGCGGAGCGCTGGGCGTTCCTCCAGGTGGCTGGCCGAAGAAGGTTCAGCGGATCATTCTTCGCGGACAAGCGCCATTGAAAGGGAGGCCCAGCGCCAGCCTTTCGCCCGCAAAGTTTGAGGAAGAGCAGGCGGGACTCGAGAGAAAACTCGGGCACGCCGTCCAACGCGATGTGTTGCTCAGCTACCTGCTTTACCCCGAGGTCTTTTTTGAATATGACAAGTTCCGCCAATCGTATTCGGATGTTGGCGTCTTGCCAACTCCTGCGTTTTTCTATGGTCTAAAGCCGGGAGAGGAGATTACTGTCGAAATCGAATCCGGAAAGACCATGATCGTGAAGTTTTTGACCGTAGGCGAAGCGCATCCTGATGGAACGCGGACGCTCTTTTTTGAGTTGAACGGCCAGCCCCGCGAGGTCACGGTGCGCGATAAGGCGCTGCGTGTGGTCGAACGCAGCCATCCTAAGGCGGATGTGGGCGAGTCTGGCCATGTGGGAGCGCCGACTGCAGGACTTATCAGCGGAATCGCGGTGCAGCCCAACCATACTGTCGAGCGAGGTGCTAAACTGTTGACACTGGAAGCCATGAAGATGCAATCGAACATTTATGCGCCAATCGCCGGACGCATTACGAAGTTGCTGGTCGGGCCGGGGCAACATGTGGAAGCCAAGGATCTTCTGGTCGTCATCGCTCCGTGAGTGGACCGACTCTCATCAAACATGAACGGTTCGCGTCGCGCTTCCTGCGCAACCAGCGCGACCTGATCGTCTATCTCCCGCCGGGCTACGAGCTGCAACCGGACCGGCGGTTCCCCGTGTTGTATCTGCATGACGGCCAGAATCTTTTTGACGGCGCAACTTCTTTTGTCCCGGGGATGGACTGGCATGTGGGGCAGACCGCAGACCAATACATTGGGGAAGGTCTGGTCGAGCCGCTCATCATCGTGGGGATCTACAACGCTGGAAAGCAGCGCCTGGGTGAGTATACGCCGACGCGTGCTCCGAAGCTCGGTGGCGGACGCGCCAATCGCTACGCTAAATTTCTGTTGGAAGAGGTCCGCCCATTCCTCTCCAACAATTACCGAGTGCTTGGCGGAGTGGAACATACCGGCATAGGCGGATCTTCTCTGGGAGGATTGCTCTCAATCTATCTAGGACTCCGGCTGCCGCATGTCTTTGGCAAAATTGCCGCCCTATCTCCGTCTGTTTGGTGGAATGGACGCGTGATCCTGCGTTTTGCGGCGGCCACTCCAGCGGAGCCCATGCCGCGGATCTGGCTAGACGCGGGAACCCGCGAGGGAGGCCGCACGGTCGAGGATGTAGAGCGATTTCGTGACGTATTGCTCGGCAAAGGCTGGCAGTTGGAGAAGGATTTGCACTACCAGCGGTTTGAAGGAGCCGAGCACAACGAAGCCGCCTGGGCCCGGCGTGTCGGCCCTTTCCTGCAATTCTTGTTTCCCGCCGGACAAAGACGGTTATAATCCGCGCAGTTTTGTCGAGGTCCGTGGATGAATGCGCCGAGGCCTATCAGCGTACTCTGTGTAACTTCTTACGAAAAAGGCCGGGAATTCTTACATGCCTGCAAAAGCCTTGACTGCACCGTGTATTTACTGACGGTCGAAAAACTCCGCCATGCGGACTGGCCCCGGGATGCCATCGACGAAATGTTTTTCATGCCTCAGGACCTGCCGATTCAGGAGCTCCTGCACGCTGTCAGCTACGCGGCCCGCACGCGGCACATTGACCGCATCGTGGCGCTCGATGAGTTCGACATGGAAAATGTTGCGGCAATTCGCGAACACCTTCGTTTGCCCGGCATCGGCCTGACCACCATTCGTTATTTCCGCGACAAGCTGGCCATGCGCGCACAAGCTCGCGAAACAGGCGTGCTGGCTCCTGAATTCATTCATGTGCTCAACTACGACGACCTGAAGGAATTCATGAACGATGTCCCCGGGCCTTGGTTGCTGAAGCCGCGGGCTCAGGCTTCGGGTATTGGCATGAAGAAAATCCATGAACCGCCAGAACTATGGTCCTGGCTTGAACAGCTAGGCGACAGGCAGTCTGAGTACCTTCTCGAGCAATTCATCCAGGGGAGCGTCTATCACGTGGATAGCGTCGTTTCCGAGCGTGTGGCGCTGTTTGCCGAAGCGCATGCCTATGGTGCCCCGCCATTGGATACCTCACATCATGGAGGCGTCTTCACCACAAAGACGATGCCGCGAGATTCCGCGGAAACCATCGCACTGAAAGGCATTAATCAAAAGCTGATCGAAGGCCTCGGATTGGTGCGCGGCGTCACACATGCCGAATTTCTTAAGTCCCACGCCGACAATCGTTTCTATTTTCTGGAAATCGCCGCGCGTGTCGGCGGTGCGTATATTTCCGACGTGATTGAAGCAGCGACCGGCGTCAACTTGTGGCGCGAGTGGGCGCGGCTCGATGTTGGGGCGGGGAAGGAGCCGTACCAACTCCCACAAACACGCGAAGATTATGCGGGTGTCATTCTTTCGCTGGCCAAGCAAGAGCACCCCGACACTTCTGCATACACCGATCCGGAGATCATTTGTCGCATTTCGAAGTATCACCACGCGGGATTCATTTTGAAGTCGAGTTCGTCGCCTCGCATCGAAGAGTTGCTGACTTCGTATTCGCAGCGCTTTACCGCGGACTTCCTTGCCAGGCAGCCGGTGCCGGATAAACCCACTTCCTGAACAGCGCGGATCGCCAGCCGATGAGAGAAATTTAGCGCTGCCAGCCCGCACGGCCTGCCCTTCGTACAGCCCTTCCCCTGTTCGTCAGTCTAGTTACTCTCAGGAACCCAATTAGGATACTGTATTTGCGGCGCGCTCCTCCGCGGACTATTGTTTGCAATACCCCAAGGCGGAAATCTGCGTTGGGTGTGCCGTCCCTTGGGAGGTCCGATGTGGAGTAACAAGAAGCCGGAAACGCCCCAATCGGCGCAGCCGGAAATCAAAAATTTACCAGCGATTCAGTCGCCGAAGCCAGCTTCGGCTACTTGGGAGGGAACTACCGCCATGAGTACAGATGCAATGCGTCCGATGGGTGCAACCGCGGATCGCGCTACGGCGCGGCTCGGGCCAAGCCTGCATGTGAAAGGCGAAATCAGCGGCAACGAAGACCTGTTGATCGAAGGTTCGGTCGAGGGTCTCGTGCAGCTCGACGAGCGCAAACTGACCGTTGGCGCCACGGCGAAGTTGACCGCGGACATTATCGCACGGGAAGTTGTGGTCTACGGCAGCGTGAAGGGAAATCTGCGCGCCAAGGACCGCATCGAAATCAAGAAGGACGGGTCCGTCAACGGGGACCTTACCACCGCCCGCATCATGATCGAAGACGGCGCCTACTTCAAAGGTTCCATCGAAATTGACAAGTCGGCCGAGAAGGAATCCGGTGCGGGTTCGTTCTCGCGGACGGTGGCAGCTCCTGCAACGGCTGGCGCTGGCCCAAAGACCATCTAAGCACGGAAGTTTTTTTCAAACCCTCTGAAAAAAACGGCGCCTCGGCCAAACCGGGCGCCGTTTTACTTTTCGGTGCGCCCTGCGAGCCGGGTTTTTCGTTGTTGGTCCGCAGGTTACAGGAGTCACGTCAGCGGACGCAAGCGGAGACACCGTGTATCTCGCTTTCGGCGCTGCGCCCGGCGGGCCAATTGCCAGCTGGATTTCCTCGGCGCCCAACGTTTTTGACGTTTCTCCGGCGAATGACTCTTCGTCGGACCTCACCACCGCGGCAGGCGGCACGATGTTCGCCATGCGCTCCAACAATGCCACTGAGATTCGCGGTGCAGACCTCACCCTCGTTTCCACTCCCGCAGAGGCCGAACTCGAAACGATCCCCAATCGTGTGGCCGTACCGGGCGTGGCCATGCACCCTTCCGGCGCTGATTTACGAGCCCTTTCTCGACGGCCCTCCGCCAGACGCGCCTCCCGCAAAAGGGATTCGCGGCCGAATCGACATTCGCGACACTCATAACGGGCGCCTGCGACTCACTCTCTCAAACTCCGACGGCGAGACGGTTTCGCTCGATAGTGCCTTCCTCGGGCAATGAATCGCTGTTAACCTTCACTGGCGTTCCTTCATCCAAGAATTGCACCCGCCCATTTCCCACAGCCAAATGTTCGGGCCGCTTTTCTTATGCGAAGAGGGGAATTTATGGAGACGCGCAAACTCGGGAATTCGGATCTGCAAATCACGCCGATAGGATTCGGCGCCTGGGCTATTGGTGGCAGCGGCTGGGAATATGCCTGGGGACCTCAGGAAGACACGGACTCCATCGCAGCCATTCACCGCGCCCTCGAACTCGGAGTCAACTGGATTGATACCGCTCCCGTGTATGGCATGGGCCATTCCGAAGACGTGGTTGCGCGTGCTTTGAAGGAATGGCGGGGTCCGCGCCCTCATGTTTTTACCAAGTGCGTCCTGCGTTGGGATGCAAATGGAAAAATCAGTATGGATTTCAAGAGTGAATCGATCCGTCGCGAATGCGAAGACAGTCTACGCCGCTTGCAAGTGAGCGCCATCGATCTCTATCAAATGCACTGGCCGCCTCCGGACAATGGCCCTGGCCTTGAGGATGCGTGGGCGACGGTTGCTGCTTTGCAGAAGGAAGGCAAAGTCCGTTGGATTGGCGTCTCCAATTTTGATGTGTCACAAATCAAGCGCGCGCAGAAAATCGCTCAGGTTACGTCCCTTCAGCCACCCTATTCCATTCTACGAAGGCAGATTGAGCAAGCTGTCCAGCCCTATTGCGAGCAGCAGGGAATTGGAGTGATCGTGTATTCCCCGATGTTCTCGGGCATGCTCACCGGCGGGATGACGCGCGAGCGTGCCGCCGCTCTACCGCCGGATGACTTTCGAAGCCGTAATCCCGAGTTTCAGGAACCGAAACTCTCCCGCAATCTCGAACTGGTCGAGAAATTGAAGGAGATCGGTGCGCGGCACGGGCGCACACCCGGGGAGGTGGCCGTCGCCTGGACGGTGCGACATCCCCCCGTGACCGGAGCCATTGTTGGGGCGCGCAGTGCGGAGCAGGCAGAGGGAGTGATGCGCGCAGGTGAATTTCGTTTGACTCCCCAGGAAATCGTGGAAATCGAGGCTTTCTCTGGCAACATCGCAAAAGCCAAAGCCGCGCTCTAGTTGAATTGTTGCAACAAATTCGCTCGACAAGGAAACGGACAATGAATCTGCGTTTGCAAGGGAAGCTTGCCGTCGTTATCGGATCGACCGCTGGCATCGGGTTGGCGATCGCCACAGCTTTGGCCGAGGAAGGCGCCGCAGTTATTGTCAATGGCCGGACGGAAGCCCGCGTGTCCGCAGCCGTTGAAAGGATTCGCCGGCAAAAAAAAGGATGCAGACGTGCGAGGAGTCGCTGCGGATCTGGGAAATTCCACGGGAGTTTCGGCGTTCCTGCAACAGGTTCCTATGGCCGACATCCTCGTGAACAACCTCGGTATCTTTGAGGCGAAAGCATTTCTCGATATTCCTGACGTCGATTGGCTGCGC
>Ga0306921_10000818_pt1 | contig 29039 bp, 31 predicted proteins | sample sta12Cox44000080_FD_203760 | JGI IMG/M metagenome (GOLD analysis project Ga0306921, IMG submission 203760) | Lab enrichment of tropical soil microbial communities from Luquillo Experimental Forest, Puerto Rico - statoxic.12C.oxic.44.000.080 (v2)... | ecosystem: Environmental > Terrestrial >... | reverse complement strand
GCAGCACCAAGCCGGTCTCGAACGGGATCCGCGACCTGCTCGAGCAGCTCGTGCGCGAGACGCAGCGCAGCGTGCAGTCGGTGGTCGGCGATCCGCTCGACCCGGCCTCGCCGAGCGAGATCCTCCTCGTCGGCGGCTCGGCGCAGATCCCGGGGCTCACCCGCTTCCTCGAGGAGCGGACGGGCCTGCCCACGCGGGTGCTCGAGGTGAGCCGGAGCGGCGACGGCGCGGAGGCCTTCGCCGAGGCCGGCCCGGCGCTCTTCGCCCAGGCGGCGGCGCTCGCGCTGAGGGGGACCTCGACCGAGCGAGTCACCGAGACCGACTTCCGCCAGGGCGAGCTCGGCTACTCGCCCGACCTCTCGGGCCTGCGCCCGCAGCTGCGGCTCGCGGTCGGCCTGTTCCTGCTCTTCCTGGTGCTGTGGACCGGCAGCGCGGCGACGCGCGCCGTGTTCGCCGCGCACCGCGGGAGCGAGCTGCGCGGCCAGGTCGCGTCGATCCTGAAGCAGACCTTCCCGGACGCGGACCCCGGCTCCGACCCGCTCAAGACCTTCGAGACCAGGGCGGCGGAGACCCGCGCGCTCGCCGCCCATCTCGGAGTGACCGGCAAGGGGCTCTCGGTGCTCGAGATCCTGCGGCAGATCTCGGCGCTCACCCCGGAGTCACTCGACGTGTCGTTCGACGAGCTCTCGATCGAGCGGCAGAGCGTGAGCGCGCGCGGCCACAGCACCGACTTCGTCTCCGCCGACCAGCTGAAGGCCGACCTCGCCAAGTTCGAAGGCTTCCAACGGGTTCTGGTCACCGACGTGAAGACCGACCCGCGGCGGGGCGGCAAGACCTTCACCGTGTCGATCCGGCTCGGCGACGAGGACGCGCCGTGAACGCCTGGATCGCAGCGCTGCAGACCTATCTCAACCAGCGCACCACGCGCGAGCGCTGGGTGCTGGTCGGAGCGGGATGCGTGGTCGCGCTGCTGCTGGTGTACGAGCTCGCGGTCGCGCCGCTGGGCGCGCGCGCACACGCCGCGGCGGCGAGCTGCGACGAGCTCGAGTCGCAGGTCACGCGCGCACTGCACCTCGCGGCCGAGATGAGGGGCCTGCAGGGCGAGCTCGCCGACGTCGAGAGCCGGATCCAGCCCGGCGCGAAGACCAACCTGATCGCCGTGCTGTCGACCCTCGCCGCGCAGGCGAAGATCTCGCAGGAGCAGCTCGAGTCGATCGAGCCGAAGCAGCCCTCGGCCAACGCCCAGTACCCCGAGACGCGGGCCGAGGTGCGGCTGAAGGGCACCTCGCTCGCGCAGGCGGTCGACTTCCTCTACCGGATCGAGAACTCCACCTCGCACTTGATCGTGCGCTCGCTGAAGATGCGCTCGCGCGCCGACGCGTCGGGCGACGCCGTGCTCGACGTCAGCTTCTCGGTGTCGAGCTTCGAGCGCGCGTAGAGCCAGCGTGTCGCGGCGTTGGCTCGTCCGGGGGATCGCCCCGGTGCTCTGCGCGGCGCTCGCGCTCTGGCTCGCGCCTGCGCTCGCCCTGCGCTTCGTGCTGCCCGGGCTCGCCGCCCGCGCCGGCGCCTCGCTGGAGTCGAGCGGCGTGTGGCCCGCCCTGCCCCTCGGCGTCGCGGCCGGACGCCTGCGCGTGGCGCGCGAAGGCCACGAGCTGGAGCTCTCCGACGTGCGCGCGGTGCTCCTCCCCGGGGGGCCGCGGCTCGACGCGCGCGTCGCGGACGGCACGCTGCTCGTGCGCAGCGACGGCTTCTCGGGCGAGAGCGGGTTCGTGCGCATCCAGGGCGTCGCGATCGAGTCGCTCTCCACCGTGCTCGCGGCACCGCTCGCGCTGCGCGGCCAGGCGGACGGAGTCTGGCGCTTCGGCAGCGCGGCGAGCGTCGAAGGCACGGTGACTCGCGGGGCGATCCAGCTGACGAGCCCCGTGCCGTTCGAGCTACCCTTTGCGCAGCTGCTGATCTCCGCCGCGCGCGACCCCGCGAGCCGTGACTGGGACGTGCGCTGGGTCGACCTGCAGGGCGTGCAGCTCGCGGGCAGCGCGCAGGGCCGGATCGGCGCCGATGGGGCGCTCGCGCTGCGGGCGCAGATCCGCCAGCTCGAGGAGCCGGTGAGGAGCTTCTTCGGGCTGATGCAGCTCCCCACCGCACCGCTCCCGGTCGAGATCGGCCTCGACGGCACGCTCGCGCAGCCCCGGCTCACGGCGACAGCGCCGCCCGATGGGCGCTAGAGTGGCGCCCGTGGACTCCATGTGGGGCATGAAGCTGCCGGACATCGAGCGCTGGTCGCCGTCGGTCGTGGTCGTGCGCGGGCAGAACCCCGGGCCGTTCACCGGCCCCGGCACCAACACCTATCTGGTGGGCCGGGGCGCGCGCCCCTTCCTGCTCGACACCGGCTCGGGCATGGCCAGCTACCTGCCGCTGCTGGACGAGGCGCTGCGGCTCGAGCACCAGAGCAGCGGGCCCGGCGACCTGTTGATCACCCACGTCCACCCGGATCACATCGGCGGCGCGAAGGACGTGCTCGGGCGCTTCGGCTCGCGCCGCGTGGCCAAGCACCCCTGGCCCGGGCGCGACGAACGCTTCGAACTCGAGCTCGTGCCGATCCGCCCGGGCGACGTGTTCCGCGGCGAGGGAGTGACTCTGCGCGCGATCCACACCCCGGGTCACGCGCTCGATCACATCTGCTTCTATCTCGAGGAGGAGCGCGCGCTGTTCACCGGCGACGTCGTCCTCGGCGCCGGCACCACCGTGATCCCGCTCGACGGCGGCGACATGGCCGACTACCTGCGCTCGCTCGAGCACATGCTCGAGCTCGAGCTGGAGCGGATCTATCCCGGCCACGGGCCGCTGATCGCCGATCCCAAGGGCAAGCTGCGCGAGTACATCGAGCACCGGCTCGAGCGCGAGCGCCAGATCGTGGCCGCGGTGCGGGCGGGCGCCACCACCGTCGGCGGCATGGTGGAGCGCATCTACGTCGACACGCCGCGCGCGCTCTGGCCCGCAGCCGGCCAATCGGTGCTCTCGCACCTGCACAAGCTCGAGCGCGAGCGCCGCGCGCTGCGCAGCCGCGACGCCGCGGGCGAGGAGCACTGGACGCTCGCGTGAGCGCGAGTGACTCGTCTTCCGCCCTGCTCGCCCGGCTCGCCTCGCCGGATCGCGCCGAGCAGCGCCGCGCCTGCGACGAGGCCCTGTCGCGCCTGGGCGGCGAGCCAGAGTTGCACGAGATGCTGCGCGACGCCCTGCGCGAAGCCTCCCCCGGCGCGCGCTTCGCCGCGGCCTGGGTGCTGTTCCACGCCGAGCGGCCCACGCTGCGGCTCCTGCCCGCGCTGCTCGACGCGCTCGAGCTCGCCGACGGAGACGTGCGCTGGCAGGCGGTTCAGATGCTCGCCGCGCTCGGCCGCCTCCATGGCGAGGTGCTGCCGGTGCTGCTGGCGGACGCGCGGGGCGCGGGCTCTCCGCTGCGCCGCCGCATGGCGCTGTACGCGCTGCGCGAGCTCGCGCCCGAGCGCGAGGAGACCGCCGCGGTGCTGCTCGGCGCGCTCGACGACGGCGACGGCGCGGTGCGCCGCGCCGCGCTGAGCTGCTTCGCCAAGCTCAGCGACCCGCCGCTCGCGCTCGCGGAGCGGGCGCTCGAGCTCGCGCGCGGAGCCGACCCCGACCCGCGCATGGCGCGGATCGCGGCGGTGATCCTGCCCGACCTGGTGCGCCACCACGGCGAGCTGCGCGCGCGCGCAGAACAGCTCCTCGGTGCGCTCGAACGCGCCTCCGATCCCTCGCTCGCGCGCGCCGCCGGGTCGGCGCGCCAGCGGCTCGCCGCGGAGCTGCCGGGGCCGTGAGGCCGCTCGTGCTCGCCTCGACCTCGCCGCGGCGGCGCGAGCTGCTCGCCGGTGCGGGCTTCCGCTTCCAGGTCGCGTCGCCGGACGTCGACGAGAGCGCCCTCGCGGGCGAGTCACCCGAGTCACTGGCGCGCCGGCTCGCGCTGGCCAAGGCGCACGCCGTCGCGCCGCGCGCGCCGCGCGACGCGTGCGTGCTCGGCGCCGACACGGTGGTGGTGATCGACCGAGTCCTGCTCGGCAAGCCGCGCGACCGCGCCGAGGCGGTGGAGATGCTGCTGCGCCTCGCGGGTCGGACCCACCGGGTGCTGACGGGCTTCGCGCTGGTCGTGGCCGGGCTCGCGCGCGAGGAGAGCGGCGTCGAGGAGAGCCTGGTGCGCATGCACGCGGTCGACCGCGCGACGGCGGAGAGCTACGCGGCGACGGGTGAGCCGCTCGACAAGGCCGGCGCCTACGCCGCGCAGGGCGCCGGGGGCCGCTTCGTCGCGGAGATCCGCGGCTCGCGGACGAACGTGATCGGGCTGCCGCTCGAGGCGCTCGCCCCCCGGCTCGCGGCGCTCGGGGTGGCGCCGGCGTGAGCGGCTTCGCCGCGCGCCTGGCCGCGATCCGCGCGCGCGTCGACGCAAGCGCCCGCAAGGCAGGCCGCGACCCGGCCGAGGTGAAGCTGCTCGCGGTGAGCAAGACGCAGTCCCCCGAGCGCGTGCTCGAGGCGGTGCACGCGGGCCTGCGCGCGTTCGGCGAGAACCGCGTGCAGGAGGCCGAGACCAAGATCCCGGCGCTGCGCGCACTCACCGGCGAGCCGCTCGAGTGGCACCTGATCGGCAGCCTGCAGCGCAACAAAGCCGCCCGCGCCGCGGCGCTGTGCGACGTGATCCACTCGCTCGACCGCGCGCCGCTGGCCGCTGCGCTCGAGCGCGAGTCGACCCGCCTGGGGCGCCAGCTGCGGGTGCTCTTGCAGGTGAACATCGACGCCGAGCCGCAGAAGGGCGGCTGCCGGCCAGAGGAGCTGGCGGAGCTGGCGCGCGCCGTCGATGCCTGTCCGCACCTGGCGCTGGCGGGCCTGATGGCGATTCCCAGGCCGTGCGCGAATCCCGAACAGGTGCGACCCTCCTTCGCCCGCATGCGCGAGCTGCTCGCGGGGCTGAGCCGCGGACGCGCGGCGCCGCTGCGCGAGCTGTCGATGGGGATGTCGGACGACTTCGAGGTCGCAGTCGAAGAAGGCGCGACCTGGCTGCGCATCGGCACGGCTCTGTTCGGCCCGCGGGCGCCGGCGGCGGAGGAGGAGGAATGATCGGTCTGCCCAAGTCCGTCGGAACGATCGGCGCCGGCAACATGGCCGAGGCGATCCTGCGCGGGCTTCTGCGCGCGGGACTCTCCGGCGACCAGCTGTGCGCCGCGGACCCGGATCCGGAGCGGCGGCGGGTGGTGCGCGAGCTCGGCGTCCACGCCTGCGAGAGCAACGCCGAGGTCGCGCAGCGCGCCGAAGTCGTGGTGCTGGCGGTCAAGCCGCAGCAGCTCGAGCGCGCAGCGCACACGTTGCCGCGCGACGGCGGGCCGCTCTACCTGTCGATCGTCGCGGGCGCGACGACTGCCGCGCTGCGGCGCATGCTCGGGGCCGGCGCGCGGATCGTGCGCAGCATGCCGAACACGCCGGCCCTGGTCGGCGCCGGCATCAGCGCGGTGGCGAGCGACGGCGGGGCCGAGCCTGCGGACGTGGAGCGCGCCTGCGCGGTGCTCCGCGCGGTGGGCGAGGTGGTGCAGGTGCCCGAGAGCGCGCTCGACGCGGTGACGGGCCTCTCCGGCTCCGGCCCCGCGTACGTCTTCCTGTTCGTCGAAGCGCTGACCGAGGCGGGCGTGCGCGAAGGGCTGGGCACCGAGGTCGCGCGCGCGCTCGCGCTCGAGACCGTCTACGGCGCCGGACGCCTGGCGCGCGAGACCGGCGAGCACCCGGCGATCCTGCGCGAGCGGGTCACCTCGCCAGGAGGGACCACCAGCGCCGGCCTCGCCGCGCTCGAGAGCGGCGGCTTCCGCGCCGCGCTCCTGGCCGCGGTGCGCGCGGCCACCCAGCGCTCGCGCGAGCTCGGCAAGCCCTAACCGCTCAAGCGACCGGCGCTTCCGGCCGATTCTGCAGGCGAGAGATGCGCCTCACTCCGCTCGAGATCCGCCAGCACAAGTTCGGGGCCGCCATGCGCGGCTTCGACCGCGGCGAGGTGGTCGCGTTCCTCGACACCGTCGTGGCCGACTTCGAGGACGTGGTGCGCGAGAACGCCCGGCTCCGCCGCGAAGCCGAGCGGCTGGCGCGCGAGCTGGACGCCTACCGCGCGCGCGAGAAGACGATCCAGGACACGCTCACCACCGCGCAGACGCTGGTCGAGCAGCTCAAGCGCACGGCGATCAAGGAGAGCGAGTCGATCGTGGTCGACGCCGAGCTCCGCGCCCAGAAGCTCCTGGCCGAGGCGCGCGAGCGCCACGCGCACCTCTCGGGCGAGATCCGCGAGCAGCGCCACCTGCGCCAGCGGCTCGAGGCCGACCTGCGCCGCACGCTGGAGAGCTACGGCAAGCTGATCGACGCGTTCGCCGCGGCGGAGCATCCCGAGGGCGAGTAGCCGGGTTTCCCCTCTGTTTGACCACCTGCGCCCCCTGCCCTAGATTGCCGCCCGCCTCGGCGGTTTTCCGCAGGAGTTACGCAGGGATGCCGACGTACGAGTACGAGTGCACCAACGGCCACCACTTCGAGGTCGAGCAGTCCATCAAGGACCCGGCCCTGAAGCGCTGCAAGGTCTGCCGCGCGAAGGCGCACCGGCTCATCTCCGCGAGTCACTTCATCCTGAAGGGGAGCGGCTGGTACGCCGACGGCTACGGCAGCTCGAAGCCCAAGGCGAAGTCGGGCTCGAGCGAGTCGAGCTCCGAGTCGAAGACCGGCTCGGAGAGCAAGTCGGAGTCGAAGTCCGACGCGAAGCCCGCGAAGTCGGGCGGCGAGAAGACCTCGGGCTCGTCGAAGCCGGGCTCGGGCTCGGCGGCGAGCGCGGGCTCGTGACCGGGATCGCGAGCGGCAAGGAGCTCGCCGAAGAGATCAAGGCCGACGTGCGCAAGCGCGTCGGCGAGCTGGTGGGCGGCCCGCCGTGCCTGTGCGTGGTGCTGGTCGGCGAAGATCCGGCGTCGCTGGTGTACGTGCGCGGCAAGGGGCGCGCCGCGCGCGCCTGCGGGATCGAGTCGCGCGAGCTGCGGCTGCCCGCGAGCGTACGCGAGCCGGAGCTCCTGCGCGTCATCGACGACTTGAACCGCGACCCCGGCGTGCACGGGATCCTGGTGCAGCTGCCGCTGCCCGACCACCTCGATCCCGCGCGGGTCGCGCTCGCGCTCGACCCCGAGAAGGACGTCGACGGGCTGCACCCGGTGAATTCGGGGCGGCTGCTCGCGAACGAGCCCGGCTTCGTGCCCTGCACCCCGCTCGGCTGCCTCTACATCCTCGACCGCCACCAGGTTCCGATCGAAGGCGCGAACGCGGTCGTGATCGGGCGCAGCGAGATCGTGGGGAAGCCGGTGGCGCTCCTGCTGCTGCACCGCAACGCCACGGTGACCGTGTGTCACTCGCGCACGCGAGAGCTCGCCGACATCGCGCGCCGGGCCGACATCCTGGTCGCCGCGGTCGGCCGGCCCGAGATGGTGAAGGGCGATTGGATCAAGCCGGGCGCGGCGGTGATCGACGTCGGCGTGAACCGGGTCGACGGCAAGCTGATCGGCGACGTAGACTTCGCGGCGGCGAACGGGCGCGCCGGTCTCCTCACGCCCGTGCCCGGAGGGGTGGGCTTGCTGACCGTCGCGATGCTGCTGCGCAACACGCTGCAGGCGTTCGAAGCGCAAGCCGCCCTGCGCCGCAGGTGAGCGAGGCGGGCGCGCCGCTGGCGCGCACGCCGCTGTGGTCGCGCCACGTCGAGGCGGGCGCGAAGCTGGTGCCGTTCGCGGGCTTCGAGATGCCCGTGTCCTACAGCTCCATCCTGGACGAGCACCGCGCAGTGCGCGCGAGGGCGGGTCTGTTCGACGTCTCGCACATGGGTGAGCTGCGCGTGCGCGGGCCCGGGGCGCTGGAGCTCGCGCAGCGGCTCTTCACCAACGACCTCGGCTCCGCGCCGGTGGGGCGGGTGCGCTACGGGCTGCTGTGCCTCGACGGCGGCGGCGTCGTCGACGACGTCACCGCCTACCGCACCGGGCCGGGCGAGATCCTGTTCTGCGTGAACGCGGCGAACATCGCCGCCGACCGCGACTGGTTCCACACCACGCGGGCCGTCATGCACAGCGGCGCCGAGATCGCCGACGAGAGCGAGGCGACCGGCTTGCTGGCGCTGCAGGGGCCCGCCGCCGCGCCGATCGTGGCGAAGCTGCTGCCGGCGGGCACGCACTCGCCGCGGCCCTGGCACTTCGCGGAGACCCGGCTCGGCGCGCTGCCCGTGATGCTGTCGCGCACCGGCTACACGGGCGAGGACGGATTCGAGATTTTCGTCGACGCCGCGCGCGCCGGGGCGCTCTGGGATCTCCTGCGCGAAGCGGGCGGCGACCAGCTGGCGCCCGCGGGCCTCGGCGCGCGCGACACGCTGCGCACCGAGGCCGCCTACCCGCTGTACGGGCACGAGCTCGACCGGGAGCACGATCCGATCGAGGGGGGCCTCGAGCGCTTCGTCGCGTTCGGCCGCGGCTTCACTGGCGAGGCGGTGCTGCAGGAGCGCGTCCGGACCGGCCCGCAGCGGCGGCTCGTGGGCCTGGTGCTCGACGGGCGCGTCGTGGCGCGCCCAGGCTTCCGGATCGGAACGGACCGAGGGGACGGCGTGGTGACGAGCGGCACCTTCGGACCGACGGTCGATCGCTCGATCGCGCTAGGCTACGCTCCGGCCGGACTCGGGGCAGGCACCCGCGCACACGTCGAAGTCCGCGGCAGATCCGTGCCCTGTGAGCTCGTTGCGACTCCGTTCTACCGCCGGAAGAGAGGCTGACGGGAAAGGGCGATGGCAGATCACGAGTACGAGATCCCGGACGATTGCCAGTACACCGACTCCGACGAATGGCTGCGCGTCGACGGCGCGATCGTGCGCGTGGGCATCACCGACTACGCGCAGTCCGAGCTGAACGACATCGTGTTCGTCGAGCTGCCCGAGCGGGGGCGCCAGCTGGAGAAGGGCGAGGCGTTCGGGGTGGTCGAGTCGGTGAAGGCGGTGAGCGACCTGCTCGCGCCCATCGCGGGTGAGATCAGCGAGGTGCACGGCGGGCTGTCCGAGCACCCGGAGTGGCTGAACGAAGACCCCTACGGCCGCGGCTGGATCATCGCGATCACGCCGGAGGACATGGAGTCGCTCGACGGGCTGATGTCGGCGGCGGAATACCGCGCGCACGTGAAGGCGCGCTCCGGGAAGTGAGCTACGTCCCGCACACGCCGCACGAGCTGCGCGCGATGCTCGCGCGCATCGGGGTGGCGTCCCTCGACGAGCTGTTCAGCGAAGTCCCCGCGGCGCTGCGCGCCCGCGCCGAGCTGAAGCTCCCGCCGGCGCTCGACGAGCGCGCGCTCCTGCGCTTCTTCGCCGGCCACGCCGCCGAGAACGCCGACGTGCAGAAGCACGCGAGCTTCCTCGGGGGCGGCGCCTACCACCACTTCATTCCCGCCGCCGTCGACGCACTGGCGAGCCGCGGCGAGTTCATGACCGCGTACACGCCCTACCAGGCCGAGATCAGCCAGGGCACGCTGCAGATGATCTTCGAGTTCCAGACGCTGATCTGCCAGCTGACCGGACTCGAGGTCGCGAACGCCTCGCTCTACGACGGCGCTTCGGCGGTGGCCGAGGCGGCGCTGATGGCGGCGCGGCTCACCCGCCGTACACGGATCGGTGTCAGCGCCGGGCTCCACCCGCACTGGCGCGCGGTGCTGGGTACGTACGCCGCGGGCATCGGGCTCGAGCTCGTGCCGCTGCCGCTCGACGAGGCCGGCCGGACGCGCCACGCCGAGCTGCCCGGCGATTGTGCCGCGCTGGTGGTGCAGTCGCCGAACTTCCTGGGCTGCATCGAGGACCTGGCCGGGGCGGCGAAGGCCGCGCACGCGGGCGGCGCGCTGGCGATCGCTGCAACCGCCGAAGCGCTCTCGCTCGCGCTCTTGCGCTCGCCCGGCGAGCTCGGCTGCGACATCGCCTGCGGCGACGCGCAGTCGTTCGGCCTGCCGCTCTCGTTCGGGGGCCCGTACGCGGGATTCCTGGCGGCGCGCGAGAAGTCCGTGCGCCAGCTTCCCGGCCGGCTGATCGGCGAGAGCGTGGACGCGAACGGCGAGCGCGCGTTCGTGATGACGCTGACCACGCGCGAGCAGCACATCCGGCGCGAGAAGGCGACGAGCAACATCTGCACCAACCAGGGCCTGTGCGCGCTGCGCGTCACGCTGTGGCTGGCGCTGTTCGGCCGCCGCGGCATCCGCCGGCTCGCCGAGCAGAACGTCGCGCTCGCCGCCTACGCGCGCCGCGCCTGCGCCCGCGCCGCGCTGCGCATGCCCTGCTCCGCGCCCGTGTTCAACGAGTTCACCGTCGTCGTGCCCGGGCTGGCCGATCGGCTGGCGCGCTGCCGGGCGAAGGACATCCTCGCCGGCGTGCCGCTGGAGCGCTTCGCGCCGCAGCGCGTCGACCAGCTGCTCGTCTGCACCACCGAGATGAATACCCGCGCGCAGATCGACGCGCTGGTACGGGAGCTCGCGTCGTGAGCGCGCCCGGCCGCAGCGGCCTGGTGTTCCGCGAGCCGCTGCTGTTCGAGTCGTCGCGGCCGGGCCGCGCGGGCGTGCCGATCGGCGACACCGACGTGCCGGGGGTCGATCCCGCCCGCGAGCTGGGAGACGAGCTCGTGCGCGAGGACGTGCCCGACTTCCCCGAGCTCGCGGAGCTCGACGTGGTGCGCCACTTCACGCGGCTCTCCCAGTGGAACTACGGCATCGACTCGGGTTTCTTCCCGCTCGGCTCGTGCACCATGAAATACAACCCCAAGGTGAACGAGGTGGTCGCACGGCTCCCGGGGCTCGCCGCCGTCCACCCGCTGGCCGACGAGGCCGACGTGCAGGGGCTGCTGGCGCTGGCGTGCGAGCTCGAGGCCGCGCTGGCGGAGATCTCGGGCCTCGACCGGGTGACGCTCCAGCCCGCGGCGGGTGCGCAGGGCGAGTTCGTCGGGGTGCGCATGATCCAGGCCTATCACCGCGCGCGCGGGGACACCGGCCGCACCCGGGTGATCATTCCCGACACGGCGCACGGCACCAACCCCGCGAGCGCGGCGTTGAACGGGCTCGAGGTGGTGGAGCTGAAGAGCGGCGCGGACGGGATCGTCCATCCAGAGGCCCTCGCGCGGGTTGCCGATGCGCATACCGCCGCACTCATGCTCACCAACCCGAACACCCTGGGCCTGTTCGAGTCGCACGTCGAAAAGCTCGCCGATGTGATCCACGGCGTGGGTGGAATGGTCTATCTGGACGGCGCCAACATGAATGCCCTGATGGGCGTCGCGAAGCCGGGACACATGGGCGTGGACGTCATGCACTTCAACCTGCACAAGACGTTCTCCACCCCGCACGGTGGCGGAGGCCCCGGAGCGGGCCCGGTCGCGGTGCGCAACGCGCTCGCGCCGTTCCTGCCCACTCCGGTGATCCGCCGCGAAGGCGACCGCTACCGGCTCGACGACGAGTTCCCGCACTCGATCGGCCGGGTCCACGGCTGGTACGGGAACGCCGGCATCTGGCTGCGCGCGCTCGCCTATATCCGCACGCTCGGCGCCGCGGGCCTGGCCGAAGTCAGCTCGCGCGCGGCGCTGAACGCGAACTACGTGCTCGAGTCGCTCCGGGAGAGCTACGACGCGCCGCACGCGCGGCGGGTGATGCATGAGTGCGTTCTCACCGACCGGCGTCAGCAGCAACACGGCGTCACCACCGCCGACATCGCCAAGCGGCTGATGGACTACGGCTACCACCCGCCCACGATCTATTTCCCGCTGGTGGTGGCGGGGGCGCTGATGATCGAGCCGACCGAGTGCGAGTCCCAGGAGACGCTGGACGGTTTCATCGAGACCATGCGCGAGATCGCGCGCGAGGCCGAGAGCCAGCCCGAGCTCGTCACCGGCGCTCCGCAGCGGCCGATCGTGCGCAGGCTCGACGAGGTACGCGCCGCCCGCAAGCCGCGCCTGCGCTGGAGCCGGAGCGACTGATGCCGCGCAGCCGCGCGCTCGCGGCGCTGCTCGCCGCGTGTCTCGCTCTGCCGCCGCTGGCGTCCGCGCAGAACCCGTTCGCGAGCGAGCTCACGGTCGAACGCGAGAAGGAGATGACGGCGCAGATCCACGCGCAGCTGCGCCAGCAGGCGAAGATGATCGAGGACCCCGAGGTCCTGGACTACGTGGACGAGATCGGCGAGAGCCTGGTGAAGTCGATCGAGCCCACGCCCTACATCTTCCGCTTCTCCGTGCTCGAGGACCCGGCGCTGAACGCCTTCACGATCGGCGGCGGCTACGTCTACATCACCACCGGCGTGCTCGAGCAGGCCGGCGACGTCAACGAGCTCGCCGGCGTGCTCGCGCACGAGATCGGGCACGTCGAGAAGCGCCACGTGGCGCGCCAGAACGAGGGCCAGGGCCTCGCGACGCTGCTCACGATCGCGGGGATGGCGGCGGCGATCGCCAGCAAACAGCCCGGTGCGCTGATCGCCGCGCAGGGCATCAACGTCTCGCTGCAGCTGCAGCACTCGCGCCAGTTCGAGAGCGAAGCCGACCGCGAGGGCGTCGCGATCATGAGCAAGGCCGGCTACGACCCCGAGGGCATGCGCCACTTCTTCCAGCGCATCGTCGCCGCAAATCCCCCCGGCAGCGGCTCGCAGATCCCCGCCTACCTGTTCACGCACCCGGCGGTGAACGAGCGCATCGCCGCGACCGAGGTCGAGATCAACCGGCTCCAGCTGCCCAAGAACGTGAAGCGCGAGGACCCGCGGCTGCAGAAGGTCCAGGCCCGCCTGGCGCAGCTGATGTCGCCGGATCCGAGCGGTGAGTCGGGCCTCCACGCGCGCGCCATCTACGACGCCAGCAAGACCGACCCGCTGATCGCGCAGGCGCGCGACGCGCGCATCGACGGCAACGACGCGGGCGCCGACGAGATCCTGATCCAGGCCGAGAAGCTCGAGCCCGGCGACCCGCGCGTGGCGCTGGAGCGCGCCGACCTCGCGCGCGAGCGGGGCAACGACAAGGCCGTGATCGAGCACCTGCAGCGCGCGCTCGCGCTGGACCCGAGCGTCCCGCTGGTACAGTACGAGCTCGGCGTCGCGCACGCGCGGGTCGGCAACAAATCGCGCGCGGCGTTCTACCTGGAGCAGGCGGTCGCAAACTTCCGGCCCCACACGCTCGCGCGCAGGCGCGCCGAGCTCGAGCTGGCGCGGCTCGAGTTCAAGCTGCTCGACAAGAGCGGGCTCGCCTCGAGCAGCGGGCCGACCGAGGCGACCTCCTTCCAGCGGGGCGAGCCGGTGACCTGGTACGGCTCGATCAGCCACCGCTTCTACCCGACCAACCCGGAGTTCGAGCTGCGCTGGATCGATCCACAGGGCAGCACCGCGCGCACCGAGCGGGTGCGCATGAACCCGGTCGGCGGCGTGTCGTCGACCTTCCAGACGCGCGACGCCGCGGTCGGCAAGTGGCGGGTCGAGGTGCGCGTCGAGGACACGCTGGTCGAGTCGCACGAGTTCGACATCCGCGCGGGCGTCTAGCGCGCGTGGACCGGCGCACCCGCGCGATCTACGAGGCTCGCGCCCGGCACTGGATCGCGCGGCGCGGCGTGGACGCCGAGGCGCGGCGCAAGCTGCGCGAGCTCGCGGGCCAGCTGCCGGCGCGCGCCCGCGTCGCAGACCTGGGCTGTGGACCCGGCTGGTTCTCGCGCGCGCTCGCCGCGCGTGGGCGGACCGTGGTCGCGCTCGACCTGTCGCACGCAATGCTGCGCGAGACGGCGCGGAGCGCCCCGCGCGCACGCAGAGTCCAGGCCGATCTCGCGCGGCTGCCGTTCGCACCCGAGTCACTCGACGGCGCGTGGGCGAAGAACAGCTACATCCATCTGCCGCTGCGACAGCTGTGCGACGCGCTCTCCGAGCTCGCCCGCGCGCTGCGCCCCGGCGCACCGCTCATGCTGTCGCTGCTCGCGCCCGAGGAGAGCGCGCGCCTGGAGCGCGTCGGCTGGGCGCAGCTGCGCGGCCGCGAGCGCGTGCTCGCCGGCCGGCTGTTCACGCTGCTCGGCGAGGAGCTCGCGCGCGACCTCCTGGTCGGCGCCGGCTTCCGCGCTGTCGCGCTCGAGCGCAGCGAGCGGCTCTGGCTCTCGGCGCGGCGCGCGCGCACGCTCGCCGACTGGGTGCGGCCCGGGCTCGAGCTCCTGGTCGTGGGGCTGAATCCGTCTCCCGTGGCCGCCGCGACCGGCGTCCCGTTCGCGGGCGCGAACAACCGCTTCTGGCGCGCCGCGGTCCGCGCGGGCTGGGTCGAGCGCGACCGCGATCCGCGCGACGCGCTGCGCCGCGGCGTCGGCTTCACCGACCTGGCCAAGCGCGTGACGGCGAGCGCCAGCCAGCTGCGCGCGGGCGAGTACCGCCGCGGCGCGCGGCGCGTCGAGCGGCTGGTGCGCGCGCTGCGGCCGCGTGCCGTCGCGTTCGTCGGGCTCGAGGGCTACCGCATCGCGGTGGACCCCCGCGCCGTCGCGGGCACGGTGACGGCCGGCTTCGCGGGACGTCCCGCCTATCTGCTGCCGTCGACCTCGGGGCGAAACGCCTCAGTGTCGCTCGACACTCTGGTGCGACACCTGCGCGCCGCCCGGCGGCTCGCGCGCTGACTCGCGCGGGGCGCTGGGTATACTCGGACCCATGCCGTTCAAGCTCAGCTTCAAGGACACCCCGCACTCCGAGGCAGTCCAGCGCGAGTGCGAATCGCTCGCGGAGACGCTCCGTGCGGAATTCCCCGAGACTACGCGGGTCGAGATCACGCTCAGCCACGTGCGCGACGAGTACGACGCCCACGTCCATGTGACGGGCAAGGAGATCGACCTCGCCGGCCGCGCGAAGCACCGCGACTCGGCGGAGCTGGCCGCGCGCGAGGCGTTCCAGCGCGCGCACTCCCAGCTGCGCAAGCACCACGACAAGCAGATCTTCAAGCACCGCCGCGACGGCCACGAGAAGTCCTAGCGCCGGCGCCCTAGCCGATGATGAAGTGGATGCGCAGGGCCAGATACATGCTGCCCTGGAAGCGCAGCTTGCCCTTCATCACCGCGGTGGGCGCCTTGGTCTCGCCGGCGTTGAGCTGTCGCCAGGTCGCGAGATCGGTCGAGAGCACCAGGTCCGGCGCCTCGAGCCGGCCTTCGCCGCCGCGCACCTCGCCTTCCGAGATCTCGAGCCAGTAGAGACCGCCGCCTTCGCCCGCGAGGTCGAACTGGATGCGGGCGCGCAGGCTCTCGAGCCTCTTGCGCCGCTCGGGATCGCTGCGCACGGCCTCCGGCGCCCAGCGTGCGAAGAACTCTGCGGGAGCGATGTCCGCGGGCGGTCGTGCGCGCTCCGTCACCCGCGCAGTCTAGCGCGGGTGGCCCGGGTCGGACGGCGCGCTGGTGGGGCTGGGCGTGCCGCGGCCGAGGTGGAAGCCCTGCCCGCACTCGATGCCCAGCCCGCGGATCGCCTCGAGCTCGTGCTCGGTCTCGATCCCTTCCGCGATCAAGGTCGAGCCCATCTTCGCCGCCACGCCGTGCAGACCGCGCAGGAGCTCCTGCTTCTCCGGGCTCTCCTCGATCCCGCGCACCAGCGACATGTCGATCTTCAAGAAGTCCGGCGAGAGCTCGAGCGCCGCCTCGAGGCTCGAGAAGCCCGCGCCGGTGTCGTCGAGCGCGATGCGGAAGCCCAGCCGCGTGAAGTGGTCGGTCGCCTCGCGGAAGATCGGGAAGTTCGAGATCGCCTGGCGCTCCGACACCTCGAGCACGAGGTTGCGGGGCGCGAGGCCGAGCATCGAGAGCGTCTCGCGCACGCGCACCGCCTGGAAGTCGGGGTCCTGGATGCAGGTGGGCAGGATGTTCAGGAACAGCAGCTGCTCGGGCGCGATGCCGCGCGCGTTGGCGAGCGCGCGGCGGCGGCACAGGCTGTCGAGCTCGTACTCGCGGTCCGACAGCGCCGCGCAGCCGAACAGTGCCGCCGGCGTCTCCAGTCCGCTGCCCACGGGACCGCGCGAGAGCGCCTCGAAGCCGACCACCTCGCGCGTCGCGAGCTTCACGATCGGCTCGAACACGGTGGTGACGCTCTCCTCGAGCAGGATCCGGTCCAGCATCGCCGCGCGATCGCGCTGGCGGCGCTCGCGCTCGAAGCGGGCCGACGCGGACGTGGTCTCGATCAGCGCGCGGATCTGCGCCTCGGGCCGCTGGAACGGCCGGTGCAGCGCGAAGCCGCTGCCGATCGGCACCTCGGGGCGCTCGTGCAGGTAGGGGTAGACGATCCGCTTCAGGCACATGGCGACGTAGGAGCGGAGCTCCTCGGCCAGGCGCGGCAGGTCGTGCAGAAAGAAGGTCGACTCGGTCCGCGGCCGCGGGATGAACACCAGCACGTGCTCCTCCTCGAGCGCGCCGGAGGTCACCACCACTTCGTCGCCCACCTCGCGGGTGACGCGCGTGCGCACGCGCTGGGTGAGTGAGTCGAGCGAGGTGCGGAACGCGCGCGCGCCGTACAGCCGCTCGATCTCGAGCAGCGAGCTGGCGTCGACCAGGAGCAGCGCGAGCGCCGACTCCTTGACGAGCAGGCCGGACAGCGTGCCGAGCTGCTGCCCGACCGGCGGCAGCAGTCGCTCGCCGTAGAGCGCGCTCACCCGGTCGCGAGTGTCCTGCTCGTCCTGCTCGCTCACGGTCCCCTCGGGAGGTTCTCCCGCGGTTGGATCGGAGCTTCGTTGCCGGACCTTGACCGGACCGTCAGGGCAGCTCGGGCGGGACCAGCTCGTAGATCATCGTCAGGGTCACGTGATTCTGGGACTCGCTCTGCACCACGTGGTGCACGCGGCAGAGCGTGACCTCGAGGAACTTCGTCACCTCCTCCTCGAGCTCCTTCGGGAGCCCTCGAAACACGTGACAGCGCAGCGCCTGCATCATCGGACCTTCCCTGGAGCGGTTGGCTAGTACCGCTTCATCTCTGCATCGACTTGCATCGCCCAGGCCTCGATCCCCCCCGCCAGGTTCGCGACTCGCGTGAAGCCTTTGGAGCGCAGGAGCTCACACGCCCGCCTGCTGCGGCCGCCCTTGTGACAGTGGACGACGACCGCGCGCTCGCGCCACGGCTCGAGCTCGGCGAGTCGGGCCGGCAGCTGCGCCAGCGGGATCAGGCGCGCGCCGCGAATGCTCGCGAGCTCCGCCTCGAACGGCTCGCGCACGTCGAGCAGGAGCAGCTCCTCCCCTGCGTCGAGCTTCGTGCGCAGCTCCTGCGGCGAGAGCTCCGGCGGCGCCTCCGTCCGCCCGGCCTGCGCGGCGCAGAAGGCCGCGTAGTCGATCGGCGCGGTCACGGTCGGGTGCTCGCCGCAGACCGCGCAGGCGGGGTCCTTCGCCACGCGGAACTTCTTGAACTCCATGGCCAGCGCGTCGTAGACGAGCAGCCGCCCGACCAGCGGCTCGCCGGTCCCCAGCACGAGCTTCAACAGCTCGGTGGCCTGCAGCAGCCCGATCACGCCGGGCAGCACGCCGAGCACTCCCGCCTCGTCGCAGTTCGGCGCGAGCTCGGGCGGCGGCGGCTCCGGAAACAGGCAGCGGTAGCAGGGGCCGCGGCGCGCATCGAACACCGAGACCTGGCCCTCGAAGCGCATCACGCTGCCGTACACCAGCGGCTTCTTCTGCCACACGCACAGATCACTGGTGAGGTAGCGGCTGGGAAAGGTGTCGGTGCCGTCCAGCACGACGTCGTACTCCGCGAGGATCTCGGCCGCGTTGGACGCGCCGAGCTTCGCCTCGTGGACGCGCACGTCGACGTCCGGATTGAGCGCCTGCAGCTTGCGCGCGGCGACCAATGCCTTGGATGCGCCGACGTCGGCCGTGGTGTACAGCACCTGGCGCTGGAGGTTCGACGCGTCGACGCGGTCGAAGTCCACCAGCCCGATCCGGCCCAGGCCCGCCGCGGCGAGATACAGCGCCGCGGGAGAGCCGAGCCCGCCTGCGCCGATCAAGAGCGCGCGCGCCGCGAACAGCTTCTGCTGCCCGTCTGGCCCGACTCCGTCGAGGAGCAGATGCCGCTTGTAGCGCTCCAGCTGCTCGGGGCCGAGCCGGCTCATGAACAGAAGTTAGCGCGCCTAGGCGTCCGTCGCCTTGTGCATGTGGCGCGCGATGGTCTCGAGCAGCGCCAGCCGCTCCAGCGGCTTGGTCGCGAACGCGTCACAGCCGGCGTCCATGCAGCGCTGGCGCTCCGAAGGCAGCGCGTGGGCGGTCAGCGCGACGATCGAGCCAGTGTAGCCCTGGTCGCGCAGCTGACGCGTCGCGGCGTAGCCGTCGAGCACCGGCATCTGCACGTCCATCAGCACGACACCGAACGGTGTGCCCTCCTCCGCGGCCGCCAGCGCCAGCTCCACGCCGACCAGCCCGTTCTCGGCGATGGTCACCTCGTAGCCCGCGCGCTCGAGCACGTGGCGGATCACGCGCTGGTTGTCCGGGCCGTCTTCGACCACCAGGATCCGTCCATGCGCGCGCATGCCGCGCAACGCCGCGCGCAGCGCGTTCGTCGTGGGAGTGTCGCCGTCCGAGGTCTCCGCCGCGCTGCGTTGCGCCCGCAGGACCTCCGCCGGCAGGCGCACGCGAAACAGGCTCCCTGCGCCGACCTCGCTGGTCGCGGTGATCGCGCCGCCCAGCCGTTCGACCAGGCGCTTGGTGATCGCGAGTCCCAGGCCCGTGCCGCCGAAACGGCGCGTCATCGAGCTGTCGCCCTGGCGGAACGGCTCGAAGATCTGCGGCAGCACCTCGGCGGCGATGCCGATCCCGCTGTCGGCCACGTCGAGCTCGAGCGTCTGGTCGAGCGCGTCGAAGCGCAGCGCCACCTCCACCTGGCCGGTGAGCGTGAACTTCACCGCGTTGCCGACGAGGTTCAGCAGCACCTGCCGCAGCCGCACCGGATCGGAGAGCAGCTTCTCGGGGACGGTGTCGGCGACGGCGAGAGTCAAGCCGATCCGCTTCTCGTCCGCGCGCGGCTTCAGCAGCTCGACCACGTCGGCGGCGATCCGCGCCGGCGAGCACGGCAGCTGCTCGATCTCCAGGCGATTGGCCTCGATCTTCGAGAAGTCGAGGATGTCGTTGAGGATCTCGAGCAGGTATGCGCCATTGCGCCGGATGGTGCGCAGCGCGTCGACGTGCTCGCTCGGACCGCCCGGCGGCGTGTCCTCGAGCAGGATGTCGGTGAAGCCGAGGATCGCGGTCATCGGCGTGCGGATCTCGTGGCTCATGTTCGCCAGGAACTCGGTCTTCGCCGCCGCCGCGCGCTCCGCTTTGCGGCGCGCGCGCTCCAGGTCGGAGTTCGCGCGCTCGAGCGCGCGCGCGTAGCCGCGCAGCCGCTGCTCCTCGCGGCGCCGCCGCTCGATGTTGCGCAGCACCACCGTGCGCAGCTCGTCGCTGCCCAGCTGGAACGAGCCGATCGTCACCGCGACGTGGACGGCGTCGCCTTCCTTCGTCTTGGCCGCCAGCTCGAGCGTGGCGCGCCGCCGGTACGATTCCGCCGGGTCGCCGTCGCCGAGCTCGGCTGCCGCGCGCTCCAGGTCGGGCAGCAGCTGCGCCAGCGTGGCCCGGGTCAGCCAGAGCGCGTCGGCGCGGAACAGCTCGCAGGCCGCCCCGTTGTGGAACGCCACGCTGCCGTCCGCGCGCATCACCAGGATCGCGTCGCGCATCGACTCGAGGATGCAGCGCGTGAGCGCCTCGCTCGCCTCGAGCGCCGCCGAGAAGCGCAGTTGCGCCAGCTCGCTCGCTGAGCGCGCGGCGCTGGACGCCAGGAGCTCGCGGTCGCGCGCCGAGAGCGGCAGCGGGGCGTCGTGCATGGCGCTGAGCACCCCGAGCAGGCGCCCGTCCACGGCGCGGATGGCGCTCCCGACCCAGCCGCGGATGCCCAGCTCGCCGAGCCGTGCGTGGCTGGGGAACTCCTCCGCCACGCCGTCCGCGATCATCGCGTAGCCCGACTCGACTGCGCGCGCCGCAGGCGAGTCCGAGAGGCGCTCCTGCATGTCACGCGTGACTCGCTCGCCGTCGAAGAACGCGAGATATTCGATCTCGTCGTTCTCGTGGATCGCGCCGACCGCGGCGTAGCGCGTGCCCAGCGCGCGGGCGAGGCTGCGCACCAGCGCCGGGAAGAACGCCTGCCCGCTGGCGGAGGCGGTCTGCTCCAGCAGCGCGCGAACGCGCTCCTCGCCCTTCGTCGTCTTGGAGCCGCGCTGCTTCATCCGCCTCCGGACCCATTTGCGTCTTCGGTCGGGTCCGGGAGGTGCTGAACGCAAGCGGCGTTGCGGTCTCGCCGGGATGCCGGAGGAGGGACTCGAACCCTCACGCCTTTCGGCACGCGATTTTGAGTCGCGCGCGTCTGCCAGTTCCGCCACTCCGGCGCGCTCGGCAGTCTAGCGCAGGGCGCGTCCGGGCCAGCTTGACCCTCCTGGGACGCCTGCCTAACCTCGCTCCCGACCCGTGGGGCTGTAGCTCAGCTGGGAGAGCGCCTGAATGGCATTCAGGAGGTCGGCGGTTCGATCCCGCTCAGCTCCACCATGGGCGGCGCTGTGAGCGCGCCGGCAGCCCGGCCCCGAATCGGTCCGGCTGCTCTCGATGCTACACAGAAATGTTTCAGTCGGGCTTCACCCGCGCTGCGCCGGCCGTGCCCGCGGGGGCCGGCGAGCCACCGCCCGCGAGTGCACTTCGGCCCGTACTGGGCTATGCGTTCACGCGTCGGAATTCGCATCGCATCCCGACGAGCGTTGGCGCCGCATCGCCGTCGCGAAGTGCGCAGGGGGACCGTGCTTTGTGAGAGATCTTCATCAGAGAATCTGCGCCATCTCGTCGCACGGCCGCGCGGGCCCCGGTCGAGGCGGTGATGAGAGAAATCACATCGGGCACGTGGCGACCGTGCTGGTCGCCACGGTCGCGCTGCTCGGGGCCGGAACGGCGACGCCGGCTGGCTCGGACCACGAGGCGACCGCCAGTGCCGCCGAACCTGCGGTGGTTCTCCTTGCCGCGGGCGACATCGGCGATTGCGATCGGCTCGGCGGCGCCGGGGCGCGCACGACGACGAAGATCCTGGGAGGCCTCGACGGCACGATCGCGGCGCTCGGGGACCTCGTCTATCCCGCCGGGACTGCCCAGGCGTTCCACGACTGCTACGCCACGACCTGGGGGATCTACAAGGACCGGACGCGTCCGGTGCCCGGGAACCACGAGTACTACGATGGCACGGGCACGGCGGCACCGTACTTCGACTACTTCGGACCCATCGCCGGCGACCGCTTGAAGGGCTACTACAGCTACGACCTCGGCGGCTGGCACATCGTCGCCTTGAACAGCAACTGCGTCCGGGTCGACTGCTGGATCGGGTCGGCTCAAGAACAGTGGTTGCAGACCGATCTAGCCGCGCATCCCGGGCAGTGCACACTCGCGTACTGGCACCACCCCCTGTTCAGCTCGGGGAGACACCCGGCGCACGCCAGGACGGAAGCCATGCGGCCGATCTTTCGGGATCTCTACAGAGCGGGCGCGACGGTCGTCCTCAACGGGCACGAGCATTTCTACGAACGCTTCGCTCCCCAGGACCCCGACGGAAATCCAGACCCGAATGGAATCCGCGAGTTCGTGGTGGGCACGGGCGGCGGACTGGCGAAGGGGTACACGGAGCCGCCGTTCGGAAACAGCGAGGTTCGCAATAGCGGTGAGTTCGGGGTCCTCAAGCTGGTGCTCCACCACGATACGTACGACTGGGAGTTCATCGGCGACCCATCGGGTTCCTTTCACGACGCCGGCACCGGGCACTGTCACCGGCAGCCTGGCTCCGGCGTGGTGACGAATTGAGTCACAGGGAGTGAGCGAATGAAACACGCGACGATGCTCTTCTCTCTCGAAGGTCTTCTCTTCTTGCTGCGCTGGATCCACATCATGGCCGGAATCACCTGGATCGGGATCCTGTACTACTTCAACTTCGTCGAGACGCCGCTCTTCGCCGCCGCCCTGAGCGGGCAGGCGCGCAGCGCAGGGACGCGGGGTCCGGTTCCCACCGCGCTCTGGTGGCTCCGCTGGGCATCGATGATCGCGCTGCTGTCCGGCTGGACGATCGTGGTCACGCACCTGCTCACCGGGACCGCGACGATGACCTACTACTCGCTCGTGCTGACCGGCGGAACGCTGGGAACTCTGATGTGGCTCAACACGTGGTTCGTGTTCCTGCCGCGGCAGGCGAGGCCCGAGGCCGCCAATCAGGCCCCGCTCGCGAGCCGCGCCTCGCGCACCAACACCCTGTTCTCGATTCCCATGCTGTTCTTCATGAGCTCCGCGCGGAATCTGTCGATCGCGCGCTCCGAGAACCCGAGCTATACGCCCTACGTCGTGTTCGTGCTGGTCGTCGCGTTCCTCTTCGAGCTGAACATCTTTGCAGGGAACGCGACCACGCAGAGGCCGCTCTCGACGGTGGCCGGCACGATTCACGCGGGGCTGGGCCTCACTCTCGTGCTCCTCATCGCGGCGTCGGCACTGCTCTGAGCAGCCCGGGGCGAATGCTCTCTCGTCTGCCACCGCTCGCCCGCTTCGTGCTGGCACTCGCCGCCATCGGCTTCGTCGAGTTCGTGGCCTTGCGAGTCGTGTTCTGGCTCGAATTCCGCGAGACGCTCGCGACCGCATCGTGGGGCGACTTGCTCAAGGCCTTCTACCTGGGAACGAAATTCGACCTGCGGCTCGCGTTGCTGCTGCCGCTCCCGCTCGCGATTCTCGGCTGGCTCCCGCTCCTGGATCCGGCTCGGCGGCCCGTCGCGCGGATCGGATGGCTCGCCTATCTCGGCGCGGCTCAGTTCGTCGTGCTGCTGCTCTACTTCCTCGATTTCGGGCACTACGCCTGGGTGCGCGTGCGGCTGAACGCGAGCTTCCTCGACCACCTGACGCCTCCGGGCATTGCGATGCGCGTGGCATGGGAGACCTATCCCCTGCTGAAGTGCCTGCTGGCGCTCGCGCTGCTCACGTCCGGATACCTGTGGCTCGTGCGCCGGTTTGCCCGGCAGACGCTCGGCGCAGCGACGCAGCCCTTGGGAAGGTGGGCGAGAGCGGCGGCGATCGCGGGCCTCGCCCTGCTCTACGCGCTGGGGATCTACGGCAAGTGGTCGCGGTACCCGCTGCGCTGGAGCGAGGCGTACTTCTCTCCGAGCGAGACCGTGGCCGCGCTCGCTCTCAATCCTGTCCTCTTCCTTCTCATGGACACCGCGGAGAACCGCAACCTCGGCTACGACGCGCACAAGGTGCGCGACGACTACGCGTACACGGCAGCGCTGCTCGGAGTCAAGGCGCCCGACGCCGCGAGGCTCGACTTCGCCCGCTACGTCGTCCCGGCCTCCAAGCCCCCGGTCCCGTTCAACCTGGTCGTGATCCACCTGGAGTCCTTCGCCGCGTTCAAGACCGGGACCTTCGGCAACGCGCTCGGCGCAACGCCGCATTTCGACGCGATCGCCAAGGACGGCCTGCTGTTCACGAACTTCTTCGTGCCGGAGGTTCCCACCGCGCGCTCGGTGTTCACCATGATCACGGGCATTCCGGACGTGAACGGAAACACCAACGCCTCGCGCAATCCGCTGGTGGTGAATCAGCACACGCTGGTGAACGCGCTCGAGGGGTACGCGAAGTACTACTTCCTCGGGGGGAGCGCGACCTGGGGCAACATCCGCGGTTTGTTCGAGCACAACATCCCGGGCTTGCACGTATTCGAGGAAGGCGACTACGACGCGCCGCCGACGGACGGCTGGGGCGTATCGGACGTCGTCCTGTTCGACAAGGCCGACGAGTCGTTCCGCAAGGAGACGAAGCCGTTCTTCGCGTTCATCCAGACCGCCGGCAATCACAGGCCGTACACGATCCCCAGTGACCGGCGCGGGTTCGAGCTCGCGAAAGTGGACGAGTCAGCGCTCCACGACAACGGCTTCGACAGCCTGGCGGCCTACAACGGGCTCCGGTATCTCGACTACGCGCTTCAGTCCTTCTTCACCAAGGCACGGGAGGCCCCGTACTTCCGCAACACCGTCTTCGTCATGTACGGGGATCACGGCAACCACTCCACCGTGCAGACGCCCTGGGAGCAGCTGAGCCTCACGAGCTTCCAGGTGCCGCTGGTGATCTACGCGCCCGCACTGGTCGAACGCGGCCGGCGCATCGACTTCACGGCGAGCCTCCCGGATCTGCTGCCGACGGCGTTGAGCCTGCTGGGCGTTCCCTATCTCAATACCGGGCTCGGGCGTGACCTGCTCGGCCTCGGCGCCGAGGACAAGCACTTCTCGCTGATCGAGCACGACGGAGTGATCGACGACGAGTTCTACCTCCGCCTGGACGCAGGCGGCGCGCGGCTGTTCCGCTACCGCTCCGACGAGGCCGCGGAAGACGTTCACGCGCGCCATCCCGAGAAGGTCGCCGAGCTGCGCCGCCTGCACGAGGCGCTCTACGAGACCGCCAAGTACCTCCTCTACCACAACCCTCCCCGACCCGACGCTCCGGAAGGACCGGCCTTCTCGCAGGCCGGGGACTCGGGAGTACACTGAGCCGCGTGCGGAAGCGGATCGACGCGTCAAGGATTGCGCGTGCTCGCGGCTGAGCAGCGCGCGGCGTGGGAGCGCGACGGGTTCTTGCTCGTGCGCCGGTTCGCGGAGCCGGGCACGTGCAAGGCGATGCTCGAGCGCGTGGCGGAGCTGTGCGCGCTGGCCGAGGACGGTGGTGCGGTGGCGGAGGCGCTGCGGCTCGCGGAGCCGGCGCTGCGCGGCGCGCCGGGGACGGCGGCGGAGCGGACGTCCAAGCTGTTCCGCATCCACCGCCACGAGCCGGTGTTCAACGCGTTCTGCCGCAACCCGCGGCTGCTCGCGCTCGTCGCCGGGCTGCTCGGGCCCGATCTCGACTGCTTCCTGTCCCAGTTCATCTTCAAGAACCCGGGTGCGCTGGGGCAGCCCTGGCACCAGGACGCGTTCTACTTCCCGTTCGACCGCCGGCCGCAGGTCGGCGTCTGGCTGGCGGTCACCGACGCGACGCTCGAGAACGGCCCGCTGTGGGTGCTGCCGGGCTCGCAGCGCGAGCCGATCCACCGAGTCGAGCCCGACCGGCGGCCGCACGCACAGATGGGCTACGTCGAAATCACCGACCACGACATGACGGGCGAGCGGCCGGTGCTGCTCGACGCCGGCGATCTGCTGCTCTTCCACGGACACCTCATGCACAAGTCGACCGACAACCGCTCGCGCGGAATGCGCGCCGCGATGGTCTACCACTACGGCGAGGCGGGCACGGTCGACCACACGCTGCGCTTCCGCGACTTCACGCTGAACGACTGGCTGCCGGTGTTGCGCGGAGGCGTGCCGGTCGCATGAGCGCCTCGAAACCGCCGTTCACCGCGCTGGGGCTCGACCACGTGGTGCTGCGCGTGCGCGACCTCGCGCGTGCGCTCGCGTTCTACACCGAGGTGCTCGACGGAACGGTGGAGCGACGGCTCGACGCGCTCGGGCTGGTGCAGGTGCGGCTCGGGCGGTCGCTGGTCGACCTGGTGCCGGTCGACGGGCCGCTGGGAAAGCTCGGCGGCGACCCGCCCGGCGCCAGCGCGCGAAACCTCGACCACTTCTGCCTGCGCATCGAGCCCTTCGACGAGGGCGAGATCCGCCGACACCTGGCCGCGCATGCGCTCGAGGGGAGCGAGGCGGGCATCCGCTACGGCGCGGACGGGAACGGGCCCTCGATCTACGTGCGCGATCCGGACGGGAACACCGTCGAGCTGAAGGGGCCGCCGCAGGCGGGCCGCTAGCCCATGTGCGGGCGCTACACGCTGCACACCGAGAAGGAGGCGCTGGCTGAGCGCTTCGAGTTCGACGCGGCCGACCTGCGCGTGCTGCCACCGCGCTACAACGTTGCGCCGAGCGACCGGGTGCTGGCGCTGGTCGAGCGCGACGGCGCGCGCAAGCCCGTGTTCATGCGCTGGGGCCTGGTGCCGAGCTTCGCCGCGAGCCAGCGCGGCCCCGCCCACATGATCAACGCGCGAATCGAGACGCTGGCGCGCAACGGGGCGTTCCGCGACTCGCTGCGCGCGCGCCGCTGCCTGATCCCAGCCGACGGCTTCTACGAGTGGCAGGCGACCTCGAAGCTCGCGAAGCACAAGCTGCCGCACCTGGTCGCCCGCGCGGACGGCAGGCCGTTCGCGATGGCCGGGCTGTTCGCGGAGTGGCGCCCGCGCGACGCGCTGCTCGCGGAGCCGCTGGTCTCGTGCACGATCGTCACCACCGACGCGAACGCCGCGGTGCGCCCGCTCCACGACCGCATGCCGGTGATCCTGCCCCGCGAGAGCGAGGCGCGCTGGCTGGACCCGACACTGAACGGTGACATCCAGGCGCTGCTCGCGCTGCTCGAGCCGGTCGCGGCGGCAGAGCTCGCCACCCGGCCGGTCTCGCGGAAGGTGAACTCGGTGAAGAACGACGATCCGAGCGTGCTCGTGCCCGATCCGAAAGAGCCGTCGCTCGGGTTCTTCTAGCAAGCGAAGCGCGCAGCGAGCGGCAGCGAGCGAAGGCCGCCGGCCGCGGACGCTCCGCGGCCGCCCCGGCTCAGACCAGATCGCTCCGCACCTGCAGCACCACCTTGCCGAAGTGCGCGCTCGAGTCGACGCGGTCGTGCGCGGCCTGCGCCTCGGCCAGCGGCATCACCCGGTCGACGATCGCGCGCAGCTCGCCGGAGTCGAGCGCGGCCCCGAAGCGGCTGCGGAAGCCGCGCACGATCTCCGCCTTCTCCGCGATCGGGCGTGCGCGCAAGGTCGAGCCGAGGATCGCGAGGCGCTTGGCGACCACGAGCCCGAGGTTCAGCTCCGCCCGCGCACCGCCCATCAGTCCGATCAGCACGAGCCGCCCGCCGACCTTCAGGCACGCCAGGTGCTGGGCCAGGTAGGGCGCGCCGATCGAGTCGAGCGCGACGTCGGCTCCCGCGCCCCCGGTCTTCTCGAGCACCGCGGGCGCGAACTCGCCCTTCGTGTAGTCGAGCGCGACGTCGGCGCCGAGCGCGAGACAGCGCGCGCATTTCTCCGCGCTTCCCGCGGTCACGATCGAGTGCACGCCAGCCGCCCGGAGCAGCTGGATCGCCGCCGTGCCGATGCCGCTTCCTCCGCCGTGCACCAGCGCCCAGCCATCCGCGGGCACCGCAGCGAGCTGGAACAAGTTCAAGTGACAGGTGAGGAAGACCTCGGGAATGGCCGCCGCATCGAGCAGCGACCAGCTCTTCGGGACCGGCATCGCCGAGCCGGCGTCGACGCAGACCTCCTCCGCGTAGCCGCCGCCGCCGAGCAGCGCCATGACCCGGTCGCCGCGCTCGAAGCCGGCCGCCCCGGGCGCGACCTCCTCCACCACGCCCGCGCACTCGAGCCCGAGGATCGGCGATGCGCCGGGCGGAGGCGGATACAGCCCGCGCCGCTGCATCAGGTCGGCGCGGTTCACGGCGGTCGCCGCCACCGCGACGCGCAGCTCGCCGGCGCGCAGCTCCGGCTTGGGCGCCTCACCGAGCACGAGCCGCGCGTCCTTGCCCTCGCCGACGATCTGGATCGCCTTCACGCGCGCAGCTTACCGCGCGGCGCGCGCGCTTTCTCGCGGAGCCGTTACGATGCCCGCGTGCGCGCCATCGCCTTGCTCGGACGGGACTGGACGGAGCTGGGTCCGCTCGCCGTGGCCGAGCTGCCCGACGGAGGTGCGATCGCACTCTCGCGCGGCGTCCACCCGAAGGCCTACGCGCACACCGACCCCAACGAGGATGCGGCGCTGTTCGTGCGCACCCCCGGCGGAGCGCTGCTCGCGGTGGCCGACGGTTTCAACGGCACCGCGGCCTCGGAGCTCACGGTCGAGCGCGTGCGTGCGCGGGCCGACGACCTCGTCAGCGCGAGCGGCGAGGGATTTCGCGCCGAGCTCGCGCGCGTGGTGGCCGAGGTCCGCACTGGCCTGCCGGCCCGCTCGCGCTCGCGCTCGTGCCTGGTGGTGGCTGCGCTCAGCGGCGACCGCTGCGAGCTGGCCAGCCTGGGCGACTCGAACGGATTCCTCGCCGGCGACCCGCACCCGCTCGCGCGCCAGAATTCGCTCCTCGTCGGGAATCCCGAGCCGCTGCCGCAGAATCGCCCGGAGCTCTTCCACTGGCCGGTCGCGCGCGCGGCCGGCGCGCGGATCGCACTGGTGTCCGACGGCGTGACGAACTTCGTCGACGACCTGGCGCGCATCCCCTGGCTCCTGGCCGAGAGCGCGAGCGACGCCGACGCGGCGCGCGCGATCGCCGAGCTCGCCTTCGCGGGCGGCGCCGGCGACAACGTCGCCGTCGCGGTGTTCGCCGGGCGCGCGGGTCCGGGCGAGCTTCGCTAGGCTGGCCGCGTGGAGCTGCGCGTGAAGGGTCTCCAGCACCTGAACCTGCGGGTCGCCGACCTGGCGCGCGCCCGCGCGTTCTACGAGGCGCTGGGCTTCGAGGTCTCGTTCGCGAAGGGCGACACCGTGTGGCTGTCGGCGGGTGGGGACCTGCTCGGCCTGTCCGAAGGGGGGGCGCCGCGCGGAGGCAGCTTCGAGCACTTCGGCTTCATGGTCGACGAGCGCGGCGAAGTGGACCGCTGGGCGGCGCAGCTGCGCGCGCACGGCGTCGCCGCGGAGAAGGGCCCGTACGATCGCTCCGACGGGCGCTCGCTCTACTTCCGCGATCCCGACGGGCACCTGCTCGAGATCTTCTGGCTCGATCCCGGCTTCCGCGACTCGTCCCGCGGCTGAGACGTCCCGGATCCGGGACCGGCAGCGCGTGGCGCAGGCGTCGGGCGCACGCGATTCCACCGCAGCGCCTCGCCCGCGCGCGCCTCTCTGCACGCGCGGGTGCGCGCAGACGGGGCAGCGCAGCGCGCAGGCCACCGGCAGGTCGACGCAGCTCGGTCCCGGGCGCGGGAAGCGCTTGCCGCAGGCAAGCGGCGAGCAGCGCCGTGGCCAGCTGCGCGAACGCGCGAGGATCTCCGC
>Ga0306921_10000817_pt1 | contig 29043 bp, 28 predicted proteins | sample sta12Cox44000080_FD_203760 | JGI IMG/M metagenome (GOLD analysis project Ga0306921, IMG submission 203760) | Lab enrichment of tropical soil microbial communities from Luquillo Experimental Forest, Puerto Rico - statoxic.12C.oxic.44.000.080 (v2)... | ecosystem: Environmental > Terrestrial >... | reverse complement strand
CACATAAGGCACGCTCGGCGCCTTGACCCCGAGATCCGCTGCCACGGCTGGCGCAGCGATGAGCGCGGTGAGCGCGAAGCTTGCAACCACGAACTTCTTCATGATGATGCCCCCATATTCGCGCTCGTTGGGTCAGCGCGGTGTCTGAGACCATTCTAATCTGTAAGGGCTCGGCTTTCGGCCGATCTGCTTGACGGCCGCCGTCGCGCCTAGCAGCATTGCCGGCATGTTGACCAGGATCGCGAGTATTCAGCGACTGCCGATAAGACTCGTCCTCGGCTACTTCGCCGCAACGCTATTCGTGTTCGTTTACGGACCTTTCGATTGGCCGATCGACAATTGGGCTTCACTTCTCGGCTTCTTGGCCGCAACCATGCTCGCGCTGTGGCTGGGATTCCGCTGGACGGTGGCACGCACCGCGGCGGAAACGTCATTCGTTGGATGGCGGCGTGTCATCATTCTAGGGGCGATAGCAAGCTTTATCATCCTGTTCGTCGCCGCACCGGTTTATACCGGCAAAATGCCATGGCAGGTTCTCGATGCCCTGCGCGACCCGGGCGCCGCCTACCACGACTTCCAGGACCAGCTGGAACTCACCGCAGGCGAGCGCGGACCGATCGCGCTCGCCCGCATCCTGACGTGGCCGCTGGTATTCGCCGTGCTCCCGCTCGGCATCCTGCATTGGAGCGAGATGCGAATTTGGCTGCGTATCCTGATGCTCGCCACGATCGCCGCTATCGTCGTCTCCTCCATCCTGCGGGGCACCGACCGGGAGATTGCGGATTTGATGGCCGTCACTGGGGGCACCGGACTGGTCTTGTTCGCCCGCAAGAGCGCGCATGAAGGGCTGACCTTGCGCGCGCTCCTGCGACGCTACCTTGTCCTGATCGTTGCCGGCATCGTCATGCTCGGCATCGCCGCGTCCTTGTTCGCCCAGCGCAAGGCAGACCGCTACGTGACATTCGCGATCTGTCTCAGCGGTAACGAAAATATCCCGACAGAGATCTGCGCAGATTTCGATCACCCGTGGTTCGGCCTGCTCGACGAACCGCAGCGCTTCTCGGCGTCGATGGCAGCGGCCTATTTCGCGGAAGGCTATTATGGCCTGGCGCTCGCCTTGAGCTTGGACGGTTTCAGGTCGACCTGGGGGCTGGGCAATGCTCCGTTCGCAATGGCTGCCTATGTCAGCCTGACTGGAGACGATGAGCTTTACAAACGCAGTTATACCTATCGCCTGCGCGATGTATGGAGCGATGAGCACCGCTACGACACGATGTTTCCATGGATCGCCAACGACATCTCTTTCCCGATGGTCCCCATCTTCATGTTACTGATTGGAAGCATCTTCGGAGCTTCGTGGCGCGACGCGGTATTTGGCCGCAACGACTGCGCCGCCGTTGTTTTCATGTTCTTTCTCATTATGATGGGATATCTTCCGGCCAACAATCAGATCACGTTGGTGCCTGACCACCTGTTCGCGCTTCTGGCGTGGATCTGCTTCTGGCGCTGCACGCGACGACGTGTCGCTGAGCCGAGGACGAGCTTCACAGACAAGCACGCGTAACGATATGCGGCATTCGCGAGCGGTTATGTGTGTAGGCGCTCTCCAGATGGGACGGGTCATACTCCTCACGCGGAAATTGCTGCAAAGGGTTTTGGCCGTTTTTCCCATTATCAAGACGAAATTATATTCTCATCATCAGACAACACAGATCCAAATTCGAATGGTCGTCAATACAAGATCGTAATACCTCGGTCATTCTGTCGTGGCGTCGCATTCATGCTAGAGCTTTGTCCTCCTTAAATGCGGCAGTCAGGAGAGGGGGATCGCGTCCCGACTGCGGCAAGGCCGCGGCCGGATCAATCAACGCAGCTTGAAGATGAGATCATCGCTCAAAGGAGCGATTGCTTCTTGGCTCATGTGCGGCGACGAACAAAATGAACGACGATGTTTCCGGTAGCGAGGACGAGCCTTATCGGCAGCCCTGGACGGCCGCGATCCTGGTCGACATGCCGGCAAAACTGCTAGGCGCGACGACGGCGTCAAGCAAATCGGCCGAAGCCGAATGCCGAGCCCGGATTTCGCCGCATTCCTACTACCTCTGAAGGTCCGTGGATGCGGCGAGGCGATGCGGCCCAAGGATTTGCCATTTTCGATTTGCCATTTTCGCACGTGGCTTTCTGCTCGATTGGGTCATGATCTGCGGGAATGATGGAGAAACCGGTCTAGGCCGCTATTATGCTCACACCGCCTGCGCTTTCGAGGGCATAGGTGCGATCCAGTCGTATGAGGGGCTTGGAGCTAGTCGTGATGCTGGCGTCCTCGGGTGTGTCGGCCGTTCATTCGCACGATTCGACGGCCCCTGCGACAAAGCCGTGAACAACCCAACCATTTAGTCTAAGATACCGCTGTCACCGCATCGCTTGGAATCTTCGGACCATGAATCTTCGCGATACTCCCCCCGCCTCCCCCCTATCTGCGGACAATCTGGTGCAGCAAAAGGAGAGTCTGCAGGTGCGCCAAATACTTCAAGCGCTGCATGCGACCTGGCGAATTCCGCTGCTTGCGAGCATATGTCTTCTCCTGCTGGCGGTGGCGATATTGGTCGCGCTACGGGCAGCTTTCCCGCCGACGAGGATCTTCATATCACAATTCCACTTCACCTTTCCTTCCCCTGAGACCGGTCGCTATCCAAACAACACCCCCTTTTCCATCAATGAGATTCTGGATCCGGCAATCCTTAGTGTCGTCTATGATCAGCTGAAGCTCGGCGATTACGACGTCGATCGTAACGAGTTTTACGGCTCGTTTTCGATCCGTCCGTTTGTGCTAGCCGAGACCGAGATTTCGGAACGGTTCCGCCAACAACTGGCGGACCGCCGCCTGTCGTTCGTCGAGCGAGAAAGGTTGGAGGAACGGTTGAAGGATGAGCTTGCTCAAGCTTCGCGTGGCGCCGCGGAACTCTCTTACATCCCTCCGCGCAGGCCCGTGATTTCGATCGCGCTTGGTCGCGCAATCGTCCAAAAGGTCCCGATGGTATGGTCGCAGTTTGCGATCGAAAAGAAAGGCGTGTTGCGAATCCCGGGATTTTTCGCCGCGACAAAGGTTCTGGATCCCAATGCAATCGATCAGCAACCGCTTCCGTTGTCGATCGTCGCACTGATGGAAGCTGGCGAACGGCTAAACGAGCGTCTCAACGAGCTCCTGAAGACAACGGGTGTGCTGACAGTACGCGATTCGGTGTCCGGCAGGAGCGTCCGCGACCTCGAGAGAGACATTCGCGACCTCGAGCTGTTCCACATCAACCCGCTGCGAGCAGACCTTGTCCAATACCGGTTCGAGGATGGCGGCGCAACGCTACAACAAATCGTCGAGCGGCGTATCAACGATATCGAGGTCCGCGCGACCGCGCTTACAAAACAGGCCGAAGCAATCGGCGACTCCATCGGGCAATTTGTTCAAGCCACCGCTGGTCTCCAAGGGCGGCCGGTCGAAAAAAAGCTACCCGAAGGGGGACCAGTAGCCGGTGGAGCGACCATCCCGCAGGTCGGGGAAACGTTCATCGATCGAATCATAGAATTAACCCGAAGAGACCGCGAAGCGGGGCAGGATCGGATCTTCATCAGCGAGCGCACCCAAAAGCAGTTGGAGCTTCAGCAACAGGCAATCGCCCTGCGGAGCGAGCAGGACCGTTGGAAGGAGCTGCTTGCACAGCTGCGCGCTGATGGCACCCCGCACAAAGACCTCGATAAAAGCGCGCGCGCTGGAATGGACCGGGAGCTTCGTTATTCGGTCGCGGAGGCGAACGGCAATTGGATGGCGCTATCTCGGATCGAGGATGAGTTCTCCGCCAACCGCACGAGTCGAACCGCGGAGATATACACCCCGTATGCACCCCGCCGCGATGTGGTCTCCAACGATCTGATCCTCAATACGACGGTGCTCGGGACGGTCCTTGCCGGGCTTATCTTCTTTTTTCTAGGGTTCTGGGCAATTCGGGCGGGACTGTTGCTGGCTCGTGCGTAAGCCACAGGTTCCGAGTTGGTAAATAAGACGACTATCCGGCCCGACAACTCCCGTGGAAAGCTGCAGCCCCGCGGCCCCACAAGTTGGTGAGGACGAGGTACTGGCTATCGCTTCGAGCAACCCATTATTTTCGAGTTTGCTGGGTCAAAGAAGCCGAATCGTGCCGCAAAGGCAAAAACCAATGCAGCGGCGAGCGCAAGCGCATAATTGAGTGCCAACCATGGCAACAGAGCAACCGGTGACGGGTTTGGCACAATGGCGGCGCCTGCGACCAGAACGGCCGCAGCGGAAATGGCGGGAAGCAGGATCGCGAGCTTGAACCAGACCCAGGCATGTCCTTGCAGCGCAACCCGATGAGTCATGACGATCATGATCGGGAAGTTGACGAACGATGCTGCGAGCCATAGACCCGCCGGCGCATACATTCCGAACCGCGGCGCCAACAGCAGAAGCAAAGCGACATATGGGATAGTTTGAAAGAAATTGATCCGCAGCGCAATCCATGCCGCTCCGCAGGCAAGCTGCAGCATCTGCGGCAGCACGGTCAACGAACCTATGGTATTGGCGGCGAGCAGAATGGCGAATACCGGGGCAATAATTTCCGCGTCCACTGTATTGCCGGTGAGCAGCCACATGATCGGTCGTGCATAGATCAGCATTACCAGGCCCGCGCAAAGCACCATGGCCGACGCTAGTCGCGTCGACAAGTAGTAGGAATTTCGCAGCAGATCATGGCTGCGTTTTTCCACCAGCTCGACGAAATGCGGGAAATAGGCGGTGCTGAATGGTGTGCTCAGCCGGTGCACGGTCGAGGCCACCGCGAAAGCAAGACTGTACAGACCGAATAGATCAAGCGGAAGCACCTTGCTCATCACCAACTTGTCACTCAACATGATCAGCTGCCCGGTCAGGCCCGAGAGCCAGACTGCGGATGCGAATCGCCAATTAGACTGGAGCAGCCGATGGTCGAAACGCGGCCGCACCGCGGATCGCGGCAGGAGTGCCCAAACAAGCGATCCAAGTACGGAAACTTCCAGCAGCGACAGCAAGAGCTGAGCCGAAAAAAAGGAGAGCGTGGTTGGGCCGAACAGGTACAACGCCGCTATCGTTGCAGCCCCACGCCATGCGCCTGACACAATCGTGACCGCGTTGGACAAGGCCTGCCGCTGAAGACCCCGCAGCGCCGCATTAAAGATGTTTGCCGGGAAGGATACAGCAAGAATGGCGCCCATAATCGCAATAGCGGTTGCGACCTCGTCCCCCGAGAGCTGCAAGCTGCTCAGCCATGATATGGCAAGCCACCGCGAAGACGCTGCTGTCAGCAGCCAAACCAGCAATCCAGCGCCGCAGGAGAGGATTGCGAGCGTGAGCACGAGGGAGTGCAAATCTCCGGGATGATCATGGGCGATCACCTCGCGGGCGATTTCGCGTGAGGTCGTCTGGCTCAACCCGAGATCTAGCAGAGATGCGAGCATCACCAGCAATCCGAAGAAGCCGATCAGCCCGTAACCTTCCGTTCCCAGCAGGCGGTAGTAAGCGATGTTGAAGAGCAGGGGAAAAACCAACCCCGCGCCAACGCCGGCAAAATTGGCGAGCACGTTCAGCAGTTGACGTTTCGCCATCCTTCGCTCGTTGCGACACCTTGCAGTGGTTGGGTCACACGCCGCTGACGCGGTGGACGCGGGCCCACAGATCAACGGCATAGATACGCCACATGGTGCCGACGTCGCCATGCCGGCCAGCCAGAAAGTCGTCGATATAGGACCTCAGCAAACGTGGATTGACGAGCATCGAGCGGCTGAAGACGTCGCCGCCAGGGAGGTCCACCAGCTCGGCGCGAAAGCACGTCCTCAGCCAGTGCTCGATTGGCGCGCCAAAGCCGATGCGATCGACCCGTGCCACGATGGCTTTGGGCAGGTATCGTTGGGCGAGTCGGCGCAGGATGCGCTTGCGCTTGCCGCCGCCGACCTTGTAATCATCCGGTAACTGGAACGCGAACTCGATGATCCGCTGATCGACGTAAGGAACGCGCGCTTCGATCGAATGCGCCATCGCGTTGCGGTCGGTCACAGCCAGCGCAGCCCTGAGATTGCCGCTCAAAACATCATTCAGGAGCTCGACGTGCAGCGCGGAGAACCGCCGCTCGAGCCGCGCTCGGCACTGAGATTCGCTGGTGGTAGCGTCGGAAAGAAGGGAGTCGGACGCCAAGCCATAGCTACCCCATCCGAGACCGAGGCGCGGAACAATTCGAAGCCGCCACGTATCCCGTAGGAATTTGGCGTCGTATCGGCACAGAGATACCATCTCGAGCAATAATGCCGTCACGTCACCGCGTCGCAGATAATCCTTCAATACTGTGAATTGATGCCGAGGATAGCCGGCGAAGATTTCGTCCGCCCCCTGGCCGTCGAGCACGACGCGGGCGCCATGACGCGCCGCCGCTTCATAAGCAAGGAACTGCCCGGCGACGGCCATGCCGGCCACCGGCTCCTCTTGCGCGCGGGTGACCCGATCGATGTTGTCCTTCAGCCAGCCGCCGGTAAATTCCGCTCGAACGCTTTCCAGGCGCAGTGCGGCTACGACCTGATCGATATAGGGCGACTCGTCATAGCGGTTCGCGCTGGTCGTGACCATGGAGGCTCCCATGCCGCGCTGGCCTCGGCGCGCGTAGATTGGCGCCGCAAACGCCGCCAACAGCGAGGAGTCCAGGCCGCCCGAGATCAGGTGCCCGATCGGAGCCTGCGCCACCATGTGCTCACCGACGGACTGCGCAAGCAGACCGTCCAGGATCGCGCATGCTTTTTCGAGCGGCGGTGCGGATGCGGTTGGTGCCAGATCGAGCTGCCAATATCGCTCAAACGAAAGTTCCGTCGCGTCCTGCAAACTGATCTCCGCGAAGGTCGCCGCCGGCTGCGCGAAAACGTCCCGGAAGAAGGTTTCCTCGGGAGTTGCAGGACGCAGGCCACGAATGAAACGCGCGAGCGCAGTGCGGTTCGCCACCGCCGGCACCCCCGCTGCCAGAAGCTGTTTGAGCTCGGAAGCAACCAGCAAGCGGTTCTGATCGCGATAGTAGAACAGCGGTTTGATGCCGAACCGGTCACGACTGATAATGATCTTCCGGTGGCGCAGATCGGCCAGGACCATCGCCCACATACCGTTGAGCCGGTTGAAGCAACCCGTGCCCCACTGCAGGTAGGCAGCCAGAATGACTTCGGTATCACCGGAGGAAATGAAAGTGTGGCCGAGTTGGCCGAGCTCATGGCGGATGTTCTGGAAATTATAGATCTCGCCGTTGAACATCAGCCACACCGAACCGTCCGCAGACGCCATCGGCTGGGCGGCGGCTTCCCCGGGGTCCTGAATCCGAAGCCACCGAAACGCCATTGCTACACGCAAACGGGTTGCTGCAGAGTTCCGCAGCTCGACGGCAGTCCGCGCGCCGATTGCACGGCAGGCGGCATCGATCACCATAAAGCCTTCGCCATCCGGGCCGCGATGCGGGATACGGTTGTGCATTGCGAGCAGCGGATCCAGCAGCTGCTCGCTCGGCTCATAATGAATGATGGCGCTAAGCCCGCACATTTACCCTTTCGTCCGCTGCCGCTAGCTTCTCCTTCAGGCGACCTACGAGCCAATGCCAGTTCACGTAGACCAGAAGCTGTGGCGTATTGATCCAAAAGATGTTGAGCGACAGCAGCACCATGACGTGAAAAAAGAAGGCATCTGGGACCAGCAGACGCCGGGCCAGGCGGCTGAACGGCACCGCAATGAAGCAGAGATTGGCCGCTACCCCGTACAATGCAGCTGTTAGGCATAACAGCCAATGTTCGGCGATCCATGGGCCCACAGTGTTGAAGAAAGGACCAAGCCGGCGCACCTGATCCTGTTCGGCAAATACAAGGAACCAGGCACGGAGATTGGCCGGGTCAAGCCATTGCACTCCGGCCAACACCAGCTTGGAAGTCCCAGAGAGGAGATAGACCTGAGCGAGATGCAGCTGCACAAGACGCAATGGCCAGCAATAGTCTGCCGAGGGAGCGGTCGGCGGGCTTCCTCCCAGCCGCAGCGCATCCGCGCAGCGTGAGCATGACAGCGTGAACAGGCAGAGCACATCGACGGTAAAGCCGCGCTGAAAAGGATTGGGGGTCCAATAGATCGTTTCAAGCGGAGCCAAATGGTAGAGCAGAAGCGCGGAAAGAAAGCAGGCGGTTCGCGCCATGACCCCTAGCGTCGCAAGCAGCAAGGTAATGACCGCGACACCTTGCAGGATAGATTCGACGTCTGCATGACCTGGAAAAATAAGGTAGCGCCACAGATCGCTGCGATCCACGCCCTGCCAGAACTCCGCCGGCAATGCCGAGTTCGCCGGCAAGTCGCGCGACAGCAGCACCCACAGCGCGTGCGCTGCAAAAATCAGGCGAGCGAAGGCAAGATTGAGTGCAGGTTCCGGAGAAAAAAAAGCACTGTTCCAAAATCGTCGGAGCCGCTCGATCAGGAACATCATGGCTCACGATACTCATAGGTCAGCTTACGGCTCACTTTGGACGGATCGCGCCAGCGCTCTTCCACATTCCACGATTCACTATAGAACCGCAGGCCTCGAAACGGCCGGGACGGCACGCCCGCGCCTTGCGTCCAATGCTGGGGATGCCCCAGAAACAGGGGGGTACTCAATGGCCCAAGGTAGCGCTCGAAATGTATAACCGGCTTGCCCACCGCCCACTGCTGCCGGTTGTGTTCTATGACGCCGAGCAGGAATGCGCCCACTTGATCCTGTGCGGCCCGGTCCAGCCGCGCGAAATGCTTGTCATACCAGGCGATGAGCTCTTCAAAGACGAAAGGTTCCCAGGCGCGATAGTCGATTGGATATTCCTGGCCGTCAGCGCCCACAGCGACGACCCGCGGCTGGGTCACGGTCTGCGCCACCCTGCCGGCAACCAGCGGCCAGGTAGAAAATGGCCAGACCTCAAAAACGGGGAGGCCGGCTCCAAGCCCGAGCGCCAGCGTATAGCCGATATACAAGTTTATCAGGCGCCGCCTGCTGCCTTCGGTCCGTGGTAAGTGCGTCGCAATGAGGCCCAGTCCGACGAAGCCGAGGACGAGCACCGCCTTCACTACCCCCATTGGCGGTCCCCAGCTACCTCTCCTCGCCTACTGCTCGAGCAACAAGCCGAGCTCCCGCATATTTTTTAGCGTTTCCCTGACGTCCAGGAGCGCCTCTTCTTCCGTAGTCCCGGTGAAACTCTGGCACAAACCGGCAGCCAACTCCTGCTCGCTCGTAAGCTGTTTGATCCTTTCCCAGACAAACGCTGCAGTCCGGTTCATTACGAAAAATTTGTTGGTGGTGCCATTGAACAGTAGCAGCTCGCCGTTGAGTTCTGATGCCTCGATATCGGGATTCTGATGCAAGCGATACACTCCCCGTCTTTTGCGTTGTATCGTAGGCGCCTCGCAACCGACCTTTGGCAGGATAGCGCGCTGTGCAGTTGCCCGTCAAACAGTCCGGAGCCCGATCACTCACGCGCCACCTCTGTGGCGATTCTACCACTCGCGAGCAAGCGCCCTCGCTGACCGAAACGCGTTCAGCATCGAAAGTTCGAATGGGAATCCCAGGTAATGCCGGTCGAGCCGCCACCGTGCCAACGTTTGCACGGCGGCCGGGGGTCGAATTTTGATGCCGGGAACCGGATAGGCCAGATTGAGAAACTTTTGGAATCGATCTACGCGCCGTACGTAATTGCGATCGATGCCGAGCAAGTTTGGCTTCAAGTAATCGAAGCGGGCCCAGTCTTCGAACAATCGAGGCGGCTCCACCAGCTTACGCTCGACCGCAATTCGAAAAATGTTAGAGCCGGGCAAAGGTGTTGCAAAGTTCAGGTGCAGCGTGACTTTCGGATTGTCTTCTTCAATCGCATCACGAAATCAAGTGTCTTCTCCAAAGCATCGTCTGGCTCATCAGGATAACCGACCATGAAAAACAAATACTGTTCGATGCCGTGCCTCGTCAGGCGACGCACTGCCTCGAGTGTTGCTTCGACGTTTTTCTTGTGCGCATACGCAGGATATTTCCAACTTACCTAGCTGACTGCGAAAGCGATGCACCTTCCAGCTCGTGAATCCGCGCATCGACTCGACGCATTCCTTGCCTGCGCATCTCGATGCAGATCTCGGATCGCATCTCTGGTGCGAGTCAGGTTGTCTTCTTCAGAAGAACCACTCCGTCCCGGCAGTTCAACTTCCAACCGCGATCAACTTTTTCGACGGTTCCGGGGGTTCCGCAGCGGCTCCGTTCGAATCCCACCACGTCCCGATAGGAGACCGGGCGCCCCTCGTTATCTTTAAGCGGCTCGCGATACCGCGGGCTCAGGGCCGCCAAGAAATGCCAGACGCGCTCCACATCCCACGTGTCGAAGTGGACCATCCGGGTACCCGGCCGCACCAGCGGGGCATAGGTTGCGGCGCTCTCATCCTGCGCGATCCGCGCAGCTTGGCCGCGCGCCAATGCTTCTACCGCCGATTTCAGCATGCGGGCGCCGCACATGGCGACATCCTGATCCAGCTTTGCAACCGAGTAGGCGCGCGGCAAAGAGAAGCTTTCCTGCAGAATGATGTCGCCGGCATCGACCTTATCGCTGCTGTGGTGAATGGTGACTCCAGTGACCTGATCATCGGCATGATACGTCCAGAACAGTGGTAGCGGCCCGCGATGGCGCGGCAGCAGCGATGGGTGCACGTTGATAGCGCCGAGCGGTGCCAGAGTGGTGATCTCCTGCGGAACCCGCCGCGGAAACGTGGCGATACAAATGAGATCTGGCCGAATGGAACGCAGACGCTCCAGCACGGCGGACTCGTTGGAAGCGGTCGCGGCAATGACGGAAATCCCCCGCTCCTGCGCGGCACGCTCCAGGTGCGATATGCGACCAATGCCGGCAAACCGCATCATCACATCGCGTACGCCGCCGGGACGCCGCGCTAGAACAAGTGCGGCGACGATACCTGGCCCGGCAAGTTGCCGCAACACCTGCGTAGTGAAGTGGGAGGGCGTGCCGAACAAGGCGACCTTCAATGCCGGCGCTGCTCCGCTCATAGCGCGAACAGATCCAGCCATCGGGCCGCCGTGAAAATGCGCCAAACCGCGTAGCCGTCCCCGTGTCGTCCCGACAGATAATCGTCGACGAAAGCATGCAGCTTTGGGGCTACCACGTAAGGCAGTTTAGTCCAGTTCGGATGGCGTGACGCATCGCGCATGGCTGCCGAATGCTCGCCGCGCAGCGGCATCCAATTGCTCATCAGTACGAAGCGCCGCTTGTCCCTGCTCTCGAGCACCGATCGCGGGAGGTATTCTTTTGCGACTGCGTGCAGCAACCGCTTGCGTAGCCCGAAGCCCACTTTGTAGGAGGCCGGAAGCGAAAAGCACAGCTCGACAATCCGATGGTCGAGGTAAGGAAACCGCGCTTCCACCGAATGCGCCATCGCATTGCGGTCGCTATACATGAGCACTGCCGGCACATTCGTGTGCCGGGTCTCACGGTAGAGCATGCGGTTGAGGCGCGAGGGGTCGCGACCAGATTCGAGGGTGCGGCCGGCGATCCAGTCCGGATCCGACTTTTTGCACGCGCGTTCGTCGAGCCAGGAATAGGTTGGCAGCAAGCGCCCCCGCCGCAGATGGCGTATGATCGGAGCTACCAGATACGATCGTGCGGCGCTGTGGTACGAACGGTCGTAGTTGCGGGCAATGCAGCGCAATTCTCTGGCGACGTCGAAAAATTGCAGATTGAGGAGCCGCTCGAGGACCATTTCCGTTTCATAGAGTGGAAGCCCGGCCTGCACCTCGTCCAGGCCGTTGCCGTCCATGACAACAATATCGCCCTCCTGCCGTGCCAATTGATACACGTGATATTGCGCGATCAGTTCCTGCCCGAGCAGCGGTTGACCTTGCGCCCTCACCACTGCATCCACGCCCATCCAGACGTCGCGCGGCGACAGCTGTAGCAGATGACTGTTGGCCCCTGCCTTTGCGGCATTCGCCTCGATGTTAGGACGTTCGCTCATAGCTGGATCGTCCCAAACAATGGATACCGTATCGGGGCGCTGGGAACCCCGGGCCGCGGCAAGCTCGGCCCACAGCATGACGATCATCGAGCTGTCGAAACCGCCGGACAGAAGGCTGCCGACTTTCACGTCCGCCAGGCTCTGGCTCGCGACCGACGATTTGAGCAACTCCCGAAAACGCTCGACGGCGTCAGGGAAGGAAATCGAATGAGCGCTGTCGGCCGGGTAATCTGCCAATCTCCAATAAGATTGGAAAACGGGCGCCGCCAGCCGATCGCCGCGTAGATCGATCTGGAACCAGGTTGCGGCGGGTACCGGGTGGACGCCGCGAAAGAAGCTCAATGCTGCCGACTGTGGTGGATAGCCGCTGAGAAATTCGAAGAACCGGGTGGCCCCAATCACCGGGCCGCCAGTCTGCACCTGCGCGATCGCCCAAGGCTCGGACGCAAACAGCAGGCGCGCACCGTCGAGCGCATAGTAGAACGGCTTGATCCCGATCCTGTCGCGTGACCCCACAACCACTTTGCGCTCGAGGTCGACGATCAGGATTGCCCACATGCCGTTGAAGTGTTCGAAGCACGATGTGCCCCACCGGCGATAGGCCGCCATCACGACTTCGGTATCGCTGCTGGTGCGAAACACATGGCCGGCGGCAGCGAGCTCGGCGGCCAACTCGCGAAAATTGTAAATTGCGCCGTTGAGCATCACCCAGCAGCACCGGTCGGTCGATACCAGTGGCTGATCCGCTTCGGGCCGCATGTCCGAAATGCGCAGCCGCCGCACGGCGGCGACCATGCTTAGCTCGGCCGGCTCATCATCACACAAGGCGGGGACGCGCTCGAACCGGCGGCCTTCGAAGCGCCGATCGATCGTAAAGGCTCCCTGTCCGTCCGGTCCCCGGTGCCTCTGCGCGCGGTGCATGCGGTCCAGATCCACAAGGTCCATTGCCGCATCGCCATCTAGACGGAGAATGGCGCTAATGCCGCACATGCTCCGCGCGGTATTGCCGCAACTTCAAAAGCACCAAACGCGGCCCCATCCGCAGCCAGCTTATCGGGCGCGAGATCCAGATTGCCAGCGCGGGGTTGCATTCCAACGACAGGCGCATCAACGCCTGCGATGGGCGCGCGATTATGCGCCGATGCAGTGGCATGCGCGGGGAGGCGATCCTGCGCCATTCGCCACCGGTCGAGAACGCCTCCACCTCCCCCAGGATCGTGGAACGGTTGACCGGTGGATCGCACAGCCAATTACCGTCGCCTTGGGTCACGACGAAGTTCCGGGCACCCGACCGCCGGCCTTCGTACACGATCCTGTGGGCCATGATGCGGCTTCCCGCGAGGAAGGCGATCACCTGTCCCCGGCGCCACGTCGCTTCGGAATTGCGGCGGATGCGAATGCGGGCACCGTCCGGAATCGCCGACCCCATGCTGGTGCCGCGTAGATCGGAGTGGATGACGGCCGCGTTTCTGCGCGTCAACGCGCGCAGGCGTGCTAGATCTCGAATCCCCGGCGACCAAGGTGGGCCAGCTACCAGTTCATTGTCACTGGGCGATGGGACGGCAGGTTTATCGCCCATTGCATGCATCCGGTCAGGTGGTGGCGCGCTCGCGCCGCTGCTCTGCCAGGCGGTTCGAGATGGCGACCTCTTCGGGGCGAAAACCTGCCTCCAGACGGCCCTGTTCGCTGATGGTGTATTTCGCCACCGCCGTGCCCTCGCCCCCGAAAACCTCGCCAAAGGCCCGGGTCGCTTCGGTTAGCGCGGATGCGACCTTGAGCGCCACTCGCGGCTCCTTCGCGATCAAGTCCTGCAGGAACTCGTTGGCGCAACGCACATGCATGATTTCGTCGGCGAACTGCGCATCAAAGAAATCCGCCAGCTCGTCATCGCCCTGCTTCCGCGCCTCGTCGATTCCGAACCCGATGGCATCGATCCCTTCCGCCTCGAAGGTGCGATTCTGCACCGCCAGACGTCCAGCCAGATCCTGGATCTTGCAGATGATCCGATACTGGAAATTCATGATCGGAAATTCACCGAGCCTGCCGCCCCGTTTCTGGAACAGCTGACTGAAGATCAGGGCGTGGCGCGCCTCGTCGGCACACTGACGGGCCAGGAACATTCGCAGCTCCCAAGGCGCATTCGGGAAGTCGGTTAGGGTGCGGGCAGAACATTCGGTCGCATCCATCTCCTCGTTCATCTGTCGGTGCATGAATTCCAGGACCTTGCGCGGATCCCCGTCGGGGAAATTTGCGCATTCCTGCCAGGTATCGACGACTCTGAATCGCGCGTCGCGGGCTGGACTGTCTGGGACTGCCTGGGACTGATCGTGCGCGCTCATTGTCGAACCCCCGCCTCCTGCCTGTTGACGAGCGATTCCAGGTCATGCTTTTTCAGTAGCACAGCGATTTCATCATCGGTGAAATCTGCAAGTTGCCGGTCGGCGACGTTGATCGGCGCCGATTGCGATACGTCCTCCACCGAGACTCCTACGAGATTGGTGGAACCGGGCGGTGGGGCAATCGCCTTCTGCGCGGCGTCCATGAAACCGACTGCCTGCGCCACCTTGATGAGATTGCGCTTGTTCTCGGCACACAACTTATGCACCCAGTGGTTGGCAAAGCGAACGTGCTGAATCTCATCGGCCGCAATCGCGTCCAGGAGTTCGGCCGTTTCCGGATCTCCATGCGCCCGCCAACCATCCGGAATGAATGCCATCAGGTCCATGGTGCCGGCCTCGAAGGTTCGATTCATCACCGTGATCCGGCCAATGACGGAGTCGAGATACGACGAGACTGCCCATTCGAAATTCGCGACCGGAAATTCACCCTTGTGGCCGCCTAGCTCCTTCAGCCGGCGATAGAGCCCCATGGCATGGCGGCTTTCGTCCCACACCTGCCGGGCGAGCTCCATGCGCAGTTCCCAGGGAGCGTCGGGAAAATCGCACAAGCACTGCGCCGCCACTTCTGCCGTCGAAATTTCGTTGTTCATGTGACGGTGGATGCGCTCGCGCTTCGATTCATCCGTCCAATCGGGCCAGGAGATCATCTGGTCGTCGGTATCGGCAACCGCGAAGCAGGGTTCTCGTGCCGGGTCCTTGCGCATTGTCATGCCGCGCACAACCTTGGTTTCGAACGGGTCCATGATGGAACTCTCCCTGCTCGCAATTGTTACGCGACTGTTACGCGACTTGCTCGGACTGGTCGACCACGTCGTTGTTGGCGGCGGCGACCGCCTGTCGCACCGCTTTGAGCGCGTCGGAGTCGGGTGTGCGCGGTTTCGGGATTTCGCTGCCCCATTCGTTGCGTTCGCGTCGCATGGTTTCGATCTCGCCCAGCGCCTGGTTACAGATCATGACCGTCGGCTCGTCGGTCAATTGATCCGTTTCGGCCAAGTAGCTCTTGTAGGCGGTGGCAAGCGCCGGCAAAGCCACATCATGGAAGGCGTCGATGCGGTCGATCGTGTCAGTGACGGCCGCAAGCTGCTTGAAGGCAGCCAGAAAAGCATGTCGGGGCGTCCGGTTATAGTGTAACGGGGCCCGCAGCTCGTTCGCGCGGCGGCCCAATCGATCCGCCTGCTGGGCCATGCGCCAGACTTGTCGGCTCAGCAGCATCTTGACCTCCATCTCCGGTGTCATGGGGATCCACCGCGCCAGCGTCTCCATCAGGAACACACTGAGGAAACGCAACGTACCGACGGTATTGGCCCTTTGCTTGACATTCAACCTGATACTCAATGCAAACCCCTCCGATTGGTGATCCGCTCTACCAGATCGGCGGTGCCATCCGGCTCGCCGAGATCGAGGTGATAACAGCGCACACCGCGCAGCAGCCGGGACAGATCCATCATACGCGCACCGACCGACATTCCCCACATACTACACGCAAGCGGCGAAATCATCTTGAAATGATGCAGGCTTAACGCGAACGGTTCCACGGCCGGCTGTTCCGCAAAACGCCTCAGGAACAGGACGCAGGATAGGGTTGACGGCAAGGAGCCGGCTTGTGGGAACATGCTCGCAACGTTGACCAATGTGCGCTCGCCGCCGTCAGGAAACCTTTCTAGCGGATAATGGGACCGCGCCAGCCGTTCGCCCACGAGGCGTGCACGCGGTCCTGGACGGATCGACACGGCCCGCCGGAACGGCAGCAATGCCTTGGTATGGAGGTGTACCGCCGCCAACTCGTCTCCGAGGAAGTCGTGCCCGCGCGCTGCAAGCGCCAATGCCATCGTTGTTTTTCCCGACGCTTTCGGGCCCACGAGCATGACGCCACGGCCGTCGACTCCGATTGAGGCCGCATGGAAGAACAACATCTCACGTTGCAGCCGCAACACTCGGTTCACGGCGTAATTTGCAATGAAAGGCTGCCATATCTGTCTGCGATCGACCAACGCCTGATTGTCGTGCATAGCGACCTGAGGCTCGGCAGGATTCTCCGAGGTCGCAATGGTGCGCCAGCCATCAGCGCCGACGGGCCCCTCCATATAGCCTCGGTCGGGAAACAGGCTTCGGCAGAAGGCGTAAGAATCGAGCGGCTCAGGATCGTCGAAGATCACGGCAGCCAACGCTGCCTCATCATGAACGCGAACGGTGCAGGTCACCTGCGCCGCAGCTTCAGCCGTATCGTCGTCGGCGCCCTCCGGATAGATCTCCTGAAATCGACGCAGAAGCAACTCGTCCTCGCAATCGAGGACCAAACAGCCAGACGCAAAGCGATACCGGCGCCGGCTGACTGCAGCCAAAGCCCGCCGGCTACACTCCGACAGGATGTCTGGCGCCCGCAACCACCACGCGTCCGGCATCCAGATGATGGAGGGCAGTCAGAAGCTTGCGTTACATCACCCACCATGTGATGGCGGCCACGGTCACCTGGAAGGCACTGAGCACTTCCTTCTCATCCATGACGCGGATGGTAGGTTTCTGGTAGGCGGGCAGCCCGGTAGGCTCGTCCGAGTTGGTCTCCCGATTGACAATATCGGTCACTGCCATGTCATCCCCCAACGTTGATTTCGATGCACAAGATACAGGAGCCCGGCTGGCTCGGGGAAGTCTCCCCACCCCAAAAAATTAACAGAGAAGCTATCCGGTCGTCAACCGGCCGCCCGTCTCTCTCTAGCGAAGACGAGCCGCCGTTGTTGCCACAATGCCACGAAAGGCGCTGCCAACGTTCCCGAGAAAGAGACGGGCATATCGACCCCAGCCAGGCCGTACTGCGCCGGCCGCTCGCCGAGCGACATGGTAGCGAACAAGTAGTCCCAAACACTCAGAATTTTTCCGTAATTGCTGTCGTGACGGGCTCGATCGGGCGAGTGGTGAATGGCGTGAAAGACCGGACTGACGAGAATCCGATAGAGTCGTCCATAGCGCCACTTCAGGTCGGAGTGCTGCACGCTCTCGAACCCGAGCTGCACGACATACGCAGGCGCCCAATACCAGAGTGGCAATCCGAGAACCATTAGGGGGATGAAGAGCACAACATTCGACACCAGCTGCTCAACGAAGTGATTGCGGAAGGATGTAACGAAGGTGAGCTCGGTCTGGGCGTGGTGGACCTTGTGGAATTCCCACAGAATCGGATTGTGGTGGTACCAACGGTGAATCCAGTATCCAGCAGCGTCTGCAAGCAGCCAATAGACAACAAAGCCTACCGGGCCTGGTACGTAGTCCAGCAGCCGAAACTTCCAGGGGGGCAAGAGCAACGTTATTGCCGCCGCCAACGGAACATAGATCAAGAGGTTATAAATGCCGCCGTAGTAGAAAATCCCGTACATCATGTCCGTGCGGAAATTTCGCGTCCAATAGCGGCGTATATTTCCGCCGCTCACCCATTCAGTGAAAAAAATCAAGACGAATAGGCAAAAAAGTACCTTCAGGCCATTCCACAGGCTGAGCACCCAAGGATAGCCTGCCATCAATTGCAGGATTTGCCCCAGTTCGCCGAGCAGAGTAGCCGATGTTTGGTCAAACACCGGAATCGATCCCCTATCCCTTTTGCAATGTCAGGTTATCACCCGAGGAGAGTCCGGCGCAATGGCTTGGATTATCGTGGCCCGTACTCTGAGCGGGTTCATTCATGCTTGACACCCGTAGTTATTATGCCTTTGGCTGTAGGCCAGCGCGCAGAGGATGGCACGGCTTGGGCGGGACGCAACGCTTTGGTAATTCAGTTGCCCGCGCGCGGTAAGAGCAGCCATGTTGCTTGGAACCACGAACGGGCCTGCCAGCCAGGTCCAATCGGTGTCCGGTGGGTGGATCGAATCGCCGGCGTTCGATCTCACCTATTTCATCTTGTCGCCGCTCGCAGGGCTTGCACTGCTGCTCGTCTCACCGTCAGGTGGCAGCAGCCTGCTGGCCCTGGCGGCAGCGACGCTCATCGGCGGCCCGCATTACTTGGCTACCTATTCCTTCTATTTCTGGGACGACACCGCCGCGTATCAGCGGCGCCGCTGGGTTGCTTACTTCGTGGTCCCGATTCTGATCGTGCTAGCAGTCGGCATCGTCGCCTGGTTCCAGATTCCCGTGGTCATCATCGTGGTGATCTACTTCTGGAACGCGTATCACGTGGCGCGCCAGAGTTGTGGAATCCAATCGATCTATCGGCATCGGGCAGGCGTCTTCGATGCGCGGTTGAAAACCGTCACCAACGCCGCCATCATTTCCACCAATCTTGCCATGGCGCTATCGCATCTCGATTGGTACCCGGCCTTGCATGAATTCCTGACCAGGATCTCGGCCTACCTGCCGCACCTGCTATCCTATGGCACCATCGCAGCCGCCGTTTTTTCGTTGACGAGGCTTGCGATCTCGATGTCCCAGCGGCAGCGGAAGGGTCCACCGTTCAGCGCTGCAGAGCTTGCCTTCTTGGCGACGAGCCTGCTGCTTTTTCACCCCTATCTCTGGGTCCGCGACGTCAATCTGGCTACGCTCGGCATGCTGCAGGGCCATTTCATCCAATATCTCGGCATCGTCTGGCTGCTCAATCGCCGCAAGCTCGCCGACGGGACAGGGTCATTGGGTCAGCGTGCCGTATCGCGACTCTGGCGTGATCCTTGGTTGCTGATCCCCGCGCTCGTCGCCGGTGGCACACTGTTCATGGTGCTGCAGATCAATTTGATGGCGGTGACGATCGCACTCGTGCTGCTGCACTTCTATCTGGACGGCCTGTTCTGGGCGTTCAAGCAGCCCGAGGTACGCCGGGCAATCTCGCCCTATTTGATGGCCGGGCGCCCCAAGATTGCGGCGGCACACTTAGGTAGTTCAATTGCCGATATCGAGCCAGTGCACTAGACGCCGCGGTAACGAATGCTTGAAAAAATAACCCGTCAGCATCCCCTTGCCGCTTGATTCGGCTTGCGCCAACAAGGCGCTCAAGGCCGGGTTCGGTATGACGTCGACGACGAGATGGACGCGATCCTCCGTGCCAAAATTATTGACCGAGTGCTTGAACCGAACATCCACGTACCAAGCCTCGCCGGGACGCATATTAAGTCGGCGGCCATCGACAACAAAATCTACCGAGGGATTAGTCCGCACTGGCACGTGGAAACGCACAATTCCCGTCTCGATCGTGTGCAATGGGTCCGAGTGCAAAAAAATGTGCCCGCCGGCGCGCAGCTTGAGAAAACGCACCCGGCTCTTCCGACCCGGAAAGCTCTCGATCACGTCGCCAATGTAATCGCACCGCCGCAGCGCCTCCGTCGCCGCGAACGCGCCACCGCGACTGAACTGGCTGGTCCGGTCACCGTTCGGTGCCCACAGGGCGATGGCTTGCCAATTGCCGTCGTGATAGGGGCCGAGATGCGCATGCCACCAATTCGGCTCCATCCGGTCCAGGTCGGCCGCGAGCCGATCAGGGTCGAAAGAGAGTGGAAGACGCAGGGCGACGTCTTTGGGCCTGATGAGGTCTTCCAGACTCGGCATTGAGGAACCAGGATTTCGAACGCGCTTATTGTAAACTACGATCTTGTAAACTCAATGAGGGCACGCATGGAACATTTCCATGGACCATAATATCTTTCCATCGATGCATCCTGACGATCTTCAATCGCCGGACCGCGGTCGGAACGCCCCGCCAGGCTCGCACCACTATCGCGCATTTGTCGGTGATACACAGACCTACGACGTTTTTTCCCACATGCAGTTTTCTTTGATGACCTTGCTCGGTCTGCGTGAAACTCACACGCTGCTCGATGTCGGCTGCGGATCGCTTCGGGCAGGCAAGTTGTTTCTGATGTACTTGCTTCCAGATCGCTATTTCGGGATCGAGCCTGAAGAATGGCTGGTCCAGGAAGGCATCGAACGTGAGCTCGGACGCGAGATTGTGAACCGTAAGCGACCGCGCTTCCTCTACGAGGCGAACTTTTCCTGCGCCTCATTCGGCGTCACGTTTGATTTTTTGATCGCCCAGTCGATCTTCTCACACGCGGCAAGCACGCAAATTTGTAGATGCCTGTCACAAGCTCGGGCCTCGATGCGGAATACATCGCTTTTCGCAGCGAGCTTCGTTGAGGGCGACGACGACTATGGCGGCGACACCTGGGTCTACCCGAACACCGTCAAGTACCGCGCGGCCACCATCGAGCGCTTTGCGGCCGACGCCGGGCTGGCTTGTCGCCGCTTGGACTGGTTCCACATCGGCGGCCAAGCGTGGTTTGTATTCTTCATTCCGGGGTTCGAGCCGGAAATCGATCAGCTGGCCTGTCTCAACCAGTCATTTCCCCTGAAACAGGAACTCTCCCATTACCGAGCGCGCTCTGATCGGCTGGAGCGCATTGAGACGCATTTCGTCTACCGCCTCGGATCAGCTGTCCGGCAGCGCTTGAAGCGGTTGACGCAACCGACACATTAGGATCTGGCAGATTCTGGAAAGCAAGATGGGAACAAGACGGTGCGCTCTTAGACGAGAGCGGCCACTACCCCGCCACGTTCTTGAATTCCAAATCAGGTAACCCATGACAAAATAAGCGCCGATGTGGAAGTGGCTTTCACCCTTCTCATCCGCAACTATATCGTCATTGGTACAGCGCCGGTCTACTCGACCAAATGGTCGGGCGTTCATCCCGACAAGACCGGCTGGAAGGTTTTCGGCCATTCATATCGGGTGGCTCTGGCTTCCCTATGTGCGCTGGGTGGCAATGGTCAGGATTCTTCGGCTTCAAGTTCAACATCAAAAAATCCGCTCGCCAGATCCGGTGAACGCGACGCGCATCGCGCATAAATCATTGCTAGACTCTCCACACAGATTGGCAGAACCTATCTGCGCATTACCCAAGGGCGGCGACCCCGGTTCATTAAAACCGTTGCTGACGCGGTTGCGCCTCCTATCGTGGCTGAGCTTGTGTCACCGGAGCATTTGCTTGAGCTCCTGCAAACAGGCCGGCCAGTCGACATCGTGCCAAACAGCCCCGTGCGCCATCGTCTACAATTCTGTCTGCACAGCTGCACTTGGAAGCTGTGCGGCATCGAACTGCCGGAGTCGCTGCTGGTGGCCATGGCCCAGGAAGTGGTCACACGCGAAAGGTCGGGTTGACCATCGCGGCCCTGATGGCCGACAGTGGTGCGCGGCGACTTCGGGCTTGCGGCGGAGGAAGTGAGCCAGATGATCAACGCCCTGCGGTTCAACGGCCTCGCCGTTCCGTTGACAACAACCTTTCCTGCAAATTTTGTGTTGCTTCATGCTGATGCAACAGGCGCAAACAGCAATCTCTTCTTTTGAATTATTGTAATTCCATTCTTGGTGCCCGGTGACTGTTGCCGCTAAGACAGGACGGCGTACAATCGACATACGGTCTGTGGAAGTGAGTCCAATGACCCAATCGCCTCTCACCGGCGAAGAGATTCAGTGCGACCAAATGGCGGCGCGTCCCGAACTCACCGGCAGTCCCTGGCGTGATGTCAAAGAGAGACTGCGCAAGGTCGGCCTTCGGCCGACACGGCAGCGAATGGCGCTAGGATGGATTCTCTTCGCGAAAGGCGACCGTCACGTAACCGCGGAAATGCTTTACGAAGAAGCTACGCGCGCCAAAGTGCCGGTGTCGCTTGCCACGGTGTACAACACGCTGCACCAATTCACCGACTTCGGTCTGCTGCGTCAGGTCGCGGTTGATGCGTCGAAGACCTACTTCGACACCAACAATTCCGCTCACCATCACTTTTTCATCGAGGACAAAAATGAACTCATGGACATCCCCATGAGCAACTTGCTCCTTGGTAAGATCCCGACGCCGCCAGAGGGCTATAAGATCGCTTGTATCGACGTCATCGTACGGCTGCGGCGAAGATAAGGCTAACCGATGGGTAGCAGTAGTCACCCAAGGCCAACACGCTGTATTGTGAGTTTGAAGAGGTCGGAGTGAATCGGCAACTTGGCTACAACTCACCCACCGATCTCACCGATGTCTATCCGCAGCTTTATCGGAACAGTGTTTCCGCACATGTTCAGACGGCCATCCGTTATCTGAACGTCACTTCACGCGGGCAGCAGTGCATCGCAGGCCTTTACAGCAATGTTTTTTGCGCCGAGCGCGAGCTCAATTTATTCGGGCCTAAGCGGTAAGGTCGACGACGATCCCTACGGAAAGGTGACGGAGAGCTGAAGGGGTTTCTTTCCGCGTCTTTTTGCTAACCCGTGCAATGAAGGTTTAGAATTTGTAGTTTACGCCTGTCTTAAGGATATTAAGCCGCTGGCCAATATTGAATATCACGAAGTCCCCGGCGGCGTCGGACGTCGTGATGTCCTTCGACCCAAAGTCGATGTGATCGAATTCGATCTTGGCCGACACATTCTGCCAGAAAGCATATTCGACACCCACGCCGATCAGCCAACCGCTCCGGGTTGCGTTCCCGGAAAGCGAATGGACCAATCCGGGCACAGCTAACATCGTATGCGTGTGGTTGTAATCGACATCCTCCCAGGCCCCGCCGCCTTTGACAAAAAGAAGCGCACGATCGAATGCATAACCCACCCGTCCGGCGGCGGTGGCTAGCCACTTTATGTCGGTCGAGAGCGTGTGAGGATCACCCTCTTCGATCCAAGTGGTGGTGCCTTTGATGCCCGTCCATGCAAAGTCGCCCTCAACACCCACCACCAACGCATTAAATTGATAATTGAAGCCAGCCTGCAACCCACCCAAAATGTCTTTAGCGTCGAATGGCACGGGGGGATCGACGACGCAACGGCAGATCACAACTGAAGGATCTTCGCGGTCCCAGCCATACCCGATGTGAGCGCCGACGTACCACCCAGTCCAGCTATAGACCGGTGCCGGTGCGGGTCGCGGCGGCGGTGCCTTGACGGCCATGTCAGCCGCAAAAGCAGGCGTTCCGATTAATCCAACAACGCCGATAAGCCAAGTTGTCAGCTTCTTCATGACAGCCCCCGAAAAATTATACCATGCACAGCCTGCCGGGGGCTGTTGCCGTTACAGCACAGTAAAGAAAAATGGCGCGGCCCCGGCAAGCTGCTTTCTAAGGATGGGGCGCGAAGGATCGCCGTGAATATCGGCAAGCTGTCGGGGCTGTTGCGACACTAGCCTCCGTATTCGCCGGCAAGTTGCTCAAGGATCTCGCGCTCCGATTGTTCGGCTTTTTACTTTGATGACTTGGCTCGCACCGGGCGAAAACTCACACGGTCGGCTGCGGATCGCTTCGGGCAGGCAAGTTGTTTCTGATGTACTTGCTTCCGGACTGCTGTTTCGGGATCTAGCTTGAAGAAGGCTAGTCCCAGGAAGGCATCGAACGTGAGCTCGGACGCGAGATTGTGAACCGCCAAGCCGCCGCGCTTTCGCTACGAGGCGAACTTTTCGTGTGGCTCTCCTCAGACGCCTAGAGGCGGTTCACGCAACCGCCACCTAAACAACCGCTGGCGACAATCGAGGCCTACCCGGCCCTGCTTCTTTCGCGGGAATTGGTTCTCGCGTGAAGCGCAAGGCAAGTTTTCGCCACAGTCGGCTGTCACGGTTATTCGCATCGGGGGATTGGGACTCGCCGACTTCCCTTCCGGACGGAGATAAGCGCGCGTGCGCGCGGTTTTCCATATTGATGGATCGTCACGCTCTAATCGGCACGACTTGGGCCCGCGACTGGGAGGGGAAAGAGTATCCGATAGAGTAAGTCGCCGCGGCAGCAGCTACCGTTCCCCTTGTTTAATTTCGTCGGGACTGTCAGCGAAGGCGCACGCCTTCGGCTGATCGGTCCGGTTGCGCAAGGTGGGGATCGGGCGGGGGCTAATCAGATGTCCTTGAGGACAATCGCCAGGATCATCAGCGTTATCGCGTTGGTGTCATTGGCTGCAGTTGCCTTGTCAGCCATTTATTGGCACGAGAACAATATAGGCTGGAGGGACTTGGAACGCGGACTGGGGGCCATTTATGAATTTTCCGCGAAAACTCTGAGGGACGTCAGCGCCTTCAAGACCTTTGCAATCATTTCTGTTGTTTTAGCATTTGAACCGTTTGTCATTGGGTGGAAGGAATCGAGCATGGCGCGGTTGTTCCTCCCTCGCAGATGGTCCGCGATGTTGGACTGTTTATGGCTCGCAGTTACGCTGTTCAATCTGACTTTTTTCTTGGAAGTCATTTTTACTTTTGGCGGCTCGATCCTGCTGTCCAGATTCTTCGGGTGGGTGTCGTTGCACTACCAGTGGACAAGACTGACCCTGCCGTCGGACGGAATATTTGAGACCGCTTTTAGCCTCTCGATTTTTTGGCTAGTGACCTCATTTGTACACTATTGGGGCCACCGATTGATGCACACCACTCCGTTCTGGCACCTTCACCGGTTTCATCATGCCGCGACCGAACTGAATATGATTACCGCGTACAGAGTACATCCCGTGGAACCGGTTGCACTTCGGTTTGTGACCATCGTCTCGCCGCTCGTATTCTTGAACGTGCCCGACCGAGTTATACTTCTCTATTTCCCCTTGGGGGTCGTGGTCGATCTCTTGGCGCACAGCCAATTGCGATGGGACTACGGTTGGTTTGGGCGATGGGTGATCCAATCCCCCCGTGTCCACCAGGTGCATCATTCCATCGACGAGGAGCATCAGAACCTGCATTTCAGCATCTGCCCACTCTGGGATCATCTGTTCGGCACATGGTACAACGGAACCAAGCAACCGTCGGGTTTCGGCATATCGGACCCCGCTTATGAACTGCGACCATTAACTCAGCTGGCAGGTGACGCTTGGATTTTTTACGCCAGCTTGACGGGTTGGATCGTATCCAGCTTGCAGAGACTGCGGCTCAGTTCCTTCAGCCTGACGGCGCGATCCAACTCCTGATAACGTTGCCCGTCCCGTCCTGCCGCTCTCGCTCAGACGGGCCACGCCCGAACGGCTGCCGATTCGTTCGGCTTCACGTATGAGCATGTATGGCATCGCATATCAGTCGAGGCCCCCTCCGAAGCGATTGGTAATCTCGATCAAGATACCGTCAGGGTCCTTGACATACGCGGACCTGCTGCGGGGCCAGTCGACCGTTGCATCGTTAGCCTCCAGCCGAAGACCCAGCCCATGAATGCGGCGGACTGTTTCGTCGATGTCATCGACAACAAATCCGACGTGATTGATGTGGGTGCCATCAGGCTTAAATCCTTCAGAGCCACGCTGTTCCGCGAGACAGAGGTAGAAGCGGTCGGGAGCGCCAATAATGCACCATCGAGTGACGCCATTGTCGCCCTGCTCCTTGAGCTCGAGCCCAAAAAGTGCCGCATAGAAGCCGGCCGACACGTCAAGATCGCGTACCGAGATATTCACGTGGTCGAGACGTTTGGCGTTCACCGGCACGGCCGGGCGCAGTCCCGAACGCACCTTGCCAGCCTCGATGTCTACGCAAGGTAGCTTAGCTGCAGAGCTCTTCGGGCTGCTTTCGGCTGAAGCGGATCTCGTTCCGTCTCTTTGAGCACTCATTGATTAACCTCCAGTTTGCGGCCATGATAGCGAGCTCATTTTCCGCATTCGCAACAGCGGTGACCCAACTTTCGGTGCACCTGATCCGCGCCAACGCGCCCGAGCGCCGGTCGTTCCAGATTACTGGCCAAATGCACGGTTGCGCAGATCGCTTCGTAGACCCTTCGGAAGGCGAGATTGACGTTTCCGGCTTGAAAGAACAAGCTGTCGATCATTGATGGCTCCAATCAGCATTAAAGCGGCCTAGACATCCAGGGGGATGGTAAGGGGCGGTGACGTGATCAGGACCGCAACGACTGATGCTGCCCGCAGCGTGTTTTTGCGTGCATGCTCGGCATTGCAGCCAGCCGATTGGCACGGGCAAGAGGCTGTGCTGCGAGCGGTCGCTTCCGACGGCTGGGCGGTCGTTAGCAAGCTGGCCATCCAGCATGGTCTCGTGGGACTTGTCAGCCGCAACCTCGATTGGGCACATCAGCGAACCGGCGTCCCGATCCCGATCCTGAAGCAAATGGCGACGTGGCGCCAGGGACAGCTGCTGCAGATGCTGCTTTGCCGCAACGCGGCGCGGCGGATCACCAGCGCGCTGGCCGCCGGTGGTATTCGTTTCGTGATCTTCAGAGGTCTGGCGTTGGTCGAACAGATTTATGGTGATTTGTCGCTGCGTGGATTCCGTGACTGCGACATCCTGGTTCGCCGCGAGCAGCTGGAAGCGGCGCATTCGGTGCTCCGGAATCTCGGCTACTCGTTTACCCTATACGACGGCCTTAAGGAATATCTCGCTCGGGGCAAGGCCGGCGGCAACATGAGACATGCCGACGGATCATTGGTTGACCTCCATTGGGGGTTTCAGGGTTACGAGATCCCGACGAGCGATCCCGAGATCATTTGGAGTCACTGTCGGCCGGCGAAACCGCCTGCAGAACTGCCAGGCTGGCGAATGTCGCCGGAATTGACCTTGATCTATCTGGCCACCCATTTTCAGGTCCATGAGTACCAGGAGTTTAAGCCGCTGGTCGATTTCTATCACGCGGCAGCGAAGTTCGGTACGCGCGTCGACATCGACGACCTGTTGCCGACGGCACGGACGCTGAACATGCTGCCACCGTTAGACCTCGCCGCCCGGCTTTGTCAGCGACTCTTCGCCCCAAACCCACTGGTCGAACGGCTGGCAGCGGGAACGCCGTCGATCCACGCGCGCATTGCATGCAGGATATTGACCACGAAAAGTCTGTTGCGGCTCGACACCATACGCCCAACCGAGCGGCGGCTACGAAGCTTGCTCTGTTATGGCGCGATCTCTTCATCGGCCAAAGCGTTTCGCAAGATGCTTATTCCCAAGGCGCGCGAGCTGGAACTGCGCTTCGGCCAGCCGTTCGATTTCGCAATGTATCCGAGATACTATTGGGTTCAGGCGTACCGTTTGGTAGCCCGCTCGCGAAAGCCGTTTTCCGATCTGGCCTGAGCAGATGCGATCGATGGCGCCTTCTCGACCAGCCGGCGCCCGCTAGCAACGTCGGGTCCCCGGAATGCTGCTGGCATTGGACGCATACTTATTTGCTGCCTGCATTTCGCTACACCTGCCTCATCCCGAGTGGCGTGTGGCTGACCAATCTTGTCAACATCATGGGTTGATCGAATGAATTACTGTGGCTGAGGTCGCAATCCGGCAATCGTCGTGCTAGGGCTACTCCGTGCCTTCCCTGGTCGCCGCTGCATTCTTGGCGCGACCCGTGCTTTGCTGCTGGCGCTAACGCCAAGTACGGCTCTTGTTGCTTGGCTGCTCGTCGCCTTTGCGCGCGGCAACGCGCGGCCAAGGGAGAACACGAACGCACTTTCAACTTGAAGCCGCCCTCGCTTTCGCGTTTTACTGCGAAATCTTGTAGTGCAGCTATTCAGAATGCGAAATCTTGTAACGCGGCTAATTCAGAATATGTATCTATGTTGCGAACGGTGACCGCAGGGTTTGGGCGATTTGAAACGGCCGACAAGAGCTGCGACGGTTTCGACTATGGCGACAGCTTCTGCGCTTTCGGCTGTCGCAACGGCGCTATTGTCTCGCCGACGAAGTTTTCTGATAGCAGCATTTATCATGGCCACCGCGTTTGCTTCCCTAGCGGCCTATGAATGGCATCTGACAGCAAGCGAACTCGCCCAAGCACTGCAGCAACGCCAGATTGCGGTTCATCAGAAGATTGCAAGCCTCGCCGAGGAGGCTCTTCACGATGGTGACGCCGGGACCTCAATGTTGCTCGCTCTCGAGGATCTGCCAAATATTCAACGCGGTTCCGAGCAGCCGTATGCCCTAACGGTAGCTACACTGTTCGCAGCCAGCGTTCAGCTGCGGGAAGCTGCCGTGCTCAAAGGGCACACAAACTGGGTCCTGAGCGTCGCCTTCAGTCCTGATGATCAACGCCTCATCACCTCATCGGGCGATAGAACGGCTCGGATCTGGGACAGAGAAACGCATCGAGAATTGGCAGTGCTCAAGGGACACAATGGCACGGTCTATAAGGCCGTTTTCAGCAGGGATGGACGGCGAATAGTTACCTCTTCCACTGATATGACGGCTCAAATCTGGGACGCCGATACGGGAATGCACATCGCCACGCTTTCCGGTCATCAGGCGGCTATTGCAACCGCTTCTTTCAGTCCGGATGGCCGTCGTGTCGCAACCGCTTCTGACGACGCTACAGTGCGCATCTGGGACGCCGAAACGGGTCAACAGATCGGAATGATCCCCGGAAACGGCCAGCCGGTATACGGTGTTGATTTTAGTCCAGATGGAAGGCAGATGGTCACCTCTTCCAAGGACACGACGGTGCGGATCTGGGATGCCGAGACGCTGAAGCAGATTGCTGTGCTCACCGGCCATCTCAACATGGTCTACAGTGTGGCGTTTAGTCCAGACGGGCGACATATTGTAAGCGCTTCCTGGGACAACACCGCACGGCTTTGGGATGCCGAATCCCATCAGCTGATTGGTGTGTTTCGTCATGATGATCCGGTTGTTTGTGCGGCGTTTAGTCCCGACGGTCGCCAAGTTGTAACGGCATCAA
>Ga0306921_10000815_pt1 | contig 29095 bp, 29 predicted proteins | sample sta12Cox44000080_FD_203760 | JGI IMG/M metagenome (GOLD analysis project Ga0306921, IMG submission 203760) | Lab enrichment of tropical soil microbial communities from Luquillo Experimental Forest, Puerto Rico - statoxic.12C.oxic.44.000.080 (v2)... | ecosystem: Environmental > Terrestrial >... | reverse complement strand
TGTCGAATGTCTCCGCGCCACGTACTTCGCCGACGATAATTCGGTCTGGCCGCATGCGCAGCGCATTGCGGACGAGCTCGCGTTGCGGGACGTAGCCGATGCCTTCGATGTTGGCTGGCCGCGTCTCCATCTGGACGACGTGTGGTTGCTGAAGGCGCAGCTCGACGGCGTCTTCGATCGTGATCACCCGTTCGTCACGGTCGATGAATTGGGAAATCGCATTCAACAATGTCGTCTTGCCGGAGCCGGTTCCACCCGAGATCAGAATGTTGAGGCGCGAGCGCGCGGCGATCTCCAACAGCCTCGCCATGTGCAGCGATAGATTCTCCTGGCGCACCATCCGGTCGAGCGTCAGGCTGCGCTTCGGGAATTTGCGGATCGAAATCGACCCGCCGTTGAGCACGAGCGGTGGCAATACGATGTTGACGCGGCTACCCTCGGCTAGCCGCGCGTCGACCATCGGGCTCGCCTCGTCGATGCGCCGCCCGACGGCGCTGGCGATACGCTGTGCGATGTTCACCAGATGTTGGGCGTCGCGAAATCGCGCGTTGGTCTTTTCGAGCTTCCCGTGCCGCTCGACATAGATGTCGAACGGCCCGTTCACGAGCACGTCGGTGATGTCGTCGTCATCGAGCAACGGTTCGAGCGGGCCGAGCCCAACCATGTCGTCGGTCAGCTCGGCGGCGAGGGTGCTCTCCTCGGCCTCGTTCAGCTGCACTCGCTGCTCGGTGGCAATCTCGCTCACCAATTTCGCGACCTCGGCCTGCAAAATCCGCCGCGAAATCCGGCTGGCTACGGAGGGATCGATCCGTGACATTAAGACGGTCCGGATCTGTTCTTTGAGGTGACCCCGGCCGGAAAGCCCCTCGGTTGGAACTCGTGGCGCGCTGTCGGGAACCAGAACGAGCTTGCGGCCGCCGGGCTCGGCGACCCGGCGTCCGAAACCGGCGGATCTCATCCCGCGCGCCTCCACCACCGGCGCCGGTCGACCGGTCGCCCGGAAAGCTCCACCACCAGAGCGGCAATCGCGTCGGTAAACTTGCTGCGCCGAGCGGCGGCGACGCGTGTGCCGTTGGTCGCCACGGCAAATACCCTCGGCAGAAACGGGATCACGGTCCTCGGCCGGAGCCCGAGGACGTGCTGCATCTCGTGCAAGGTCACCGAGTGGCGCCCTCCCTCTCCGTAGCGGTTGACGACGAAACCATTGCGTTGCTTGCCATCACCCTCACCGAGCACGTCGCGCAGCCGCACGATGTCGCGGACCGACCGAAGCGTCTGGTCGCCGACGATCAATCGGAAATCAGCTGTGACGAGCGCCTGCCGATAGGGCGTCGCGGGGATCCGCGGGACATCGAGGATGATGTAGTGAAACTGTTCACGCAACGCTCCGACGAGTGTGCCGACCGCTTCAGCGGTGATCTCCAAGTCGTCACGCAGCGGCTCCTCGGAGCTGAGTACGAAAAGACGGTGCCCGATGGGGGTCATCACCCGCTCGAGCAGGGTGCTGTCAACCCGGTTCGGGTTGACGAGCGCCTCGCGCAGCCCGGGGTTTGGCTTGATGTTGAGCGCGAGCGCGCAGTCGCCGGTCTGCAGGTCGAGATCGACCAGTGCCACCCGGCGGCTTTGTCGGTTGGCGAGATGCCAGGCCAAATTCACCGCCAGCGTCGTTGTCCCGACGCCACCCCGAGCACCGATCAAGGCGGTCACGGTCCCGAGCTTTTTATGGATCGGACCGGTATCGCCCGTACCGGTCCTGTGGTTCAACGCTCTAGCGATGAGTTGCGGGGTCAGTGGCTTGACGATGTAGTCGGTGACCCCTGCGTGCAACAGATCACGATAGAGGCCGATCTCGTTGCGATTGCCGATCGCAATTACGGTGACGCCGGGTTCGCAGACCTCGGCGAGGGCATTGACTTGCGATATCGGCAGATCGACGTTGCTGATGTCGACGATCAGGATATTAGGTGACCGCTCGGCGCCCAGGGTCTCGATCGCCTTCGCAATGCCACCGCGCAGGATCATGCCGTTAGCGAGGGAGAGCTGCGCCAGGCATTCGCGCACCGCCTTCTCGGTTGCACCATCGGAGACAAAGGCCAACAGCGGGGCTCGACCGACCGGCAATCGGGTGGCGGTTTTTTCGATCGGCGCGGGGATCTCGAGCATGCTCCTCATGGCGAGATACTCCCAACGGCCGTGTCAGCCAGGCTAAACATTCTCGATCGCCGTATAATCCACTCCCGGGATCGCTCTTTACTGGGTTTTGACGGATTCTGTTCCCTTGCTGCCGCGGATGATCTCGACCGGCGGCCGCGTCTCAGGGGCCGCCTTCTCCGGTACAGCGCCGCGCAGCGCCGGCGAGACGTCATCCGGCCAGATGGGTTTGACACCGCCCGGCGCATCCGCACCGCCGGCGCCGCGCAAAGTCAGCGACAATTTGCCAAGCTCGGTCGCCACGTTGATCTTCTCAGCCTGCTCCGGTGTCACCTCGAGTGTGACCGTATGCGCCGGCGGGCTTCCCGCCGCCTTCGCGTCCGTTCCATCGATCACCAGCACACGCAGGTTCTGGGCGACGGTTTCGCTGACCGAGCGGCGGGTCAAGGGCGCGGCGCTGTCATTGAATTTTTGGGTCAGGATGATGTCGACGCGATCGCCGGGATACAACAGGCCGGCGCCGGCGCCAGTGGTCGCAACCGGGATTGCGACGGCTCGCGCACCAGGCGACAGCACGACTTGCAGGAAGTCGCGATCACCGGGTTTGACGATCCCGCCGCGTCCGTTCGGATCGCGCCTGATCGGCTCCCCCGCTAAGACCGCCTCGCGGAGCGCTCCGCCGTAGACTTCGGCGCGCGCTTCTTCGTCAGCCTTCAGCTGGGCCTCCCGGACCGCGGCCGAGGGCCTGACGATCTCCCCCCGCTCCGCGGGACGGCCGATCGCCTGCCAAGTAAAGTCGGGCGCACGGAGCAAAGTGCCGGCCGCTAGCGGCATCGTCGCGACGAGAATTTCCTCCCTGCCCGCCGCCTCGGCGGCCGCCTCGGATTTCTGCGGCAGGCTGCGCAGCACGACTGTCGCGGCGACGCCGAGGGAGACCAGAAAAAGCAAGGCCAGGATCGTCTTGGCGCGCATCAAAGCTTACCTCGAGACAGAGACTTGAAGCACCAAGATGATCATACCCGCAGCGGAGATCGCAACGCCGTAGGGCACCGTCGGCCACACGTCTCGTCGCGCGGCGGCAGCGGTCGCGTCGGGCACTATCGCCGGTTTCCTGAGCCGGCGAAACCTCGGGATAAGCCTGTCTCCGATCAGCAGAGCGAGCGCCAGCACCCCGCCGAACAGGCTCATCAGAAACAGAAACCCGAACAGGTCGTGGTAGCCGATAAGCAACACCGCGCCGGTAAGCAGCTTCGCGTCGCCGCCGCCGAGAGTACCGCCCCAGAAAAACATAAACCCGACCACGAGGACACCGACGGCCGCTGCGAGGGTCCAGCCGGCGGTTATCGGATCGCCCGCCAGCAGGATCCGCAGCAGACCGAGCGAACCGATCATGTAAGAAAGCGCGTTCGGGATCCGGCGTCGCCGCACATCGATATAGGCCGCAGCGATAAAGGCGCCCGTCGCCAAGACCATAATTATTGGTTGCACACCATGCCCCATGCCCAAGGTCCCCCGTGTGGCCTGTCGGAAACGGACCGCGCCCCGGTGACCAACGACTCCTCCAGTCCTAAGGGAGAGGCGGCATTTTGATGTTAGAAATGTAGTTGCCGATGTTGCTGAACAGGGTGTTGATGTTTGAGCCAAGAATTTGCGCGCCAACCGCGATGGCAAGGGCGACGAACACAATCAGCAACGCATATTCGGTAGCGGTGGCGCCCCTTTCATCCTGGTGGAAACGACCGATCAAGCTGCGCATCTGGTACTCCTTGAGAGGTGGAGGGAACGAAAGGAGTTGCGGCTCGCGGCGCCTCGACGACGTAACGAGTGCCTAGGGGAGCGGCGGGAGCACGGGGTTGAGGCTGTTGAGATAGGTGCCGATGTTGTTGAACAAGGTGCTGATGTTTGAGCCGAGAGTTTGCGCACCAACGGCCATGGCGAGGGCGACGAACACAATCAGCAACGCATATTCGGTAGCGGTGGCGCCGCGTTCGTCTAGGCCAAAGTGCTTGATCAAGTCGGACATGCCATGGGTCCCGAGCAAGTGAGGCGTACGACAGGCCTTCCGCCGCCGACGGCGTGTGCATTCTACCTGCTGGTGGGTCAATCGCCGGCGGCAGGAATCATCTCACAAAAAAATTTTCCGACATTTTTCAGGATCGCCACACGAGAAAGCACGCCCGAGCACGTGACTCAGCACAGCCTCATTTATCAGAGCCCTTTTTAGTCCGAGGGGTCCGGTTGCGGCGAACCTCAAACTGGTTCATCAGCCTGAACAGGCCGATCAGGCCGAGAAGAACGAGAGCGCCGGCCACCGGGATTTCGCGGCCAACCAGGCCGAACAGAGCGAAGAGGCAGAAACCGCCGATCAGCACGACCAGCATCGCGAGGGCGACATGCGTGCGCTCCGTCACGCGCCCGGCGAGAAAGAAGCTGGTCAGCCCGCACATGACCATCGCGCCAATCCCGGCTGCAAGAAACATCTCGCGCGGTGTCGCTGAGACCGGGTCGGAGGTACCTCCGAGGACGTCCGCGGCGTGGGCCGAACCAGCGAACCCGGCCAGAACAATCCCTGCAACTGCATCGTGCATCTCAGGCCTCGACGGGTTTGGGGCGGGCGCGATCGACAACCGCGGGGCCGACGAGATCGGCGATGTTCATCATCAGCGCCGAGGAGGTCGCAGCATCGCGCAATTTCCAGATTACCCCATCGACAAAAAAGTGGTGGATGTTAACGGCGGCGGCGAGAATGCCAGCGGTCGTCAGTAGCGGCAGAGGCAGCCAGCTGAATGCTGCCGGAAGGCCAATGAAGAGGAGCACGCCGCCCAGGATATTTCTCGATCCCCAGCGCCTCGCCTCAAAGCCGATGCGCCGCCAGGAATGTTCACCACCGGCCACATCGATCCTGATCTTCAACTGCATGGCGAGGGCGACCAGCAAGTATTGAAGCGAGTGGAAGAACGGGATCACGATCCAGAACGACTTCAGACCGGCACCCGGCACAAACCAAGTGAAATGAGTAAGCGCCGGCAGCAGCACGATCGGCGGTATCAAACGCTTCTGTCGGAGGCACCAGACAGCGGCGAAGCCGGCAAAGACCAGGGCGCCCGTCCACATCACAGCTTGGGCCGCCGCATCCATCCAGTCAGGCAGCGGGACGACCGGGACTGACATGCCGTAGAAGTCGATGAACCCACCGCTCGAGCCGTTCCGTTGAAAGCGGATCACGCCGCAGACAAAAGCCGAAAAGACAAAGGCCGACAGTGCCATCCGCTCGCGCTGGCCGATTGAGAAGCCGGCACGGCGCGCATAGACCATGGTCAGGCCGATGGTCTGTCCGCTGTAGTGATACGGCGACCATACAAGGAACAGCATCAGGAAATACGGCGCGACGACATTCGGTTGCCAGAGTGAGGCACCAACCGCCCCCACCATGATCAGCGGCAGTCCCCAGGCCGTCACTGGAAACTGACGAATGTTTTCAGCACTCTGATAGAGGCGATATACCGTTGCCGAGAAATGCGGGTAATTGACGACCAGACTGAGAACCAGGGAAAGCCAGAAGATCGGCTGCGTATCCGCCGAGTTGTAGAATGCGAGCAGAGCGATCCAAACGAGGATAGACAAACCACCGATGATCAGCGTGTCGGCCCACCAGTTGACGAAATAGAGTGAACGCGCGGTCATCCTGAAAGCCGGCTCCTAGCGGCGGGGCGTCGGGCAGGAGAGCCGCTGTCGACCACCGGTTTCTACCAAGGCCGATGAGTCTGTCGCCCGCGGACGCGCTTGGCGCAACTAAATTCGAAGACCTGCTTTTAGTCCGAGGTCCCGGGGACGAGCGGCGTCGGCGCGCCGCCGGAAACCGAAGGCCTGACCACGCTCGGGAGCTGCTTGACAGGACGCAGAGCGAAGAGTGAGCGTGGCTGGTCAGCCTCCATCGCTGTCCTCAGCCTGTTACGGCCACGCGCCAGATGGCAGCGAACGGCACTGACCGAGAGCCCCATCGCCTCTGCCGCTTGCTCATAGGATTTACCCTCGACGCAGGCGAGCATGACAGCGATACGCTGTTTGCTCGGCAGGCGGCGAAGCGCTCCGGCAACGTCGCGCAACACCAGCCGCGTCTCGCTCGGGTCGCCGCCCACGCCGTGATCGGTCTCGGCGAAGACCCGCAACATCGAGATGAAGCGGTTGGCCTTCGCCGCACCGGCGAGGAACTGGTTGCGCATGATGGTGAACAGCCAGGCGCGCAGATCGGAGCCCGGCTCATAAAGATGCGCATTGGCCAGAGCCCGTAACAGGGTTTCTTGAACGAGGTCGTCGGCGTCGGCTTGTTCGCGATGCCATCGGCGCACGGCGCGACGCAGAAACGGGATCTCGTTTTCGATCTGCTGCGAGACATTCGCTCGGGATGCACCGTCGGCTGGCGGTCCAGGCGCAAGCCCCCTGCCAGGGGTCGCGTCGCAGCCCGGGCTCATTTGTTGGGCACTTACAAAGAGAAATTAACACTTTTAACGAGCATGCGAACCCTTGATCCCCCTCTCATTTAACCTTGACGGGTTTTTGACGCATTTTTGACGAAAAAATGCAAGAGATTTCTCGCAAAATCTCAAAACATTCTACGAATTTGTATATTGTCAATATGATAGTTGCTGATATATTTATGTAAAATCGTAAAAACGCCAGTGCGTGATGCTCAGTCCCCTCTCCCTGCTCGCTCCCTCAGAGGCCATTTGGGCTCCCTCAGACTGTTCCCTGAAAGTCCTCGGGATGGGATTCGTAAGAGTTTGATCTATAAAGCGTTATCGGCGATCGGTCCGGTGTTTTCCGATGTCGGATCGATTTTTCTCCCTGCTCTCAGGGAGGACGCTGCTATCGGCTGCGGTTCCGGCCTTGGCAGTGTATTCTGCCGCGGCTGAAAAGGAGCACCGCGATGAACCGCGTCGTCATTGTCATCTGTGACAGCTTGCGGACCGACCTGATCACCGAGCGCGACGCACCGTTTCTGACCGAGCTCGGAGGGCGCTCGGCGCGGTTTGTCAACCATGCCGGCGTTTTCCCCTCGACCACCCGGACAAGTGCCGCCTCGATCGCCACCGGGTGCCTGCCAGCACGCCACGGTCTGCTCGGCAATACGATGGCGCTCGACGAGGGCGACGGGCTCGTCTGTCTGTCAGTCGGCAAGCCGGATTTCCGCGATCGGCTGCACCGGGCGACCGGCCGGACCTTGCACGCGCCGACCTTGGCCGAGCGGCTCGACCGCATCGGCGAAACCGCGATCGCATTCTCAAACGTGTCGCCGGGTGCCGCTTATTTTCTCGACCCCGACGGTTTCGGTTGGGTGTACAACGCCGCGGGCAGCTATGGTCCCGGCCGCCTCCCGCTGCCGGCCGAAGAGGGGCTGGCGATAGCTAAGGGCGGCGCGGGCGACACGGCCGCGACTGAGCGGTTCTGCGAGGAAGTGCTGAGGCAACGCGCTCCCGCCGCGGCACTCTTGTGGCTTTCCGAGCCGGACTATACCGGTCACCACTCGCCGCTTGGCTCGCCCGAGCACCGCCGCGCCATTGCCAGCGCCGACGCCAATGTGCGGCGGGTCGCCGATACAGTCTCGGCGCTCGACCCGATGGGCGAGCGCATCCTGTTCGTCGTTGGCTCCGATCACGGCATGGAGACGGTCGACGAGACGATCGATCTCGATACCTTGCTGGTCGGTGCCAGGCTAAAGGCCGCGACGGGCTCCTCGGATGTCGTTGTGGCACCCAACGGCACGGCCGCGTTGCTCTATTTCGCCGATCCGGCCGGCCCTCTCGTCGGGCAGGTCGCACGGTTTCTCGAGAGCCAGGACTGGGTCGGCCGGACCTTTGTCGGCGGCGCGCTCGCCGAAATCGGCCTGCCGACGCGCTCGGCAGCGCAGATCGCGGTGACGCTGAAGACCGACGACCGCGCCAACCCTCACGATGTTCCCGGCCACAGCCACATCATTCGCGATTCGCTCGAGCCGAAGGACTGCACCGGCTTTGGCCAGCATGGCGGGCTCGGCCGCAACGAGCAGCGACCATTTCTGTTAGCCTCCGGCGGCGGTTTTGCCTCGGGGGTCTATCAGGGCCGGTCCTCGCTGATCGACATCGCTCCGACCGTGCTGCGGCATCTCGGCCTCGACACGGCCGGGATGGACGGACGACCATTGCCGCGCCATCCGGGAGAGGCCGCCTAGGCTCGACCGGCAAGGCACAATCTGCTACGCCCCTCTGATGCCGCTAACCCTCTACAACACGCTGACCCGCCGCAAGGAACCGTTCGAGCCCCTCGATCCGAAACGGGTCGGTCTCTATGTGTGCGGGCCGACCGTGTACGATCGCGCGCATATCGGCAACGCTCGCGCTTATGTCGTCTTCGACCTCCTCTATCGGCTGTTGCGCGAGACCTATGGGGCGGACCATGTGCGCTATGTCCGCAACATCACCGACATCGAAGACAAGATCAACGCCGCCGCCCGCGCCAATCGTGAGCCGATCGCCGCCCTGACCGCGCGGACCACAGCGGCCTTCCACGGGGATCTGGTGGCGCTCAACACGCTGTCGCCCGACATCGAACCGCGGGCGACCGAATACATCCCTCAGATGATCGCGATGATCGAGCGGCTGATTGCCTCGGGCCACGCCTATGTGGCCGCCGGCAATGAGGCCGCGGGACATGTGTTGTTTTCGGTCGTCAGCGACCCGCACTATGGCGAGTTTTCACGGCGCAGTCGCGACGAGATGATCGCCGGCGCCCGGGTCGAGGTGGCGCCCTACAAGCGTGATCCCGCCGATTTTGTGCTGTGGAAACCCTCCGATGCAGATCTGCCAGGATGGGAGAGCCCCTGGGGACGCGGTCGGCCGGGCTGGCACATCGAATGCTCGGCGATGAGCGAGATGCATCTGGGCGAGACCTTCGACATCCATGGCGGCGGGCTGGACCTGGTGTTTCCGCATCACGAGAACGAGATCGCGCAGAGTGTGTGCGCGCATGACGGCCGACCCCTGGCCCGGTTCTGGGTGCATAACGGGCTCTTGACCGACGCCGGCGCCAAGATGTCGAAATCGCTCGGCAACATCACCACCGTTCGGGAGCTGCTCGACGCGGGAGCTCGTGGTGAAGAGATCCGGCTGGCGCTGCTCGCCACGCATTACCGCGACCCCCTCGATTGGACGAATGACCGGTTGCGCCAGGCGCGGCACACCCTCGACCGCTTCTATCGCGCGCTGTCGCTCTCTCGCGGACCCGGTTCCGGGCGGTCGGCTCAGGTCGAGGAGGCTCTGCGGCCGGTGCGCGCAGCACTCGAGGACGATATCAACACGCCGCTTGCCCTAGCCGAGCTCCACGAGCTCGCCGGTGCCGTCAACCGCGCGAGCTCCGAGGCCGAGCGCTCGGCGCTGCAAGAAGCACTTGCCACCGGCGGCCGCCTGATGGGCCTGCTCGAACGCGACCCGATCGAGTGGCTGCAGGGCGGTGCGACCTTCACGGGCGAGGGTTCGTTTACTGCGACCGCGACTGTGATCAATCCGCGGATCGATGCGCAAATCGCGGCAAGGGCGGCTGCACGGCGGGAGCGCCGTTTTGCTGAGGCTGACCAGATTCGCGCCGAGCTCGCGACCGAGGGGGTCATTCTCGAAGACCAGCCGGACGGCACGACGACCTGGTGGCGCAAGGATTGATATGGCCGGGACCAATCATCGCCGAACGGCGGTGACCGGAGGTCCCGCGATCATCCTGGTGGAGCCACAGCTCGGCGAGAACATCGGCACCGCGGCGCGCGCGATGCTGAATTGCGGCCTCGATGATCTGCGGCTGGTGCGCCCGCGTGACGGCTGGCCATCGGACAAAGCAATCGCCGCGGCCAGCGGCGCCGACACGGTGCTGCAAAAGGCGCGGCTTTACCCGAGCGTTGCGGCGGCGATCTCCGACTTCGTCCACGTCTTTGCGGCGACGGCGCGCGACCGGGGGATGGTCCGGCGCGAGGTGACGCCGCGCCGCGCGGCCGCCGAAATGCGCGCGTGGCTTCCGGCGGGCGAGCCCTGCGGCGTGCTGATTGGGCCGGAGCGCACCGGGCTCGTCAACGACGACGTGGCGCTGGCCGATACGGTGCTGACCGTGCCGCTCAACCCGGCCTTCTCGTCGCTGAACCTCGCCCAAGCGGTATTGATCATCGGCTATGAGTGGTTCATTTCGGGCGCCGAGACACCAGGAGAAACCCTGCACCGCGGCGGGAGCCGGCCGGCGACCAAGGAGGAGCTCCTCAATTTCTTCGACCATCTCGAAGAGGAGCTTGAAAACAACGGCTTTCTGCGCAACCGCGAGAGCCAGCCTCATATGGTCCGCAACCTGCGCAGCCTGTTCCAGCGCGCGCAATGCACCGAGCAGGAATTGCGCACCTTGCACGGTGTCGTTACGTCCTTCGCCGGCCCGCGCGAGCGTAAACGGAGGACGGTCGACCGCACTCGATCGCCAGAGCTAGAGCACGGAAAGGTGCTGGGTTTGGTTGATCGAACCGATGACGAATGAGTTGTTGTCACAGAAGAGCTCGTTGATGCAGCAAGGCTCTTGCCGCAGGTGCCAGTAGCGCGACAGCGGCAGCTCCAACGCGAAGAGCAGCAGCACCCGATTGACGCTGTCGTGCCCCACCAGCACGACCGTCGCGTCGCGATGATGTAGCGCAATATCCTGCAACGCCGCGGTCGCGCGGGACAGCAGAGCTGTCAGGGTTTCACCGCCCGGGATCATCGCGAGATGGGGTGCGCGAAACCACAGCTCGATCTCGTCCGGCCAGCGTTCCTCGGCCTCGTCCCGCGTCAAGCCTTGCCATTTGCCATAATCGATGTCGGCGAACCCGTCGCTCGACTGCGCTTTGATACGAAACGGTGCCGCGATCGCCGCCCCGGTCTCGCGGCAGCGGCCGAGCGGGCTTGTGTATACCGCCTCGGGCTTCCAGGTCGCGGCGATGTAGCCCGCTGCCGCCTGCGCCTGGCGTCGGCCGAGATCCGACAGTGGCAGTTCCGCGCGCCCGCGAAACCGCTCGGGTGCCAGCCAGTCGACGTGCCCGTGGCGGACCAGGATGATCCGGATCATGGACTCTCGCGCGCGTCGGCTCGCAGCGCGCGGCCATGGACATGCACGTGAGCTCCGCCGGCTTCTTCGAGGATACGGGTTGCGGCGAGCTCGCTGTCGGGGTCCGGGCAGCGCACCCACAGCAGTGCCGCGCCGGCCTTGAGCGCCACCGCGAAGTCTTCGCTGTGGCGCGCGGCGGTGTAATCGTCGAAGAGCTCCTTGAGCGCAGCACCACCGAGACCGGCGCCGACCAGCGCTGCGACGGTCAGCGCGATCGGCCCGCCCGACAGCACAATGATGCCGGCCACGGTCAGCGGCGCGATGTACTTGATCTCGTCGCTGAGCCCGGTGCGCAAGGCCTCCGTCGGGGTTCCGGCGGCTCCGTCGGCGACGGCCAGCGAATCGTGCGAGGCCAGAACAGAGAGATCGTCGCGCGCGAAGCCGCCGGCGAGCAGCGCCGACACGGCATGGCGGAAATGCTCGCGGTCGGAAAACGACGCGACCGCCTCGCGAACGACCGGAAAGGGTCTCCCAGCCTCGCTCATGCCGATCCTCTCCTTCGTCTTCAGGCGGGCCGCATGGTACCGTCAAACACCCTATGCGTCAGCCATCACCATCCCGCCAGCCGTCGATCGAATCTTCCGCCTCGCCGGTCATGGTCCAGTACCACGAGATCAAGCAGGCGAACCCGGGTTGCCTCTTGTTCTTCCGGATGGGCGATTTCTTCGAGCTGTTTTTTGAGGACGCCGTCGCCGCGGCACAGGCGCTCGATATCGCATTGACCAAGCGCGGCCGGCACGACGGCGCCGACATCCCGATGTGCGGCGTACCGGTGCACACCGCCGAAGTCTACCTCGCGCGGCTCATCCGCGCCGGGTTCAAGGTCGCAATCTGCGACCAGATCGAGGACCCGGCCGAGGCCAAGCGCCGCGGCGCCAAGATGCTGCGGCGGGCGGTGGTCCGTGTCGTCACGGCGGGCACCCTGACCGAGGAAGGTCTGCTCGACGCGCGCCAGAATAATTATCTTGCCGGCATCGCCGAGGCCGGCGGCGAAATGGGCCTCGCCTGGCTCGATCTGTCGACCGGCGCCTTTGCGCTGGCGCCGACCAGCGAGGCCGCCCTCGCCGGCGACCTCGCACGCCTGTCGCCTGGCGAGATCCTGCTCCCAGAGCGGCTGCTGACCCGCCCGGCATTATTCGAATTGCTGGCCGAATGGAAGCCTGCCTTGACGCCGTTACCCAACCCGCGCTTCGAGAGCGAGGCCGGACGGCGCCGGCTACAGGAGTTCTACGGGGTAGAGGCGCTGGACGGGTTTGGCAATTTCGGCCGTGCCGAGCTCGCTGCGGGGGGCGCGCTCGTCGATTATGTCGGGCTGACTCAGCAGGGGCGAGCGGCACATCTCGACCCGCCACGGCGGGTCATACCCGGCTCGGTCATGCAGATCGACGCGGCAACGCGGCGCAACCTGGAGCTGGTGACGAGCCTTGCTGGCGAGCGCAAGGGGAGCCTGCTCGCGACGATCGACCGGACCGTCACCGCGGCGGGGGCGCGCCTCCTCGCCGAATACCTCGCGGGGCCATTGACCGAGTGCCCGGCGATCTCTGCGCGGCTCGACGCGGTCGCGTTCCTTGTCGATCGACCCGAGCCGCGCTCGGTATTGCGCGAGCGCCTGCGCCACTGCCCCGACATCGAGCGGGCGCTGACGCGATTGAGCCTCGGGCGCGGCGGGCCACGCGATCTCGCGGCATTGCGCCAGTCCTTGGGCGAGACCGCCGCCCTGCGCGAGATGCTCGCGGTGGCGGATCTCGTCCCGCTGCCTGAGCAGCTCGCCGAGGCGCGGTGCGGGCTCGGAGAGCATGGTGTCCTGGTCGAGCGCTTGGCACGCGCGCTCGCCGAGGAATTGCCGCTCCTGGCCCGCGACGGCGGGTTTATCGCCGCCGGATATTCGGCCGAGTTCGACGAGTGGCGCGGGCTGCGTGACGAGAGCCGCCGCATGACCGCCGCATTGCAGGGGCGCTACGCCGAGGAGACGGCGATCGCGGCCCTCAAGATCCGCCACAACAACGTGATCGGCTATTACATCGAGGTCTCCGCCAATCACGCCGGCAAGCTCGGGCAGGCATTCATCCATCGCCAGACGATGGCCGGGGCGCAACGCTACACGACGGCTGAGCTCGCCGATCTCGAAACCAAGATCGCGAGCGCCGCCGAACGCGCTTTGGCGCTGGAGCTGCGCCTTTACGAGGATCTTGTCGGCGAGGTCATGGCCCGCCGCCCCGAGATCGCTGCGGCCGCCGCGGCCCTCGCCACGCTCGATCTTGCGGCTGCGCTGGCCGAGCTCGCGATGGAGGCGAGCTGGGTGCGGCCAGTGGTCGAGGACAGCACCGCCTTCGAGGTCTCGGGCGGGCGTCATCCGACGGTCGAGGCCGCTCTCGCTGGCTCCGGCAACCGCGGTGGGTTTGTCGCCAATGATTGCGTTCTGGGCGACGACCGGATCTGGCTCGTTACCGGCCCCAATATGGCCGGCAAAAGCACCTTTCTCAGGCAGAACGCGCTGATCGCGATCCTTGCACAGATGGGCTCTTATGTCCCGGCCCACTCGGCTCGGATCGGCATCGTCGACCGTCTGTTCAGCCGGGTGGGGGCCGCGGACGATTTAGCACGTGGCCGCTCGACCTTCATGGTCGAGATGGTCGAGACCGCGGCGATCCTGAACCAAGCGGGGCCGCAAGCTTTTGTCATCCTAGACGAGATCGGCCGCGGTACAGCGACCTTTGACGGCCTCTCGATCGCCTGGGCGGCGCTCGAGCATCTGCACGAGGCCAACCGCTGTCGCACCTTGTTCGCGACGCATTACCACGAGCTGACGGCGCTCGCCGCCAAGCTCCCAGCGCTTGCGTGCCACACGATGAGGGTCAAGGAGTGGAAGGGCGAGGTCGTCTTTCTGCACGAGGTGGGCCCCGGCACCGCCGACCGCTCCTATGGCATCCATGTCGCAAAGCTCGCCGGCTTGCCGAAGAATGTGACGGCCCGCGCCGAGGAGGTTCTCGGGGTGCTGGAAAAGGGCGAACAGGGCGGTGCCCTCACTCGCCTCGCCGACGACCTGCCCTTGTTCAATGCCGCGCGCCGGCGCGCCGAGCCGGCCCCCAAAGAATCGGCAGCCGACGCCTTGTTGCGCGAGACCCGCCCCGACGAGCTCAGCCCGCGCGAGGCGCTCGACCTCCTCTACCGGCTCAAGGGGCTGGCGGCGGAGTAACTCGGCGCGGCTTCGCCTCCCTGGTCGACGGGAAGATACTGCGAAAAACGCGCTTCCGGGCCGTTTTGCGACCTGTCAAATGCCGGCAAGCCATTGATATCCCGAAACGCCCGAGTGAAAGTTCCCTAGATGGCCGAACAGAGAAATAAATCGGTCGAGCAGGGAGACAATTTCGACGATCAGGGAATTAAATCGGCCGACCACGGAACGGAGCTAGCTTGGGTTCCCGCCGTCGTCGGTCGTGGTCGACTGCACGCTGAAGCGGACAAACAAGGCGACGGTTTCGCCGCCGGTGAAGCGAATGAACAGCGCCCCGTCACCATTGATGCGATTGTCGTCAGCGAAATTGCCGCCGTTGCCTTGCATCATGTGGATATCGTGCACACCCAGTTCCGGCGCGAAGCCGAATGTCTGGTCACGACCCGGGTCCTGAAAGAATTCGCCAAAGGCGATCACCACCGCACTTTGGTCGGCTTTGGCGCGCTCGACTTGACCATCCAACAGGTTGCTGAGCGTCACGCCCTGACCGTCCGGAGGGATCGGCGCCATCGCAGAAATCGGGAAAAGATCGTCGCGCAGGTAATCGAGCCCCTTCCCGCCGGGGCCGGTTGGCAACCCCTTAAAGCCCTTTGCGCCAGCCGCGAGGCCGGCCAGATCGAGCTTTGTCGGCTTGGTGAAGTTGGGATCGTAATGCGCGATGACATCGCTGCCGTCGACCGATCTGACATTCACCGCGATCCGGTAGTTTCGATCGGCCTGCACCCAGATCTCGTAGTGTGGCGAATGCCCCGCGGGATCTTCCTGGCCGTCGCGAATGGTGCCGACCAGCACCCCGTAAGTGCGTTGTTGGCTCGCCGGCTTGGTGCGCGCATGAGGCATGGTGATTTTCGTCCTTGAAGATTGCCGAGCGACGGGTCCGACACGATAGAATGCCTGCTCTTCCACGTCTCGAATATCATTTCGGAGGTGCGCTAATGGGTAAGCTCGACGGCAAAGTCGCTCTGATCACCGGCTCGGGTCGCAATATCGGCCGTGCCACGGCGTTGAAGCTCGCGGGCGAAGGCGCCCACATCGTCGTCAACGCCCGCACCAACCAGGCCGAGGCCGAGGCGGTTGCGCGCGAAGTCCGCGACCGCGGAGTCAAGGCGATATCGGTCCTCGCCGATATGGCCAAAAAGGACCAGGTCGACGCGCTGGCGGCACGTGCCTTGGCCGAGTTCGGCCGCGTCGACATTCTGATCAATAATGCCGCGATCCGGCCGCACAAGCCTTTCACCGAGGTGACGGTGCAGGACTGGGAGCATGTTAGGGGCGTGGTCCTCGACGGTGCGCTCTATCTGACGCAGGCGGTCATCCCGTCGATGGTCAAGAACCAGTACGGCCGCATCCTGTTCTTCACTGGCCACGGCGCCTTTAGTGGCGGCAGCGGACGCGCCCATGTCTCGGCGGCGAAGATGGCGCTGATTGGGCTTGCGCGGTCCCTCGCCGCCGAATATGCCGGGCAGAACATCCGCGCCAATGTGGTCTCGCCTGGGAGCATCGACACGCGGCGGGACAATCCCGAGTGGTATCATGGCCGCGTGCCGAATTCGGCGGGCATTCCGCTCGGCCGGCAGGGCCATGTCGACGAGATCGCCGCCACCTGCCTGTTTCTGGTCAGCGACGATAGCGGCTTCATCACCGGCCAGACCATCCACGTGAACGGCGGCGTCGGCTTCTACTGACCATCGTCTCGCCAGCTCGATTGCTCCAGATGGATCGACTGCGCGTTTTCACGAGCGGCGGACCCGGAGCAAATCTCTGGACCATCTCGTCACCTTCGTAGCGCTTGGCGCGATGGCCGGCGGCTTTGTTCAGGGCCTCTCCGGCTTCGCCTTCGGGCTCACCGCGATGGCGATTTGGGCCTGGTCTGTCGAACCGGTCCTGGCCGGCCCGCTGGTCGCGTTCGGCACATTGTTCGGGCAGATCCTCTCGATCGGCACAGTGCGTCGCGGGTTGGACGCGGGGCTGATCTGGCCGTTCGTCGCTGGGGGAGTGCTCGGTGTGCCGCTCGGCGTTGCGCTGCTCCCCCACCTCGACCAACTCGCGTTCAAGCTGGGTGTAGGGGTTCTGCTGCTGCTTTGGTGCCCGGCGATGCTTTTGGCCCGCGACATTCCCCGGATCACCGGCGGCGGGCGTGTCGCCGACGGCCTCGTCGGCTGGATCGGCGGGATCATGTGCGGAATCGCCGGGTTGAACGGCCCCGCCCCCACTCTCTGGACGACGCTCCGCGGCTGGGGGCGAGATCGCCAGCGAGCCGTGTTCCAGACTTTCAGCCTCGTCACGCAAGCGCTGACTATTACGGCCTATCTCGCCACCGGCATCATCCGAGCCGGCACGGCCTGGCTGTTCGCAGTGATCGTTCCGGCGATGCTGATACCGACCCTGGTCGGCGCCCGGCTCTACCGCAACTTCACCGACACCGGCTTCCGGCGCATCGTCCTCGGCTTGCTCGCTCTCTCCGGGGCGATCCTGGTAGCCACTTCAGTTCCGGCCTTTTTCCGGTAGATCGGGGAGAAATGCCTCTGGGTCGGATTCGCGTTCTTTTCAGCGCGGTGGAGATCGCCGCACGGGTCGATGCGCTGGCCGCCGAGATCGCCCACGTGATCCCGGCCGATTTCGTCATGGTCGGATTACTCAAGGGTGCATGGGTGTTCGTTGCCGACCTCGCCCGCGCGCTCAACCGTGCAGGCGCCCGCCCCGAGATCGAGTTTCTGCGGCTCGCCAGCTACGGCCTTGCCAGAGAGAGCAGCGGTTCGGTACAGCTTCTCGGCGATATCCCGGCCGGCCTTGCCGGACGGCCGGTACTGCTGGTCGATGACATCGTCGATACTGGCCGGTCAATCGCCTATGCCGCCGCCAAATTGCGCCGACACGGGGTCGGCGGTCTTTGGATTTGTGCGCTACTCGACAAGCTGCAACGACGCAAGGTCGAGGTCGCAATCGATTTTGTCGGCTTCTCGATCGGTGACGCATTTGTCGTGGGCTACGGCACGGACTACGCCGAGAAATATCGCCACCTGCCCTATATCGGGACTGTGGAGTGATGCGCAGGACCCGCCCTTTACCGGCGAGAGCAGTCGCACTCAGGTCTCGGGGGTGAATCCGGCGGTTCGGGCCCGGGAGCCCCGCTACCCGCAGCTTTGGGATGGTGCCCCCCAATGTATCGTGCTTGAGCGGCGGCGGCTGTGCTGGAGGCATCTAGGCATGTTCCAGTACATCTCCTTCGTCAGGCAACAGCCTTGCGCCGGGTTCGCTCAGAGAGAACAATCAGCAGTGAAGCAGTAAAATCGCGGTCACGCCGTTAAGGAGAAAGTGCCATGGACCTCGGATTGCAAGGCAAGCATGCGATCGTGACCGGCGGCAGCCGGGGCATCGGCAAGGCCATTGCGCGGGAATTGGCGCGCGAAGGGGTCGATGTGGCGATCGTGGCGCGCACCAAGGCGGATCTGGAGGCAACGGCGCGGGAGCTGGCGGGCGCAACGAACCGGCGCATCCTTCCGCTCGCTGCCGACGTTACCAGCAAGGAGCAGGTGGAGCGCGTGGTCGCTGAGGCGGCACAGCAGCTGGGCGGTCTGCACATCCTGGTCAACAGCGGTTCCCACCCAGGGGGCTCGGCCACCGCGACGGGCCCGATCGAAACTGTCGTCGACGAGGATCTGATCGAGGATTTCAACATCAAATATGTCGGCGCGCTGCGCTGTTCCCGCGCCGTCATCCCGTTCATGAAAGAAGCGGGCTGGGGCCGGATCATCAACATCAGCGGCGGCAACGCCCGCAACGCCGGTAACCTCAGCGGCGGCGCCCGGAATGCCGGGCTGGTGCACATGACCAAAACGCTGTCGGTCCAATTGGGCCGTCATGGGATCACGGTGAATTGCATCCATCCCGGCACGACCCGCACCGAGCGCACGCCGAGCCTGCTCTCCGCCCGCGCTACTCAGCTCGGCGTATCCCCGGAAGAGGCGGAGCGGCGGGACTTTGCTCCGGATTCGCCGCGCGGCAATGCCATCTGCCGCATGGTGGACGCCTCGGAGGTCGCATTTGTCGCGGTATTCCTGGCCTCGGAAAAGGCCTGGGCGGTCTCCGGCGAGCTGCTGTCGGCAAGCGGCGGGGCCGGGCGGTCGGTATATTACTAAGCAGCGATTCGAATGCGTGGCCATTGATTTGGCCGTAAAAGGCGGTCCTGCGGCGGAGGCGCAAGACCGCGACTGCCCAGCTCCAGGCGGCCCCGATGTAAAAAGATATTCCGCGAGAAGGCCACCGGCATGACCGCCGACCGGCCACAGCTTAAACAACTGATGGCCGCTCTCACGCATGGCGATGTGGTTATCATCCTGCCGTTGACGGCCTCTCTTGCGACACGACCGACTTGCTGGTCATCGCCCGCGAGATGCGGCGCGCCGGATCGACATCCGGTCACTGGTTGAGCCGTTCCTCGATACGACCTCGGAGTTGGCGAGACGCAGCCCAGTGTCGCGCGCTGCTACACCGTCAGGCAGGCGACCATTTCCGCCTCACGCCCTGACCTAAGATTTTGTACCGAGTGCACCAAGCAAGCGTGCCGGCAGGAAAGTATTTTCGCAGGCGCCAGGCCGACGGCGAAAAATCAACCCATTCTCCAGAAATCTAATATCTGCCGCCTTTAGCGTTTCGAAAAGGATTTCACGGGACGCTCCCATCATGGATGATGAATGGCCGGTTGACGATCCTTATTATGGGAGGATCGCCGAAAGCTGCAGGCGCGCCGGCATCTCGCGGCCGCAATGGGAAGCTCACCAGCGCACGGTCGCTGAGCAGGCTAGCCGTGACCCAAAGGCACCGACATGGGGCCTGGTGCTCCTTTACCCGGTATCGGCATTTCTGCTGTGGATTGGACTGTCGGCGCCGGGGCCGAGAATCTGCGCTGCGGCGCAGTGCGTATTGATCGCAATCAGCGGCATCTGGATCGTTTGGGTTAGCATTCGGCTGATTATCCGAGAGCGTTGCAAGTATCTCGTTTGGGCCCACTACGCTCTCGGTGCTTTAGCGTTCGGTGGCCTCGTGACTGTCGCGTACGCATTTCTGAAATTCCCCACAAGGTGAAAAGGCTTCAGAAAATGGACGATCTGCGGTGTTGGAGACTCAAACCGATAAACCCATCTGATCCATGTTGGAATCATCGGGAAGCGCACAGTGAGATCGTTGTTAGTGCAAAGAATGAAAGTGAAGCCCGCACCGTGGCGCTGATTCAGACAGAAGGGTATAGACCTCACGTCCCCGGAATGCAGCCAAGCCTCTACAGCCCGTGGAAGGATGTTAGCGCAACAACCTGTGAAGAAATATCTATCGAGGAATGCACACGGTAGATTGGTTATGCGGCTTTGCCGGGGTTGAAGGCGCACAGCCAGATATTTTTCAGTTATTCGACTCTTGTGGCCAAGCGGGTCGAGGCAGTCGGGCACGCCGATCGTGCCACAAATGATCGTCGGCATTAGGGGTAGCCCCAGCCATAACCCGCCAGCGAAAACCTGGTCGTGTTCGGCACGAGGTTTGTCCACATTCGACAGTCGGTCATGACCCAACCAGGGGTAGGCGGAACCGAGTAGTCGAGCGCCGGGCACACAAGCGGGCGGAGCGGCCTGCCCCCAAGAGCCCAATACTCCCAGCGGTAGCGGCCGATACCCTTCCCGAAATACATGCGCTCGAGACTTTTCGCCCGCGCAATCGAGGGCCCGTCGTAGTGTTCGTGGACGATGGTGTCGATCGCCCGGGTGCCCGTCTGCAAACCAATGAACGGCACGTCGATGGTGGCTTCGATGTATTGGGTGTAGGCTGGGCCAGTGCGTTTCTGCGGCCGACAAGAAGCCTCCGGGGCCTGGTAGATGTTGGCCATTACGGAGTGCCAATCAGTCCCGACGTCGGCGCCCCACAGGATCCAATTATCACCACAGAAGAAGATGTCCTTTGGGACACCGCCATCTTTGGTTTTTAGCGCCACAGCCGGGCCGTCGGCGCGCACCGCGTAGATGTCACCCCCGTCCCCCGGCGGCCGGAAGGTCACCTCAAAAGGCGCCGTGCTAAAGGCATTTACAACGGCAGCAGAAGGCAGAGTTCCGGCATCCTGATCAATGCCTGACCCAGGGCCGGGCCAATCCTGTCTACGGTAAGGCGGGACCGCGGAGGCCGGTCCCGGCGAGAGATACGCTAGGAATGGCCCAGACACAATTTTGGGGGGACCGCCATAGGCCCCAATAGATGAATGGGCCGGGGGCGGCGGAGAATCCGGCCCGCAGGCCGTTAGAAATGCTGCCAAGAGAAAAAAAATGCGGGCCATGAGGGCTCCCTCCTCAACGCCGGCCAACTCTTGAAACGTAACCTGCGCTTCGAGCGCTCGAGGAGCGCTCCGCAGAAGCGAGAACCACTGGTTACTTTTCCACCAGTGACCAAACACAATCCCAGTCCGGGCTGGGTGGTGCGGTGCAGAACTGAGCGGTGCGGTCGAAAAACACTTCACTCGGTCCGTCACTGGGCATGATCGAACGGCAATTCTCGAAACCGGTGCGCGCCTCCTCCCAATCCCTGCGGCGATAGGCGGCGAGCGCTTCGATAAAGGCATCGCGCAGCGCCAATAGCTCGCTGGCGACTTCGCCTTTGCGGCCGAGCAATTCGAAGATGCGCTCTGGCTCGGTCCTGCCAACGACCAACACCTGGTCGATCTCGCGGGCCTCCACCAAATCGGCGGCGAAACGGCTGGTTTCTTCGCTGACCAGTGCCCGCGTGCCATAGGTTTTATTGGCCCCTTCGAGGCGCGATGCCAGATTTACGGTGTCGCCGATCACGGTGTAATTGCGCGTCTGCTCCGAGCCGATGTTGCCGACCACCACGTCGCCGGTGGCGACGCCGATGCGGATATCGACCTCCGGAAAGCCGCGCCTGAGACCGGTGATTTCAGGCAGCTCGGCGCGGAACCCGGCGACGCTCGCGAGCTGATCGAGTGCGGCCAGGCAGGCGAGCCCGGAATGATCCTCGGCAGCGGTAAAGGGCGGGCCCCAAAAGGCCATGATCCCATCGCCGATATACTTGTCGATGATGCCGTTATTATGGCGCACTGGCTCGGACATCACGGTGATGTACCTGTTTAGCACATTGACCAGTGCCGCGGGAGTCATGCCTTCACTGAGGGCGGTGAACCCCTTCATGTCACAAAACAAGATCGTCATTTCGCGGCGCGAACCTTGGGCGGCGGTCAGCTCCGGCCGGTCGATTAGACCGGCGACGATGCGCGGATCGACATATTTGCCGAATGTGTCGCGGATCCGCGCTTTGACCCGCAATTCGCCGACCATGCTGTTGAAGGAATGGGTCAGCGAGCCAATTTCGTCGCGCGAGGTGATCGGGACGACGGTGTCGAGCGCGCCGTGCTCGACCGCAGCGGTACCGAGCAGCAGGCGGCGCACCGGACGCACGAGACCAAGCGTGACCGCGGCGGCAAAGGTCAGGCCGAGCAGCGCAGCAATCGCCAGCAATGCCACGCCAATCGTAACGACGCGCCGCTGGTAGTCGCGAGTGCCGACGATAGCGGCACCCGCGAGCCGCCTCATCTCGTTGCGCGCGGCGTCGATCCTGCGGTCGAAATCGTCGCGCAAATCGTCCAATTCGCCGAGCAATTCGCCGGCGACTGGTTTGTTGCCCGTCTCCGCGGCAGCGAGCAACTTGCGGAGGATCCCTTCGTAACGCTGCCGTTCGTCTTGCAAATCTTCGATTTTGTCATCGAGTCGTGCCAGCGCGATGTTGTCGTCAAAATCGAGGGGATCGGCGATCTGCCGGTTGATGTATTGACGCGCATCGGCAATCGGTTCGTCGCTCGCCTTGCCGGAGCTCGCAACTTTTTGGCCCAACTCAGCGCGTGTCGCGGCATTGTCTCCGGGTTCGGCGATCGCCAGCAGCAGCCGGCGAACATAGGCCGATTCTTCAACAGAACGAATATTGGCCTGGGCGAGCGCGACATAGGCCGGGAAATAGTTCTGATCGATGATAGCGAGCTCGCCGTCGACGGTTCGCGTCATCCGCATGCTCAAGAGCGCCACTGCCGTCATCAGGATCAGCAGTGCGACGGCGATGCCAAAGATCTTCAATCCGATCGGAAAACGCATGACGCCGCCTCCGAGCGGCAAGAAACCGGCGGCAAGATTGTCCGCCGCCGTTACAATTGAATCACGCTGCTATTTGCCGCAATCTTCAAGGGGAAACGCCATGACCAAAGATCGGTGGAGCTGGAACGCCGCATCCGCCGGGCTCGATCGCCGCCAATTCCTCGCACACATATCGCGCTCCGCGGCCGCGGCAGCAATGCTGACGCTCGGCCCCCGTCGCACCTTTGCCGACGGCGAGCCGATCGTCGAGACGACATCGGGCAAGATCCGCGGTGTCTCTGCTGGGGATGTGCGCGTCTTCAAGGGTGTGCCCTACGGAGCGTCAACCGCCCGTGCGAACCGTTTCATGCCGCCGCGTCCGCCCGAGCCGTGGACCGGAATCCGGGACACGATCGCCTGTGCCGGTCACGCGCCGCAATGGCCGTCGACCACGCCACGGCGGGCGGAGCTCAAGACTTTGCTCGGCCCGCCCGACACGACACCGACGGGCGAGGACTGCCTGACGTTGAATTTGTGGACGCCGGGCCTGGACGGTGGGAAGAAGCGACCGGTCATGGTCTGGCTGCACGGCGGCGGAATGGCCTACGGCTCCGCCAATCGGCCGGTCTACGACGGCACCAACCTGGCGCGGCGCGGCAATGTGGTTGTTGTCGGTGTCAACCATCGGCTCAATGTCTTTGGCTTTCTGCACCTCGCCGACATTGGCGGAGAGGCCTATTCGCATTCGGACAATGTCGGGATGCTCGATCTCGTTGCCGCGTTGCGCTGGGTGCACGACAACATCGAGCGGTTCGGGGGTGATCCCGGCAATGTGGCGATCTTTGGAGAATCGGGGGGCGGCGGCAAGGTCAGCACATTGCTCGCGATGCCCGCGGCCCGGGGGCTCTTTCACCGGGCGATCATTCAGAGCGGTGCGGCGATCCGATTGTCGACGCGCGAGCGTGCTAATGCGCTAGCCGAAGCAGTGCTCAAGGAATTGGGCATCGCCAAGAGCGACTGCGGCCGGCTGCAAGATGTGCCGGTGAAAACGCTGATCGCGGCGTTGACGCCTGCCCGGCAAGCGGTAGGCCCGAGCGCTTGGCCGCTGCTCGACCGTTATGATTTCGGGCCGGTGGTCGACGGCTCCGACATTCCGGCGCATCCCTTCGACCCGGCAGCATCCGGCGTCTCCGATGATGTCCCGCTGGTGATCGGCAATACCAGGGACGAGGCGTCCCTGTTCCTCGTGGGTGACGATAGGGTGTGGAATGGCACCTTGACTGAGGCCGAGCTGAAAACCTATGTGACGCGCATTGCCGGGGCGGATACGGACCGCGTGATCGAGCTCTACCAGCACCGCAATCCGAAGGCTAGCCTGGTGGAGCTGCAGATCGCCGCGTCGACCGGAGGGAATTTCTGGATCCGCTCGGTCATGCTGGCCGAGCGCAAGGTCGCGCGAAACCGCGCTCCGGTTTATTTCTACGCGTTCGATTGGGCGACGCCGGTCTTTGACGGCCGGCTCAAATCGCACCACGCGATCGATCTGCCGTTCACCTTCGACACCGTCGATACCGCCGACACCAGCGCCGGGATGCCTGGCGCCCGGCAACTCGCGGAGGTGATGTCGGCGACTTGGGCGGCGTTCGCGCGCAACGGGAACCCGGACAATGCAGCGATCCCACATTGGCCGGCTTACACGCTCGCCGAACGCGCAACGATGGTGCTCGATACGAACTGCCGTGTCGAGAATGATCCTAGCCGCGATGCGCGCCTCTTATGGGGCGAGATCGCGACGCGCGAAAGCTAAAAGCCTGGCCCGGCTGAGCGGTCTCAGCGCGCCGCGAATTGCGTCGGGCCGAACAGATTCTCGCGTTCGGCGCTGCTCATCGAGCCCTGCCGCTGCCGATCGGCCAGCACCGCCACGCCGCGCTGTACGGCAGGCCGCGCCGCGATTTCGTCGTGCCAGCGTTTGACCGAGGGGTAGTCGGCGAGGTCGATATTGCGCCCTTCTGCGCCGCGGATCCATGGGAAGGTGATGATATCGGCCATGCTGTATTCGTCGCCGGCGAGCCAGTGCGACTCCGCGAGGCGGTGCTCGAGCACTCGATGCAGGCGCTTGACCTCGTTGGTGTAGCGCTCGATCGCATAGGGGATCTTTTCGACCGCGTAGCTGGCGAAGTGGTTCCATTGACCGAACATCGGGCCGACGCCGCCCATCTGGAACATCATCCATTCCAGACACTTGTAGCGGCCGATCGGGTTTTTCGGGATCAGCCTGCCGCCGTTCCTCTCCGACAGATAGATCATGATTGCCGCCGATTCGAAGAGGGTGAAGGGCTTGCCGCCCGGCCCGTCGGGATCGACGAGCGCCGGGATCCGGTGGTTCGGCGTGATCTTCAGAAATTCGGGCTTGAACTGGTCGCCGGCGCCGATGTCGACCGGGATCAGTTTGTATTGCAGGCCGAGCTCTTCGAGCGCGATGTGCACCTTGTGGCCATTGGGGGTCGGCCAAGTATAGACTTCGAGCATGTCGGGGTCTCCGGTTTGCGGCGGGGAACGCGTTTTCGGGCCGGATATTAGGGATTACCCGGGTGCGGCGGAAGCATTGCCGAACCTGCCCGGAATGCCTAGAAGGACGCGATGAACCGGCGCCGGCAAATCCACCTCACCCCCGACGAGCAGGCGGTATTCTTTCGCGAGCAGCGCAAGGCAGCGCTCGCCACCCTCGACCAGCACGGCTTTCCCCACGTCGTGGCGATGAACTATTTCGCCAAGGATGGCGCCTTTTACATGACCTCTTACAGCAAGGCGCAGAAGGTCGTGAACATCCGGCGCAATCCCAAGGTCGCGCTGATGATCGAATCCGGCAACGCCTATGCCGAGCTGCGCGGTGTCATGGTCCGCGGCCATTGCGAGATCGTCGAAGGCGCCGACGCCGTCAGGACCGCCTTTGCCGCAATGGCCGAGGCGCGGGGCACGACATACTCGCGGCCGCAGGGCTCAGTCGACAGCGCACCGAAACGGGTCGTGCTGAAGATCGTCCCGGAGAAGATCACCAGCTGGGACCACAGCAAGCTCGGCGGCAGGTACTGACGCGCCGGTCTGTCAGTCGCCTTCCTGAGCGTCCTCAGCGGCCAGGCGGCGAAGCACGTCACCGGTCGCGCCGTAGGGCAGCCATTCGTTCCGCTGCTCGATGCCGAGTTGAGCATAGAAGCCGCGTGCCGGGTTCCAATCCAAAACATTGAAATGAAACGCGGGCCAGTTGCGCTCGACCGCGATCGCCGCCAGCCGCGCCATCAGGCGTCGGCCGACGCCGCGCCCGCGCGCCCACTCTCTGACAAAGAGGTCCTCGAGAAAAAGCCCAGGCTGGCCGAGCCAGGTCGAAAAATCCGGGTAGAACAGCGCGAAGCCGGCCGGCCGGTCGTCAACAAAGGCGAGCAACGACTCGAAGCGCGGCTTCGTCCCGAATCCGTACCGCAGCAGATCCGTCTCGGTAGCCACCACGGCGTCCGGCGACCTTTCATACGCCGCCAGCTCGTGAATGAGCTGCAGCAGCAACCCAACATCCTCGGCTGTAGCGGAGCGAAGGGTGATCGTGCTCACCGCTCGCGCCATTCGCGTGGTGCGCTCGCCGGATGGCCAAAATCGCGCGGCACCAGACCGGCTTGGAACCAGCTCACGAAGGTGTAGATGCTGAACACGGGCAGGCGCAGCCGCTCCGAGAGCGCGCGGGCATAAGGCACCATGTTGGTGCATTCGAGCAGGATCGCGCCGACATCACTGTGGGTCGTGACCAGCGTGTCGCCGGCGGCGAGAATATCGTGCTCAGCTGCCGCGACGTCGAGCCGCTCCTCGTCGTTGATCATGACCCGGGTGAACTCGCTGCCATTGTCGGTACCGACGACTGGGGTTGCGGGATCGGCACCGGCGGCGAGCAAGTGCTCCGCGGTCAGGTTCGCCGCGCTGACCGTGAGGACCCCGACGCGCTTGCCGGGCGGCATCACCCGCTCGATGAGCGGGATCTGCATTAGGCTCGAGGTCGCGACCGGCACGCCGACATGTGCCGCTATCTGCCGCTGAAAGAGCGACAGGAATCCGCAGGTCGTAGTGATGCCGTCGGCCCCCAGCCGCACGAGCTCGCCGGCAGCGCCGAGAAATTCGTCGAGCAGCCCCGCTGCCTTGTCGCATACCACGCGGCGGGAAGAGGCGCCGGGCACGACCTTGAACAGAACCGGAAACGGCCAAGTCTCGGCGTTGCCCATATCGCCCGGGATCCGCGGAAACCGCGTCTCAAGCATCAGGATGCCGACCCTGGCCCCGTAGAGCGACTTGCCGCCCCAGGCAATCCGTGCAGTCTCAGTCATCGGGCGACCCATTGGCGGCCCGCTCGGGGGCGAACGCAGCCGCGCCGGCGCCCCCGTCCAGCTCCCGAGCTCAGAGCCCAAGCGCGATGTTGCAGCCGTGTCATTCGCAAAGCCTGCCCTTCAGGCTGAGGATGTTCGTAGATTACGGGTGTGCGCTCGCCAAGTGAAGCGTGCCAAACCACCGACAGTCAGAGCCCGGGAAACGTGCCGTCACGATTGAGGTCAAGGATGCCCCGAGCGCATTGGCACGCAACTGTTCCCGGCCGTGCGGGCGAATTTCGGCGCCGATTTCGATTTTTCCCTTGCGCCCCGGCACAAACAGGGGAGGCCTACTCCCATTCGATGGTTCCCGGGGGCTTTGAGGTCACGTCGTAGACCGCGCGGTTGATGCCGCGCACCTCATTGATGATGCGGGTGGCGGTGCGGCCGAGAAGCTCGTGCGGGAACGGGAAGTAATCGGCGGTCATCCCATCGGCCGAGGTCACCGCGCGCAACGCGCAGGCGAAGTCGTACGAGCGGGCGTCTCCCATCACGCCCACGGTCCTGACCGGCAACAACACCGCAAAGGCTTGCCAGATCGCACCATAGAGCCCGGCGTTGCGGATCTCCTCGAGAAAGACCGCATCGGCCCTGCGCAGCATGTCGAGCTTTGAGCGGGTCACCTCGCCCGGGATGCGGATCGCCAGGCTCGAGCCAGGGAAAGGGTGGCGCTCGGCAAACTGCTCGGAGGCGGCACCGACTGTCTCGCGAGCCACCGCTGGTAGATCGAAGGCCGGAGGTGTATCGTTCCTCGATAAGGGTACGCCGCCCGCCGAGCGCCGCGCACGTCGAGCAGGGAGTCATGCAGAACATTGGCATTTCGGATCGAATCCGACGGTTCATCCGCGCGGGCGAGGTCATCGAATGATGGCGCCGTCGACCCGGCGTACCGTGCTGGTCGCGGGGGCTATCACGGTCCTCGGGCGCGGTGCCGCGCGGGCGCAGGAGACACGTCGGACCTTTCGCATCGGGCTATTCACGTCATTGCCGCGCCAGGCGCCGAATTGGCTCGCTTTCTTCGACGAGCTCAGCAAGGCAGGCCTCGTCGAGGGCAAGAACCTGATCGTCGACTGGCGCATTTGGACGCTCGCCCTGAGCAGTACGCCGCGCTGGTGGCGGATCTCGTGCAATCGGCTCCCGACGTGCTGCTCCCTGCGGGGGTGCCGAAGGTCTCAAGGCGGCGCAGGCGGCGACGCGGACGATCCCGATCCTGGGGCCCGCCGACGACATGGTCGCGAGCGGACTGGTTCCTTCGCTCGCTCATCCCGGCGGCAACTTGACCGGCATCAGCATTCTGGCAACCGAGCTCGACGGCAAGCGGCAGGAAACCCTGATGGAGATGGTGCCTGCCTCCCGCCACATAGCCGCGCTCGCCGATCCCGGCGTGACGGGGCCGGCTCACCTTGACGCGCTGCGAAACGCCGCCGCCATGCGCAGTGTCGAGCTCTCGATCTATCCGGTCCGCGACCGCGAAGAGATAGCGGCTGCCTTACACCAGGCACAAGCCGATGGAGGCACGGCGCTCAACGTGCTGGCCTCAGGTTTTCTCAACGCCAATCGCAAGATCATCCTGGACCGAACCTCGGCGCTGCGTCTCCCTGCGATGTACCAGTGGCCCGAAAACGCGGAGGAGGGCGGCCTCGCCGCCTACGGTCCGCGTTTCGCCAAGCTCTACCGGCAGCTCGCTCGCCAGCTGGTCAAGCTGCTGCATGGGGCCAAGCCTGCTGATATTCCGGTCGAACAGCCGACCGAGTTCGAGCTGGTGATTAATCTCCAAACCGCAAAGGCGCTGGGACTGACGATCCCGGAATCGATGCTCGACCGCGCCGATCAGGTCGTCGAATGATCAACCGTCGCAAACTAATTGCGCTGCTCGGCGGCGCCGTGACGATGCGGCCATTCGCGGCGCGCGGGCAAAAGAGCGATCAAGTGCGGCGCATCGGCATTCTCGCCCCGGCTCCGTTCAAGCCCATCGACAGCTTCCGCGAACGTCTGCGCGAGCTCGGCTGGAGCGAGGGACAAAACGTCGAGTTCGCCTATCGGTGGGCCGA
>Ga0306921_10000813_pt1 | contig 29114 bp, 27 predicted proteins | sample sta12Cox44000080_FD_203760 | JGI IMG/M metagenome (GOLD analysis project Ga0306921, IMG submission 203760) | Lab enrichment of tropical soil microbial communities from Luquillo Experimental Forest, Puerto Rico - statoxic.12C.oxic.44.000.080 (v2)... | ecosystem: Environmental > Terrestrial >... | reverse complement strand
ATCGTAACGTCCCTTAACCGCAAGGCGAGAGGTTGTCACGCGCAGCCATCAAATCGGACAATATAAAGTAACGCTTCAATTCTCCCAAGCATCACCCGCCCGCCGCAGGAGCCAGGAGCGACGAATCGACGAATGCTCGGTACAGTAAGCACAAGAAGGAGACTTTGCCGCGCGAACTGGATTCAGTACACCATTTGCGCGGCCAAGGAATTGCCAAAGTTAATAATCCTGGGGGTGTCCCATGAAACTATTAGCGATTTCGATTGCCTTGGTGGGTTTTTGCGTCTGCGCACTGGCATCGAAAGCTGACAACGTTGTGGTTAATACGGGTCTTCCTGATGGGAAAATAGCGACGGCCTCTCAACCCGCAAGCCCCGGCAAAACGGAGATCGAATCAGCGGATGACTTTCTGCTGACCCAAGCTACATCGATCAGTGGTGGGACGTTTATCGGCCTTATTCCCGCCGGCTCGATCGTTGAATCAATAACAATTGAGTTTTACCATGTTTTTCCCGTAGATTCGACCAATCCGCCGAACCCGCAAGTTGTCCCTACCCGAATGAATTCCCCGTCCGACGTGGAATTCGCCGACCGTAGTACGACTTCTTCAAACCTTACCTTCACAACCACGATATTGAATCCAAGCTTCACCGCTTCGAATTCCGTCGTTAATGGAATACATTGTTCCGGGTCTCCCCCGAACTGCTTTACCGGTGGAGAAGGCCCGGTCACCGGCCGAGAAGTGGAGTTTGAGTTTTCGATCGATCCAGAATCTTTGCCGGCCGACCATTATTTCTTCGTGCCGCAAGTGGAGCTTAGCGACGGAACGTTCCTCTGGCTCTCGGCACCGAAACCGATCGCGGCCGGTGGAACGCCATTTACACCGGATCTTCAAACCTGGATCCGTAATTCAAATCTCGATCCCAACTGGCTGCGCGTCGGGACCGACATTACGGGTCAGGGTCCTTTCAACGCATCTTTTTCGCTCACGTCCGCGCCGGAACCTTCCACGCTGTTGCTGACCGGGGCTGGTATGCTCGGACTTGTTCTCAAGCGCAGGAAACGTGCGTTTCGATAAAAGGAGTGTGGGCCTTCTGGCAGTTGCGAATTGAATGATCCGAAGACTTAGGCTGGGCGCTCTCGCAGCAATCTTTCTTCCTGGGGCAGCCATGCCCAGACACGACGAAGAAGGTCCGTACGCATCGACACCGGCCTGATCGCAGATGATGGAAACATCTACCTGCACGGCATCCTGTCCAAAAAATCGCAAGCCGTACCTCCTGCCCATCGAAGGCGAGTTAATCGGATTGGTCGAACGGCGAAAACAAGCACGCTCTGTCCAAACGCCAAGCGGTATCGTTCTGAGCAATCTTATCTTTCACCGCAGCGGTGAGCCGGTCCAAGAATTTCGCAAATCCTGGGCCACGGCAACCAAAAAGGCTGGTTTTGTTGGAACTCTGTTTCAGGATCTACGGCGATCCGCAGCATTCCTCTGATCTCCTTGGGAGCCGCATCCCACGAAAACTCCAACTGTTCAACAGTTCCGAGACGAGTTTTGCAGCCTGATTTCGGCTTCGGTCGCGGAGCGGCTTCGCGCATCCGCGTCAAACTACTCGCGAGCTGCACGCGGAACACTCTTTCGATACCGCCGCATATCTTCTCGTAAGGCCGGATTTTTTCCCGTCCGAAAGTGAAGAATTTATTTCGCGGCGATACACGCATGCCCGGGGCTCGGTCCGCGCGGGCTCGCCTTTGTAGAATATTGCCCCCTATCCCCCTGAACAGCTCGGAATGAACGTTCCACATTTCCTAGGTGGCTCGGCGCGTCTCGCGCAAAGTTGGGAATAAGTCAATCACGTGAGGGAGGCGATTTCGATGTGACAAAACGCGGAAACGTTACCTCGTGCAGAAACCTCAACTCGAAAGCCGGGCGCAGGAACAACAACGCTAGGGCAGCATATCCCTAGGCCGCTCGCGCTCTTTTGATTCGTTTGGTCGGCTCACCTTCAAATCTCAGAACGTCGCCGATAGCGTAGACCGTTTCCGATTCACACCGATGGCAACGGGCGACAAATGCGTGTGGCGCGTTGACCTCTCCAAGCTCGATTTCGTCTTGCAGGCGCATCACTTTCGCAGAAACGGGAATGGGCTCACGGCATCGAAAACAAGACACTCCTCGGTAGCTCTTTAGTTCCGCAATCAATTGGAACCTCCCTAAGGTGGGCTTTATGGAGAAACTGATGCTAACACTGAACTCCACTAGATGTCATGGACGCGTAACAATTCCGCGAAGGCAGAATGAGTGCGCTTCGGCCCATGCTGGAAAGTAAAGTCAAGTCTGGTTTTCCAAACGATATGCTGATTGGCGGCTGGCCGTGCCGTCACCGCGGTGGAAGTGGGTTGAGAAGGACCCAAGGTAACAAAACGTAGTTTTGTTACCTCTTGCGTCCGAATTCGGAGAAATCGGCACTAGTGAGCGGTAGCGTGAGCGCTGGGCATTCGTCCTCAGTCGGTAGCTCTGAATTGTTGCCAGTTTGTGCGCAACGCGCTTCGAAAAAATGGCGCCACACGGGTTAGCAAACGTGCCGACCGGTCGGTTGCACTACGGCCTGCAACTTCACAAGAACGGAATTAATCTGGCTTTCCACCCATTCTCAATTTGAGTGCCGCGTGAATGCGCGTGCGAACTTCGCCAGGAAGCTCCACCCTCTTTGAACCACAAAAGACTTCAATCGTTTTTCGCGTCTGGTCAAGGAGCATCTTGCAATCCTCGCAGTGCCCGAGATGGCGTTCGAGCTCCTGCACGACCACGGGATCGAGGGTGCCGTCGATGTAGTTGGACAGTTCGCGAATGACGCCCTTGCAGTTCAATTCGAATCCTCCAGACGAAAGTGGCGATTTAGCTTCTGCCTCAACTTGAGCCGGGCGCGCAAGAGGCGCGACTTGACCGCGGGGATGGACATGCCGAGCGCTTCTGCGGTCTCTTCAGTCGACATTTCCTCGACATCGCGCAACAAAAATACGGTCCGAAAGTCCGCATCGAGCCTCTCGATAGCCTCGTTTAGTATCTGGTCGATTTCTGCCTGCGCGTAATATTGCTCGGGGTTGGGCCTCCACTCCTCAAGGTCGCGGGGCATCAGGTCTTCGTCGCTCATGAGGGGCTCGTCGATCGAAAATTCACCGGGGCGCCGTTTGCGCAGGCGCATCAGAGCTTCGTTGGCGGCGATGCGGACGAGCCAAGTATAGAAGCGAGAATCACCCTGGAACGTATTGAGGTGCGCGTAAGACTTCAGGAACGCCTCCTGCGTTGCATCTTCGGCGTCAGCGCGGTTTCCTGTGATGCACATGGTCAGCCCGAAAATCTTCCCCTCGTAGCGTGTCACGAGTTCCTCGAAGGCTGAGTTGTCGCCCGCTTTTGCTGCGGCGACGAGCAAATGCTCATCGTCACGGACGATCCCCGATGGCAGGCGATGTGGGTTCGGAGCGCTCAAGCTCATCCAAGCCTTCCGGGACTGGAAGTCTATCTCGCCTCTCTCCAATAACAAAGCCACGAGCGGCCCGCCCGAAAAAGCTGCGGGCATTGGATGTACAGATGGGGTGGTCGGATTCAGAATTCTGCGGCCACAGCCAAGAAATCACCTCCCCGTCGCATGCCAAGTGCGAAGCACTTCAGCAACCGTCCAAGCCTGCGCGATACAGCCGTGCGGGATGAACGGCGGCTCAGCGTCGAAGATTTCACTGAGCGTGCCCAGACCGTGCGAAACGATCTGCTTCCCGAGCGGCTCCAGGAACACGCGTGCTGCTTTGCGATCTCCATAGACGCGCAGGTGCGCGAGTGCGAAGGGCCCGAGGAGCCAGCCCCAGACGGTACCCTGGTGGTAGGCGCTGTCGCGCTCCCAGGGACTACCGCCGTAATGAGGCCGATATCCGGGCTCGCCCTGCGCCAGACTGCGAAGTCCATGAGAAGTCAGCAAGCGACGCGCACAAATGTCGACGACAGCCTTTTGCTGCCTGCTTGTAAGCGGGCTTTTCGCCAGCGACACGGCAAAGATCTGGTTCGGCCGAAGAGAAGCGTCGTTACCGACGCCGAGCGAATCGATTACGTCGTAGCAGCAGTCGGCGCCTTCGTTCCAAAACTTGGCGAAGCTTTTCTTCACGGTGGTAGCGACCTTCGCGAAGGGCGCGCCCGACTTGCCTACGACGGGAGCCAGGGCGGCCATGGTCTCGAGCGCGTTGTACCAGAGCGCGTTCACTTCGATTGCCTTTCCGATCCTTGGAGTGACCACCCAATCGTCAACTTTGGCGTCCATCCAAGTGAGTTGGACCCCAGGCTCGCCTGCGCACAGGAGGCCGTCGACGTCATCCGCATGAATCTGATAACGGGTGCCGTCGAGGTACCCTTTCACAATTTGCCCCAGGACCGGATATAACGTCGCGAGCGCCTCTTTGTCCTGAGTCACTTCGAAGTATTGCCGAATGGCTTCGAAATACCAGAGCGCGGCGTCGACGGTGTTGTACTCGGGACGGCCGCCGGCATCTGGAAAATTGTTGGGCATCATGCCCTGGTCCACATAACGTGCGAAGGCAAGTAGGATCTTTCTGGCGATAGCGAATCGGCCTGTCGTGAGCGCAAGACCCGGCAGAGCAATCATAGTGTCGCGGCCCCAATCGCCGAACCAATGATAACCGGCGATGACGGAGCGGCCGTCGGGCTCGTCGGGCAGGCTGCGCTTCACAATGAATTGGTCGGCGGCGAGCACGAGCTGGCGAATCCAAACAGGAGCAGCGGAGGCGGCTTGCGGATCGCGTGCCGACCAGACGGCGAGCAATTCCATTTCGTGACCCGAACGCTCGCGGGCTGCTTTTGCGCCGTCGAGTTCGGCATCGGCGCGGGTGCTCAGAACGATCGTGACGGTCTGCCGCGGCTGGAGATCGACGCGAAACACGGCGGCGAGCAGGTGGTCTTCGTGATCGTCGAGGCCGCGATATCTTTCGACCGGAAGGAAGCAATCGCGATGCCAATCGTGGCGAATCTCGCTCGATGCACGATCGCTCAAAAGAAAAAACGGAACGGCGCCGTCAAATGCCGTCACCTTCAGGCCGCGTTCAACGGGCTCCAAATGCATTTGCCAATCGCCGGCGTGGGTCGAGGAATGAAAATCGCGGTAGTTGACCAGCACCTTCAGCTCGAGCGCCGCGGGTAGAGGACCTCGCACGAGCGTGTATTCAACGTAAGTCGTGTTCTCGCCTTGCTCCATCCAGACGCGCTTTTCGAGCAGTGCGTCACCGAAGACGAATTGCCACACAGGGGCCATCCCATCCAGCCTAAAACTTTCGATATTCACGTAGCCCTTCGGCTCTATGGCCCCGCTCGCCCAACGATTCGTGGCGAGGTCGTGGTCGGCGCCGTCATAGCGGACGACCTCATCGAGTTTAGCGACGAGTTGCATGCGGCCGACGGGCGGCTGCAGCGCGGCGATCAGAAGCCCATGGTAGCGGCGTGTGAGGTTTCCACTGACCGTCCCGGATGCGAAGCCTCCGATGCCGTTCGTCACCAGCCATTCGCGCGACTCTGCAATTTCGAGCGAGCCGCAAACTTCGCGGCCAAATGCGACGACGGCCTTTGCGGCAGGAGTGGCAACCTCACTCGAAGGATTGGCTTGCTCGATTGCGGAACTCGTGGCGCGGCTCATTTCGGCAACCCCGCGCCGGGAACATTCACGGTTATGCGGTAGAGGCCCGTTTGTGCCGCCAAGTACAACGTTCGGTGATCATCGCCGCCCCAGGCGAGATTGTGCGGATGCTCCGGAACGACAACGGTGCCGAGATGTTTGCCTTCGGGCGAGATGACCCAGAGGCCGCCAGGGCCCGACAAGTAAAGATTGCCCTGCTGATCGACTTTCATGCCGTCCCAAGCGTCTTCGCCGGGTTCGCTGGTGGCGTCAAAGAAGACGTGTCCATTTGAAAGCGTTCCGTCGGGACGGACTTCGTAGCGCATGATCACTTTGCGTATCAGGTCCCAATTGTCTACGTAGAGGTACTTTTCATCGGGCGAGAAGGCGAGGCCGTTGGGACCGGAGAGATCCGTGGTTACGAGCTTGAGCTCGCCGTTGATGAGGCAGAACACGCCGCTATATGGCAGCTCCTTACGTGGATCGTCGAAGAATTTGGGCAGTCCGAACGGTGGATCGGTGAAATAGAGGGCGCCATCGGAGCGGTATACCAAGTCATTGGGACTGTTGAGGCGCTTGCCTTGATATCGATCGGCAAGGATTGTCAGCTGGCCATTCTTCTCCAGACGCGTGACACGCCGGTTACCGTGTTCGTTGATTGTCAGGCGGCCTTCTGAATCGAGTGTGAGGCCGTTAGAGCCGGGCTGGCCGTATTCGCCGATGTCCATTCCTGAGTAACCGCTATGCGTTCTGTAAAGCGAGACGCCATCGTCTGGCGACCAGCGATAGATCAAATTGTTGTTCGGGTCGCTAAACAGCAGATAGCCGCCCTCGCGCACCCAAACGGGCCCCTCGGTGAACAGGAAGCCGCCGGCGAGTTTCTCTATTTTTGTGCCGGGCGTGACGAGCGTGTCGAGCGTCGCGTCATTGCGTATGATCTTCGTTCCGACCTGCTGGATTCCTGTGCCGTGGCCGGCCGTATAGAAGTCGAGTGTGGCTGATTTCACCCAAATGAAGTTCTCGGGGCTCCGTGAAATGGGGCCGTTGAAACCGAACACCGCGATCTGAAATCTCTGGCCGGGCTGGGCATTGTGCGCGAGGATGAGTCTGTTCGGAACGTTGAAGCCCTTCACAACAGAACCCCCGCTCTGTCCTAGAACGGCGGGGAGTTTGCCGTTCACCCAGATTTCGGCGTAGTCATCGATTACGATTTCAAACGAAACTGTCGAGCCCGTGACGCTGAAGTTCGCCACCTTGTCCGGAATCGTCAGGTTGATCCTGTACCAGTTGAAGCAGACCTTGCCACCGCCGCGGCGTGCGTCGAGCGCCGTGGGATCGAGAATCTGCCAGCCGGAATCGTCGAAGTCCGCGGCACCTGCGTGAGGCGCGTAGTCGTATGTCCTGTTCGGGTCGCCCGAGGGTTTCAGGTCCGGGCCGGGGCCGCGCGAATCCACCTCCGTGATCTTGACATCGCTGTAGCGCCACTGGCCGTTGACCAGCGTCACGCCCTCGGCCGTTCGGAGATCCACCGTCGCATCGGGCCGGCCATAGGGCGGCGCCTGGGCCGCCCAGTTTTGCGCGAGCGCGCCGCTCGCTAAAAGAGCCAGCGCGCCGCATGCCGCTGCAATTTTCCGGGCGAGATTCATCACTGCACCTTCACCACGTAGTAGAGGAACGGGGCCTGAACTTCCCTGAACCAGTGCGGGACGCCGTTGGGAATGATCATCACGTCGCCGGCAACCAGACTGCGGGTATCGCCACCATTGATTTCACGACCGCGAATCTCATTCGGAGCGGTCGTCTTGCCATCCGCTATCGTTCCGCCTGTGACGATCGTTGCCGAACCTTTCAGCACGTACAGGATATCGGTGTCTTTCGTGTGGACTTCGACCAGGCCGGGCGATTCTCGGCGGCTCGCGTGAACCATGTAGTTGCGGCCGCCACTGCCGTCGAAAAGGACCGCGCCTCTGGCGAACGCAGCGTCGACGTCGTTGTGCGCGAAGAAGCTAACCGGGAGACGCGAAGTCATCCCGAAGCCGCCGACGAAATCCTTGGCGGCATCTGCGCCTGCAATTGCAATCTCTTCGTCCTGAGCCGCGCTCGATGCCCCGCTCACGCCGATTCCACCGATGATTTGGCCATCGACCGTCACCGGAATACCGCCCTGCAGCGGCGTGAAGAATGAATCCGGCAGTGCGGCCATCGCGGTACGACCCTTGTTGATGATGTCTTCGAAGACCTTTGTGGGCTTTTGAAACAGGACAGCCGTGCGCGCCTTGCCGATCGAGATGTTTGCACCCGCGGCGAACGTGCCGTCGAGCCGCTCCAGCGCCATTAAGTTGCCGCCAGAGTCCACGATTGCGATTACTCCTCCGGGCGCGTTTACCTGTGCCGCGTGCGCCTTAGCCGCACCGATTAAATGTTCCGCGCCGTCGAGTGTGAGTGTCTTCTTTTCCGCCGTTTGAGCTGGAGCCGTCGAGGCGAAGCCGATTAGCGCAGCGGACAACGTAAGCGTTCTGCTTAGGTTCTTCGCTCGCATCTGTTCCTCCTGGCTATTCTCAGGCAGAGCCGCTTCAACCTTGTTGGAAGCGGCTCCACTTCCGAGAGGCCGTCGATTTACGTCTGTGGCAAGCTGAAAGATGCCTCACCGAGATTGACTTCCGCGTACGCGCACCAGATTTGCACCTTCGCGACGTTCTTCACGTACTTCGGCAACGTGATCTCCTTCTTGTAATTGTCGCCGATGAACGCCTTGGTCTTGAGTTTGTCGAGCGGGTAGACGTTTCCGTCGGAGTCAACGACCTGCCAATGCGGGTCAGGTGTGTCGGGCACAACGAAGTCGTTTGATAGCGTCAGGACGCGGTTGCCGTCCTTATGGCTGAACGTCACCGTCCCTTTGTTCGCCTTCGGGCCCTGAAACTGGGATGACTTCATCGGCCCTGATTGGGCGAACACGTGCGGACAACCGGCAGCGACAATCGTGGCCACCAGAGCGAACTTCAGAACGCGGTTCATATTCATCTACTGACCTCTTCTCTTGAGATTTTCATGGTTCTCAGCTCGTCTCGTCCTCGAATTCTCGCCATGTGGTGGGTGGGATACGCGAATGCGGCTAAGGTTTCAGGGCCTAACGAGAAAGTCGCGAAGGTGCGCCCGGAGCTTGTGACTTCCGCCGCGCATTCGTATCTCATCAAGCGGAGAAGACTACGTGGTTTCGAAAAGCGCCTTTGTTCGGAAGATCTCTTGCAGGGAAGTTCGCGAAGAGTTGACGAACTACCTCGAGGGCGACGTGACCCGTGAGCTCAGGACGCGCCTTGAGTCGCATCTGGCGGGGTGCACGGGTTGCCGCCTCTACTACAACGACGTTAGGAGAGTGATCCGGACCCTCGGAAAGACCGAAGTGATCGAACTGCCCGCCGGCTTCAGCCAACGTCTCTATTCCCGTCTCGCGAATCTCTAGGCCGGCCTGCTCCATCCAACCCGATTGTCATTTGGCTCGAGATGTAGATGTGCATGCTCATCGGGCGACGGATTAAGTCCATGCGGTACGGCATTCTGCTACCATAGTCGCCACGCACACCTCGCTCTTGGCGTTCAAGCAGTGAATTCTCTTGGGCGCGCTGTTCGCGCGGGAGGTATCTGATGTCCTGGCTGCCGATCGTGTCTGATGAACAAGCTTCTCCGGAAGTGAAGAAAGTCTACGATTACATCGCGAATCGGTGGAGTTTCGTGCCTAACTACTTCCGGGCCCTTGGGCACGACGCTCAATTGTTGCAAGATCAGACGAACTTTTTCACGAATCTCATGTTCGAGGAACGCGGACTACCGAGAGTCGTGAAGGAACAGCTCGCGATTGTGGTCAGCGGAATCAACGTGTCGAGCTACTGTCTTCCGGCACACATGGAGATTCTGAGCCGCCTCGGTGTAGACAAGAAGATTGGCCGCAAGTTGTCCCTCGATTTCCACAACGCGCCGGTCGAGCCAAAGGTGATGAAGCTATTTGAATTTGCCGAGAAGCTGACGAAACGTCCCGGCGAAATGGAGAAGTCGGATGTAGATCAGTTGCGCGAAGCGGGTTGGACCGACGCGGCAATCCTAGACACCGTGATGGTCACGTCTGCGTACGCTCTGGCGAACCGTTTCTCCGCCGGACTGGGTTTAATCGCGGATTTCTAGCTGCGGCTCCGAATTCCTCGATTTACCGCCATCTTTGAAACTGCCTCCACGTGGGCAATCTCAAAACTAGCTCTCGATTCTACGAAGAGCCCTGCAGGTTTGCTTCCCCCGCGGGGAGCGCGAGATTTGCATCTCCCATTCGCGATTCCCGCGGAGGATCTCGGCGCCTGGGGAAACCGCCTTATTCGATCGGAATCACGATTGAGCGGCGACTCTCCGGTCATTCCATGCATCAACCTGCCGGTCGAATCGAATCATTGACCGAGTCGGAAAGCCGGTTCGGATTGAAGGCGCGGTCTCCAGGTCAGGGGACATGCTTCTCCTCCAAACCCAGCGCGCTAAGATCACTCCGCTTCCTTCGTCAGTCCGAACATTTCCGAATCCCGAGGCCTCATCGCGCATCCAACGGGCGCTCGATCGCGCCATAACCGGTGGATTGCCCAAATGAGCGACATTTAGGGAATCAATGTGGCCAAAACGGAATGCGGGAAGCCTACGCCACCGGAGACGCTGACCGTCTGGTTCGCGTATTTGACCCAGGGGGATTCACCGACATGTCCAGCGGCGAGCCGAGTAACTATGGCGCGGCCGCGATCGAGGCGCTTCGCGAGCGTGCCTCGGAACTCTTCAAGGATTATGCGGTGAAGATGTCAATCATCATAAACATCGTAGTCGGCAGTAATTCCGCCCACGACTACGGCTGGCATGAGTTCACCCTGACGCCGAAGCGCGGCGGCGCGCCGATTCGCAAACGGGAGCGCTACTTCGAAATGTGGACGAAGAAGCTTTCAGGTGCCTGGAGAATCTATTCTTCATCACCAACGGCGATGTGAAGGAAACGCTCGCGGGCGGCAAGAGCCGCTGGTTCTTAAGTGAGGACCGCAGTCTCCTAACCAACTAGGTTCGGGGAAAAGCGAACCCGCTGGAAATACACCGCGGGACGGCGCTACCTGTCGCGAATCTTGTCGAAGAGCCTCTTACCAAATCCTTCCGGGACTCGATATTCAGCATTGTCGCCGACCAACTTCAGCACGTTTCCGGTCCCGTCCAAGATCGCCTTGCAATGGGCGCAGACACGGAAATGCGCCTCCATCCGGGAGCGGAGATCGGCGTCGATCTCATTGTCGAGGTAATTGGATATTTCTCTCCAGACCTCGAGGCAGCTGATTTCAATCACACTCATTGGATACCGATCAACCGATATTGTTGCACAATCTCCCAGCCAAGACGCCTACCACGCCCGCACCTTCTGGTACTCGGTCCTTCCCGCGCTCCAGCTCCCGTCGATGCCAGGCGCCAACGCGTCACGCATCTGCAGGCGCGCGCGCAGCAACCGGGTCTTCACGGAACCCTCTGTGATTCCAAGCACTTGCGCGGTTTCTTGGATGCTCAGGTGCTGGATATCTCGCAAGATTAGGACCTCGCGGTACTTCTGGTGCAAGGAAGCGATTCCGCGTTTCAGGGCGTCTCGCAGCTGCTGCTTTTGGAGGGCTTCAACAGGGATTTCGCGCCAGTCGGCGAAATCTTTGGGGAAATAGTCGCCTTCGTCGTCCATGTCGGGCTCGTCAATCGATTCGTACAAATGGCGCCGGTCTTTCCGGAGCTTCAGGCGGGCTTCGTTGATCGTGATCTGGACCAACCAGGTGCTGAACTTACACTCTCCCCGGAACCGCGGCAGTGCCGTAAATGCCTTGAGGACGGCTTCTTGAGCGACTTCTTCCGCGTCCGCCGCATTGTTCAGGATTGACATCGCAGCGGTGAACACCGCACGTTCGCAGGGCTGGACCAAGGCGTAGAAGGACTCTTTGTCACCTTCGCAAACGCTGCGGATCAGTTCATCCTCGGCAGGATCCTGAGTCAGTCTGGGCACACCCGTTACCATGCTTCAACCTCGCGAATGCTCGATTCAGGCACGCCAACGTTGAGACTGCTTTGATTCGCGTCTCGGAACCGCTAACACCTTAGATTACCGACCGGACCGCGCAAAAGCGGGTTGCAAGTTGCTTCCCGGATTTCTCGGGAGTAGATGCGGGACTCTCGGAAAGGTCGCAACTATTTTCCACCGGGTTTCAGAGCACCACCAGAGATTCTTGTTACTTCTTGTTCGGTTGCGTATCACACCCGTCATGAACGCGGCTGGCACGACGCAGTTAGAAGTGGCTGAAGCGCAGATCGCCGCGGCGCCCCTCCCCGAAAATCCCCCGTCCATGTGGCGCCGCGGCGTAATCGCACTCAGGACTCATTGGCCGGAATACCTCATGGAAGCCGGCGAACTCGGCCTGTTCATGATTTCCGCATGTGCGTTCACAGTTCTTATGCAGTACCCCGGCTCTCCAATTCGTGCGCTGCTTCCCAGTGATTTCGTCCGGCGGATGTTGACCGGTCTAGCGATGGGTGCGACAGCTCTTGCCCTGATCTATTCAGCGTGGGGCAAGCAATCGGGCGCGCACATGAATCCGGCGGTCACACTCACGTTCCTGCGCTTGAAGAAGGTGCAGCCGTGGGACGCGCTTTTCTACGTGCTGGCGCAATTCGCTGGTGGCATCACCGGAGTCGTCACCTCCGCGATCGTCTGGCGTATGGCAATTGCTCATCCGGCTGTGAACTACGCTGCGACGCTTCCCGGTCCGGCCGGCACGAGAGCAGCCTTCGCCGGCGAAGTGTCGATCTCCTTCGTTCTCCTGCTTACCGTCTTGCTCGCGTCGAACAACCGTATCGTCGGCCGCTTCACGGGACTCTTCGCGGCCATTCTGGTTGCCACGTATATCACGTTTGAAAGCCCGATCTCCGGGATGAGTATGAATCCGGCGCGGACGTTCGGGTCGGCATTCTCCGCGCGCAATTTCACCGGGTTGTGGATCTATTTCATTGCCCCTCCGATTGGAATGCTGCTCGCCGCGGAATTCTACGTGCGCATTCAATCGAGCCGCGCTGTCTACTGTGCCAAGTTCCATCACCAGAATTCGAAGCGCTGCATCTTTGTGTGTCGGTATTCGGAGCTGATCGGTTTCGGACACGGCACGCCGAAGGAATCTCAATAAGGGAAATCGCGAGGAAAGAACGTCATGTCTGAAACGAATTGCTGGGACGTGATCATCATTGGGAGCGGCGCGGGCGGCGGGACGCTGGCGTACGCGCTGGCCCCGACAAACAAGAAGATTCTGCTGATCGAGCGTGGAGACTACGTCCCGCGCGAGAAGGCCAACTGGGACTCTCGTGCGGTCAACCTGGAAGGGAAATACCAGACTAAGGAAGAATGGCTCGACGCGGACGGCAGGCCGCTGCACCCGCACACGAACTACTATGTCGGTGGCAACACGAAGTTCTACGGCGCGGCCCTTTTCCGTCTGCGACGAGAGGATTTCGGAGAGATCAAGCACCACAGCGGCGTGTCGCCCGCTTGGCCGATCACGTACGACGAAATGGAGCCTTACTATCTTCAGGCCGAGCACTTGTATCACGTGCACGGTGCGCGCGGCGAAGATCCTACCGAACCGTTTGCGAGTGGCCCGTATCGCTATCCCGCGGTGAGTCACGAGCCGCGCATCCAGCAGCTCAGCGAAGATCTCGCGCGGGCTGGACTGAAACCCTTTCATGTCCCGCTGGGGATCCAGCTCAACGAGAGGGATCCGCACACCAGCAAATGCATCCGGTGCAATACTTGTGACGGCTATCCATGCCTCGTCTACGCTAAGTCGGATGCACAGACGCTTTGCGTGGACCCAGCACTGCAGTACTCGAACGTTTCGCTGATGACGAACGCGTATGTGGAACGTTTAGAGACAAGCGATTCCGGGCGCGAGGTCATACGCGTAATCGTGAAGCGCGACGGTCTTAGCGAATCTTTGTCCGCCGGCATCGTGGTCGTTTCGTGCGGCGCAATCAACTCGGCGGCACTGTTGCTGCGTTCGGCAAACGAGAAACATCCGCGAGGTTTAGCCAATAGCTCCGATGTGGTCGGGCGACATTACATGGGCCACATCAATTCGGTGGTGATGGCCATTTCCCGGTGCCCTAATCCCACGGTCTTCCAGAAGACGCTCGCGGTGAACGATTTCTACTTCGGCTCACGCGATTGGAAGCATCCGATGGGTCACATCTCCTTCGTCGGCAAGTTTGACGGCGAAACTCTGAAAGCCGGTGCGCCGGCCATCGCCCCCGGGTTCACGCTCGACATGATGGCGCAGCATTCGCTCGATTTCTGGCTCACTTCCGAGGATCTGCCGGATCCGGACAATCGCGTCACTCTCGGTCGCGACGGAAGGATCGCCCTCCGGTACAAACCCAACAACGAAGAAGGTCACAAGCGGCTGATCGCCAAACTCAAGGAACTCATGAACCAGCAGCGGGATTGCCCGATTCATGGCAAGTCCTGCCACGTCGGTCTGTTCGGGCGAAGCCTCTTTGTTGGTCAGCGCATCCCGCTCGCCGGGGTGGCGCACCAGAACGGCACCGTCCGCTTCGGCCGCGATCCCGCGACTTCTGCACTCGACCGAAATTGCAAAGCGCACGACGTCGACAACCTGTACGTGGTCGACGGCAGCTTCTTTCCGTCAAGCGGCGCCGTAAATCCCGCCCTGACGATCATGGCCAATGCTCTGCGCGTCAGCTATCACCTGCGCGACAGGCTGGGCGTCAAGCGGGCCAATCAGGCAGGCCCGCCATCACTTGTGGAGGCGCACAGTGTTGCGTAAGACGCTTCCCGCTCTTTGGTTGGTTGGCGCGGTGCTCAGCGCCGTGCCACGCGCGCTCGGCGCGGATTCGAATGTGCAAGTAAGGTCGGTCGGTTCGATCGTAATCACGGTGAGCGACATGGACCGCGCCGTGGATTTCTACGGGCGCGTGCTCACATTCGAGAAGGTCACGGACTCGGAGGCTGCTGGGGGCGATGTCGAGCGCTTCTTCGGTGTTTTCGGGTCGCGCGTGCGTGTGGTTCGCATGAAGCTAGGCGACGAGTCGATCGAACTGGTGCAGTTCCTCGCGCCGCGCGGACGCCCGATTCCCGTCGACTCGCGGAGCAACGATGTCTGGTTTCAACACATCGCGGTCATTGTCAGCGACATGGACCGCGCATACGCCATTCTGCGGGAGAACAAAGTCGAATTCGCGTCGTCCGAACCGCAGCGGCTTCCGGACTGGAACAAGAACGCCGCGGGTATCAGAGCCTTCTACTTCAAAGATCCCGACGAGCATCCCGTAGAGATTCTGCAGTTCCCGGAAGGGAAAGGTGATCCCAAGTGGCACCAGAGCAACAGTCGGCTGTTTCTCGGAATCGATCACACGGCCATCGTCGTTTCGAACACGGACGCCAGCCTCAAGTTCTATCGCGATCTGCTTGGCCTCCAAATCGCCGGTGAAAGCGAGAACTACGGCACCGAACAGGAGCATTTGAACAACGTATTCGGCGCGCATCTTCGCATCACGTCGTTGCGCGCCAGCGGAGGCCCGGGAATTGAGCTGCTCGAATATCTGAGCCCGCGCGACGGCCATCGGATTTCGGTCGACGAGCGTGCCAATGACATGGTCCATCGCGAGACGGAGTTGGAAGTCAGCGACGCCGAAGCCGCTCTCGCTCCTCTGCGAGCAGCAAAGGCCACGTTGGTATCCTCCGGCGACGTTGAGCTTCACGATCGCGCTCTGTCACTCACGCGGGGATTTGTGGTCCGCGATCCGGACGGGCACGCCATCGCCATCGTGCAGAGATAGCGAGGTGAGGTCATGACAGCAGAAGAGAAGCGACTCGAAGAAAGCCGTACCCGCAAGGCGCACTGGAAGCGCTGGGGACCGTACGTCAGCGATCGCGCCTGGGGCACGGTGCGCGAAGACTATAGCGCGACAGGTGAAGCCTGGGACTACTTTCCTCACGACCACGCACGCTCCCGCGCCTATCGCTGGAACGAGGACGGCCTTGCTGCCATCTGCGACCGCCATCAGTACGTCTGCTTTGGCCTTGCGCTCTGGAACGAAAACGATCCGATTTTGAAAGAGCGCCTGTTCGGCCTGACTGGAAGCGAGGGCAATCACGGTGAGGATGTGAAAGAGTATTACTTCCACCTCGCCAGTACGCCGACGCACTCCTACATGAAGTTTCTCTACAAGTACCCGCAGCGCGCCTTTCCCTACAGCCAGCTGGTCGAAGAAAACCGTCGACGATCGAAAGAAGATCCGGAATTCGAGCTGCTCGACACCCGGGTGTTCAACGAGAACCGCTATTTCGATGTCGTGGTGGAGTATGCGAAGGCCGGCCCAGAAGACATCCTCGTCCAGGTCACAGCGCATAACCGCGGTCCCGAGCCGGCGCCCATCCACCTGTTGCCCACCATATGGTTCCGCAACACTTGGTCCTGGGACCAAAACCTCAAAAAGCCGGTTGCCACCAAATCCGATTCGAATCGCAAGTGCGATGCTATCGCGCTCGAGCATCCCGACTACGGAAAGCTCTGGCTCTACTGCCAAGACGGTGCCGAGCTTCTTTTCACAGAAAACGAAACCAACACGCAACGGCTGTACGGCTACCCCGGGCCCGAGTATGCCAAGGACGGCATCAACGATTACGTCGTTGCGGGTAAGGTCGATGCCGTGAATCCGGCGCAGTCTGGCACCAAAGCAGTCGCGCGCTACCCCGCGACGATTCCGTCGGGCAAGAGTTTTCAAATCAAGCTGCGGCTGACCAAAAACGAGTGGCCGGCGCAGAAGAATCCTCTGGAAGGTGATTTCGACCGTATCTTTGCTCATCGAATTCGCGAAGCCGATGAGTTTTACGCGAGCGTCGCGCCGGATTCTCTTTCCTCGGACAGCCGCAACGTTCTCCGGCAGGCTTTTGCGGGCTTGCTTTGGTCGAAGCAGTTCTATCACTACGTGCAGCGCGAGTGGCTGGCCGGCGATCCGGCCCAGCCGGCTCCGCCGGATTCCAGAAAGCTCGGCCGAAACAGCGACTGGCCACACATCTACAACGCTGACGTCATCTCGATGCCGGACAAGTGGGAGTATCCGTGGTACGCCGCGTGGGATTTGGCGTTCCACTGTGTCCCACTGGCGCTGGTCGATCCCGACTTCGCAAAGGAGCAGCTCGTTCTCTTCCTGCGCGAATGGTACATGCATCCGAACGGACAGCTTCCGGCCTACGAATGGGCACTGGCCGACGTAAATCCTCCCGTGCACGCCTGGGCGGCATGGCGTGTGTACAAGATCGAAAAGAAACGGCGCGGCGAAGCCGATCGCGCCTTCCTCGAGCGTGTGTTCCAAAAGCTGCTTCTGAATTTCACGTGGTGGGTTAATCGCAAGGACGCCGAAGGAATGAACGTTTTCCAGGGTGGCTTTCTCGGACTCGACAACATCGGCGTTTTCGATCGCAGCGCGCCGCTTCCGACCGGCGGCCACATCGAGCAATCGGACGGCACGGCGTGGATGGCGATGTACACACTTAATATGCTGGCCATCGCGCTTGAACTGGCCAGCGAGAATCCGGTGTACGAAGACGTGGCCAGCAAGTTCTGGGAGCACTTCCTTTACATAGCGCGTGCCATGAGCCATAGGGGTGAGCGCGGCCACTCGATGTGGAATGAGGAAGACGGGTTTTTCTACGATGTCTTGCACCTCCCCGACGGCCAGCGCACGCCAATGAAGGTGCGCTCAATGGTAGGCCTTGTGCCGCTCTTTGCGGTGCAAACGCTAGAACCGGAGCTGCTGGATCGCTTGCCCGGATTCAAACGGCGCCTTGAGTGGTTCGTCGAAAATCGCCCGGACCTCACTGAAAACGCCGCCTGCATGAAAACTCCGGGAATGCGGGAGCGCCGGCTGCTCTCCATCGTCGACGAGCACAAGCTGCGCAGTGTCCTTCACTACCTTTTGGACGAAAGTGAATTCCTTTCGCCGTACGGAATTCGCGCGCTCTCGCTCTTTCATCGCGATAACCCTTACGTTCTACACGTGAATGGGATGGAGCATCGCGTCGATTACCAGCCAGCGGAATCGAAGAGTGGACTCTTTGGCGGCAATTCCAACTGGCGCGGCCCGATCTGGTTCCCGATGAACTTCCTGCTGGTGGAAGCCCTGCAAAAGTTCCACCACTATCACGGTGGCGATTTCAAGGTCGAGTGTCCCACCGGCAGTGGAAATATGCTGACGCTCGCCGAAGTCGCTGCGGAAATCTCGCGGCGGCTCAATCGGATATTCCTGCGCGGCGACGATGCGCGGCGTCCCGTCGCGGGTGGTCTGGAGCTTTTCCAAACCGATCCGCATTGGAAAGACCTGGTCTTATTTCACGAGTACTTCCATGGCGACACCGGCTCCGGCGTTGGTGCGAACCACCAAACCGGTTGGACCGCGCTGGTCGCCAAGCTACTTACTCAAAGCGGCGAATCGGGCGAAGCCGACCGTGCGCCGCTGATGCAGGCTGTTGCGAATTCTAAGGGAGACTAAGCATGAAAGCGATTGCGGTGACGCCAGGCAAAGCAAACACGATCCATCTTCGCGAAGTGCGGAAGCCACGCGTCGAAGACATTGCCAACGGGCGCGGCGTACTCATCAAGATTCTGCGCGTCGGTGTCGACGGCACGGACAAGGAGATCAACGCCGCCGAGTATGGTGCCGCCCCACCGGGTGACGACTATCTCATCATCGGGCATGAGAGTTTTGGGCGAGTGGAGTCCGTAGGGCCGAACGTCACGGAGTTCAAGCCGGGCGATTACGTTGCGCTGACGGTGCGTCGGCCCGGATCGAGCATCTACGATCAAATCGGCACTTACGACATGACCACGGACGATTCGTATTTCGAACGCGGAATTAACCTGCGTCATGGCTTTCTTACAGAATACGTCGTCGACTCGCCCGAATACGTCATTCGCATCCCTGAAAACCTGAGAGAAGTCGGAGTGTTGATGGAGCCGATGAGCGTCGTGCAAAAGGCTATCGAACAGGCTTATCGCATCCAGCAGCGGCTGCGCGTCTGGCAGCCGAAGCGCGCGGCGGTTCTTGGAGCAAGCACACTCGGTTTGCTCGCTACTCTTACGCTGCGTCTTCGCGGGCTCGACGTCACAACCTTCGGCAATACGATGCCACCCTTTCTCAATTCGCGGCTCATTGAGGAACTGGGCGCGCGCTACGTCAGCACGAAGGAGCTCGCGCTAACGGACGCTTCGGCGAAGTACGGCCCGTTCGATCTGATCCTCGAAGGCACTGGGCATTCGCCGCTAGTCTTCGAAGCAATGAACGTCTTGGCGCGCAACGGCGTGCTCGCCATGGTCAGCGTCACTGGCGGTTCGCGCCAGGTCCAAATTCCCGCGGACAACATCAATCTCGGCTTCGTACTCGGCAACAAAGTTGCCTTCGGTAGTGTCAACGCCAATCGCGAATACTTCGAAACGGGTGTGAAAGACCTCTCGACCGCCGGTTTGCAATACCCCGGTTGGCTCGAAAAGCTGCTCACGCATCCGGTGAAGGGGCTGGAGAATTACGCAGACCTCATTCGCATCCTTACGGACACGAAAGCGCCCATCAAAGTGTTCTGTGACGTAGCAGCCATTCAACGTGCGGATATAGCCGGGTCATTTACTTGATAACTTCGTTTTATCGTCGCGTTGTTTGGCTTCGAGAGAAAAAACTTCCAGGGCATCTTTGAAATTCCATTGGCCTCTGGCCTGGAGTTGAAATTTCTATTTCGCGGGTGGATGCGCGTGGCCGGGGCTCGGGTTCGCCTGCCTTTCGCTTTGTTACCGCGGAGTGTCGTGTGCACGGTGCGGCGAGCCGATCCCAGTTTCCGCGAAGGTTGTCAGCCTCCAAGATGAGATCACGCAAGGAGTGGAGAACGCACCCACGCATTTGCTGTCAGGTGCCAGATGTGCGAACAGGAGAGCGTGTACGAGATGAAAGATCTCCAGAAGTTTGACGGAGAGCCAAGGATACGACTGACTAGGGCGCGAACGATGCGCCGAATGTCTTTTCGCAGCGCCTAGTAGCATCGGCGGTGCTGACCCTAGTAGCTGGCAGTTCGCAGGGAACCGGATCGGACGTAGACTCCGCGCGCGGCTAATCCAAACCAACCAAACGCCATGAGCTTACAACGTCATCGTGACCCCTCTGTTTTTTCGGGAAGAATTTTTCCGCGCCGCATGAACCGTCCGTCGGCTCACGACGCCACTGTTCGCGATCACTCTTTTGTTCGTGGTATGGATGTTTGCGTCCGTCTCGGGCCGCGCGAGAACGAGATCGAATATCGGAGTTTTCCCCCGGAATGGTCCCGGCTTCCGGGAGCGAGCAACTAACCGGAGACGAACGTGACCGTCTCTTCGAGCGGGGCGCGGCCCGTACGGGCGTGACTCACCGTGGGGTCCTCGTACCCGATCGACATGCCGCAGAAGAGGATGAGCCCGTCCGGGGGTGACAGGAACTCAGCGACTGTCTCGCGAACCTGCGACCACGCCATCTGTGGGCAACTGTGCAGCCCTTCGGCGCGGAGCAGCAGCATGACGGTCTGCAGATACATGCCTACGTCGGCCCATTGGGGCCGGCCCATGTCGCGGTCAATGTAGCAGAACAGGGCGGCGGGCGCGCCGAAACACTTCCAGTTGCCGATGGCCGCCCGCTGGCGCCCTTCCCAGTCCTGGCGCGCAATGCCGAGTGCGCTGTAGCGCTCCTTGCCGAAGGCAGATCGGCGCTCTCCTTACGGGGACTTCAGCGCGGGCGGGTACATCTCGAACTGCCGCTCGTCCCAGGGTTCGCCGTGGCTCACGCGCTCGACGGCGCGCGTCTTGAGTTCGGCCAGCGGCTCGCCGGTCATCACGTAGATGTTCCACGGCTGGATGTTCGATCCGGACGGCGACCAAGCCGCGGCGGACAGCACGCGCTCCAGCACCGCCCTTGACACAGGCTCGTTGGTGAACCCGCGCACCGCCCGTCGGCTTTTAACTGCCTCATATACGTCCATGATCGCCTACTTGCCGCCGGCCATGATCGAGATACTCCTCGATCACCACAGATGAAGGTAAAATTTATGGTATCAAGTTCAAGAGTCGAGCGGCAAGCGCGTCATCGAGCTTTAGCAGAGCCTTTCGATCACGCTGATTTTCCAGTCTCGTTTAGTCTTTGCAAGAGCTGCATGCGGGAAAACTGCTAAGTTGCAACAGAACGGGACCGGCTACCCGAAGATTCTCCTTCTCGGCAAGAAAGAGATTCAGCGTCGGCAATTCGCGATCCGCGAGCCGGGAGAAACGCCAGACGGCGCCAGTCAGTGCTCTTGTAGTGAAGGGTACTTTCCAAACGGCACGATCTGCCCCTGCCCCAAAGGTGAGCCTCACCGAGAGCGACTCCGCAAGTGGGGAATGAACCTATGAAATGGAGTTTCGAGCGGAGGATTGACTCGACGAAATGAACACGGTAGTCCAGCCCGGGCCTTCGACCGTGGTAGACTTCGCCGCGGTAACGCCTTCTACGGTGAGCACAGGAGTGCCTGTGCCACGAAGAAGGTTCCAACGAGGCAGTTTGGCGGAAAGGTCCGGGAGGTGGTATGGCGTGTTTCGTGCGGATGTTCTGCAAGCGGATGGAACATTCAAGCGGGAGTAATGCTGGCAACCGCTCGGGCTGGTAGGGGAACAGTCGGAACGTGCGGCGTGGAGACAATTTCAGCCGTATCTCGATAAGGTAAACGATGCCGCAATCAAGCTACCGCCGAAAGCTGGCCTCACACTTGCGGAGTTTGCTGACGAGTGGCGAGCCAGTGTTGCGGTAAACTTGAAAGGCAGCACAACGAGAGCAGCCGAATCCCATCTCCGAGCGCACATCATTCCGAAACTAGGAAGTCTGCAGCTGACTGGGATCACCACAAAGGCGGTCCAGGGATTTGTGGCGCATCTCGCCAGCGGCGGGGGTCCAGGAAGACAACGGAAAACGTGCTACTCACTCTTTCATCACTTCTCAAGACGGCGAGGGCCTGGGGCTACGCATGCGGGGGCTTCCGCTTCGCAGACCTGACCTTGCCACGCGAGGGCGTGCGAAAAGAGCCGCGGTGCTTCACGGACGACGAAGTGCGGAAAATCATCACAAACGCATCGGAGCCGCTCGGCACAATCGTTGCGGTTACGGCCGTGCTCGGATTGCGGATAGGCGAGGCTCTCGCACTCCGAAAATCCGATGTGGACTTCGCAAGGCACGTCATCCGCATCCGACAGAGTGTTGACGCGGCTACGCGGATCGTCGGCGCCGTGAAGTCGAAGGCGAGCAGCGCGGACTTGCCCATGTCCAGGGAGTTAGAAGCGCGGTTGCGCACTCATCTCTCGCGGCATGACGGCAAGTCGGACCTGCTCTTTGTCAATCAGCGTGGTCGTCCGCTCTCAGCGAACAAGCTGCGCGAGAAGCAATTGCATCCGCTCTTAACCCGGCTAGGAATCGAGCGCGGCGGATTCCATTCGCTGAGGCATGGTGCAGCGAGTGCTCTGCTCGCAGACGGCGCAACTCCAGCCGTCGTGCAGCGGCAATTGAGACACAGCGACGCGCGAATTACCCTGGGAATCTATGGTCATATCATCGGTGATGACCAGCGCAATGCCGTTCAGCATCGCTCGGCACGGCTAGTGAACTAGGGCCAATTGTTAGAAAGCAGAGTTTTGTTAGAAAATGCGGTTGCAACTGACAGAAAACAAATTGGTTTGGTAGGGGCGGTGGGGATCGAACCATCAGGCCCACTCCAAACACGTAAGTTATTCATTCCACGTTCCCACAAATCCGACAAAACCGATAGAAACGCCGAAACCAAGTACGCGACAGGTACGCGGATTCGACAGGGGTATGTCTAATGGCACTGGTTGAGAACATTGACCAAGTGACAAGCGTAGAACGGGGCGACGATGTCAACTGACAAAACTCCATCAAGAAAGACCGATGCCCGAAGGGAGACAACCTATGAGCAAGGAGACCGAGCACATGCCTCAGAACAGGCGCAGAGCAGGCGCAGCCGTGCCGAACAGCGAGGCGACACGCTCTAAGCCAGGGCAGAGCGGAAATCCAGGCGGAAGGCCCAAGACGGCTCCGCTCTCGCACGCTTGCCGCGAGTTGCTCGCTTCTGTGCTGCCTGACGATGCCGAAGGTCGCACGTTCGCCGAGGCGATTGCGGAAACGCTCGGCCAGAAGGCGCTTGCCGGTGACATTCGCGCCGCACAAGAAATTGCCGATCGCGCCGAGGGTAAGCCAAGGCAGAGCCTCGAAATCGAAAACGCGATGCTCCGCGAGGCGTTCGATCGCATGACCAACACTCCGGCAATTGCCCAGTGGTCGCGTAAACGAGTAGTTCCTCGTGTAGTCGCACTACGTCGAATCGGCCTTAGGTTTACTTGGCCCACTTTTTCAGACTATGGGGAAATTTGGGTCGTTGCGGACTTGTTCGGCTTGCCAGAGGTGGCGGCGGTTGTGAGTGATTACGTGCGTCAGGAAGGCGCCCAGGGGCATTTTGAACCACCCAAACGGAGTCTTGGCTCGGGCCAGGTCGAGGCCGTCGGCTTCTTGAATAAGCTCGGTTAGGCGCGCGCCCATCCGGAGGTAATCGGCTATTGCTTTGGCAGCATCGACGTCAGGCGACGGCGTGTAACGCTTGGCGGACTTGAACTTGCGTTTCGGAGGGGGCTCCTGGCTCTTCATAATCCAACTGCTCAGCCAGCCGTAGCGGAAAGGGCCGTTGCCGATGATCCCTTTCGCACGCGCGGCTGCGATGGAACTGGCGAGGGTGTCGAAATACTCGTAGCCGAAGTTCAGGTGAGCCAGGTTCTGTGCGATGGACCATTTCCCTGGTTGAGGTCGCCAATTCATCTGTGCGGCGGAGAGACCCGCGGTTAGAGATTTGGCTTTCTCGATATTGGCGGTGTTCTCGTCCAGGAGTTTGCTCACCATATTTTCAGTGTACATGGTCCGGAATTGCATCCCAAACTCCCCCTGCCAGAACTGACAGATGCGCGGAAGTCACCGGCTTTCGAGGATAAGGCAATCCGCGTTTCGCTTTCGTCGTGATGCGGCATTTTGGGGTTTGAAAGGAGACTCTTATGTTTGCTCGGATTGTCACGATTCCGTTGAAGCCGGGGACCAAAGCCGAATTTGCCACGGCCATCGAGAAAGCTGTTATTCCACTGCTTCGCAAACACAAAGGATTCCGTGATGAGATTACGCTGGTAAACACCGACGGCAACACGGGCGTTGGGATCAGCTTTTGGGATAGCAAAGAGGATGCGGAGGCGTACAACCGTTCTGGTTCTAGCGAGGTAATGAAAGCCCTTGATCCCGTGGCCACTGGGCCAGCTCAAGTGCAACTTTGCGAGGCGACCAACTCCACCGTCCACAAAATTGCAGCGGCGGCGCGTGCCTGAACAGAGTCGTTTTCAACCACCTCGTGTCGCTTTTCGTTCTGGCGACAATCAACGTGATCTGGGTGATTATTACGCTCGCGTGAAGTCGCTTTCCTCTCCTCGCGTAGGTTCTACGTCTGCCTCAAGCCGACGTGCTTCTGCAATCCTGTGATCTGGTTGTAGTTATGATGCACTGTCCGCGAAATGTACGAGTGATAAATGAATACTGAAAAGCAAATCCAGCAGGCTGTAACATCGCCAGAAATCGTGTTTGAAGCCGGTTCTAGCGAATCAAAGAGGTCAAAGCGCGGCGGGAAACGTCCTGGCGCCGGCCGTAAGCCGAATCCGGTGAAAATCCTGTTGAAAGGCGTTCACCGCGAGACGATCAATGCGGCTGTTCAGGATATTGATGTAGGCAGCGTAATCAGCCAGTTGCTTAAGTCGAAGCGCGAGATTATCCAGCTGCAAACATTGAACTTCATCTTTGATCGGCTACTTGGCAAGCCTAAGCAGGAACTCGGCATTTCGGGTGGGCTCGTCCATGCCCATACGCGCGATCCGCGGCTAGCATCGCTGTCCAATGAAGCTTTAGAAGCGCTCGCCCGCGCTTACGACGATGTTCTTGTCAGGTATTCGCCTGCCGTCCTAGCCGTCCAGGATGGCCCGCATAATCAAATAGAATCAAACAGAGCGCTTTTGCCTGCTCCGAGAGAGTTGGAGGCTAACGACTGATTCAGACCTATGCGCAGCTGGTTAGGCATCGCTCCGAATCATGCGTTGCTGCGTGGTTTCGGCCCCGGACCAGCCGACCCAGATGCTGACGCCGATGCAGCCGCAGCGCGTAAAGAGACGCTCTGCTCAGCTTCTTTTGGCGCTGCCCCACCGCGTTCGATTTCGATCGAGCCTTTGAAGTCCGCGCCATCTTCGATCGTGATCTGCGCCGTGGTCAAATTCCCTATCACCGAGCCGTGCTTCTTGATCTCGATTCGCCCCGTAGCGCGAATGTTTCCCTTAACATAACCGTACACGACCACATCGCGGGCGTGGATGTCCGCCGTTACCTTGGCCGCTGGCCCGAGCGTTAGCTTTCGCTCACTTAGGCGGATCTGTCCGTCGACGGTGCCGTCGATAACCAGATCCTCGTTGCCATCGATATCACCTTTGACATGCAGGCCCGATTTAAGCCATCCGGTTTCGCGTCGCGCTGGCGCCCCTAGCGCCTGCATGACAGCTGTGTTCTCTTCGTCCGTTTGCAAATTTCTCGGTTCCGCAGATCGCGGCACATCCAGTCTCTTGGTAGCCCACATGGAACCTCCTGGCGGGACAGGCGCTCCGCGTCCATGCCGTGGCTCCGACAACATCCACTGCATGAAACGCCACGCTATAGCCATTGCAACTACGACAATTGCGAGTCGCCAGAGCATTTCTTTGCTCTCTAGCTACGGAATGTGATCGCGGGATGGCTTTCGGTCAACTGTCAGTTTGTCGTATTCCTCAGAGTGGGAACCTGCGGGCTGCACGCAAGATCCTGGCTCAACTCTCGAAGGGCGCAAAACCATCTGCGGACACCCTCACGAAACTGATCGCGGCTGAGTTCGAAGAATTGTCAGCGTAGTTCCCGCGCTGCAAACCGAACAGGCGTGTAGTTTCAAACAGCCAATGACCCCTGTCAGTTGTACGTGTTGTACTCGGATCACGCACGCGGTACCCTGCGTCGCCTGAGGGTATTGGTGTGGCAGCTGAACTGAGGCGTTTGTGGCGCCAGCAGTCTGGCGGGGACCCGCGCAAAACTACATCACGGCTGCGCAACTCTGTTGCGAAGCGATGAGAAACTGCAGCGTCTTCAGGTGGCGCATAATGGTCCGAATTTTTACCGATGTCAAGAGCGTTAATACATAAAATAGATCTTTTTAAGAGATTGAACAATTCACTCGATCTTTGCTCTAAGCAAAGATCTTGAAAGCATTCTTTGAGTATTGGATCGCGCGGAATGAACTGGCCACGGTGCCATTGCCGCCCGCGCGCCGCCGAAGCAATGCTCGTACAGCCTTCCCGTTTGTCTACTCGGTTTCGGAAGTGCGGCAACTACTGGACGCAACTTCGGCAAGACGTAGAGCTACACCCCGTGAATTCAGTGCTCTCACTTTTCGCACTCTGCTCCTCTTCCTCTATGGGACCGGCACACGCATGAATGAGACTCTGGCCCTGACGCGGCAAGACGTGGACTTGAAGAATGGAACCATCACATTTCATCGCCCGCCACCAGCTACAGGCAGAACCATCCCGATTTCCCCCCCCACTTGTGGCGAAGCTTACGAGAATATGCCGACTCCTTCTCCTTACGCGATGATGTTAAACCGTTCTTCACTAGGAGAGACGGAAAACCCGTTCGGGCTATCGATTTGACCGTGAGCTTCCAAAAGTTGCGCCGCCACGCCGGGATCGCCAGCCCCGCGGGTACTCCTTTCGGTGGGCTCAGAAGAGGCACCCGGCTCAATCTGGTCCACTCTCTCAGCGAGTCATGGAACATCGGGCCAAACTCATTTCCCGATCTAGGCACGATAGCAGTGAATCCGTAGAATCCGTTTTATACGTGTTTTACGGAAAAGCTAGAAATTGGGTGAACTGTACCAAGTTTTTCGCGCCGGAAGCTTCTGCCATGTTGTATGCATCTTCAACGCCTAAAACAACGACTTTAATAGTATGGGGCCCGTAGGCTACTTTTTGCGCCCAAACCATGTAATTACCGAGCAGATCGTTATCCACAGTCGAATAGTGCTCATCGACAAACACAACCAAGACATTATCAATGTAGATACTGAAGAGTCCGTCCCCCTCATCCGGCTGGCCATACATTTCAACCAAGCTCCCCGTAAAATTCCATGATATTGTATTTCCTGCAGTCCCCGACCAGGTGCCTCCATACGAACCGTCGGGAGTAGCACTGCTGCCCCAGCTTCCAGTAAGGCTCACCGTATTCCATTTGCCGGCTTGCGCTGAAGAAACCGAAAGAGGCGTGCCGGTAATAACATAGGCGTCGATAGCCTGATAGAAATCGCTTGATGCTGCATTTTTAGTGCAAGTAACCTGATACGAAAGCACGTGGGACCCTGATGACAATCCCGATACAGTGAACAAGGTTTGCTGATACTTAACCGTCGGGCTATATGCATCAACCATGTGCAGCGACGACCCGCCGTCTACGGCATAAGCGCCAATTCCCATTTGAGGACCAACCTCGCCAATCAACGAAATCGCAGTCCCGTTGAAGCTGATAGCGGCCATCGGTCCTTGGATTGGGGTGAGCGGCTGGGGCGGGTTCTGACAAACGTTGTTATAGTGGTCGCTTCCGCCGTAAAACACGGAGCCGGTACCCTGCGTCCAATTTCCAGGAGTAGTTACATCTGTTCTTGTATAAACTATGCTTGGATTACTGTCGTCCACGGTAGTTGTTGTCGGGCTTGGAGATGACGCAGGTGCCGGAGCCGGTGGAGGAAGCGTTGGAGTGGGAGAAGGCGCCGGAGATCCCTTCGCCAGAGTTCGATTCCCGAATCGCTCGTTGCTCCAATAGAAAGTGCCGACGGTACCGAGAAACACCGCTACGAGTACCAACGCTACCCATACCTTCCCTCGTCGGAAGCTCGCGAAACACGCGGCTACCTGGACGACTGCAGCCACGATAAATAGTGCTGCCGCCCATAACGGCGTGTTCATGAGTAAATGGCGAGAGCCTATCACTCTTTGTCCGTTGCGGAGGTCCGTCACGTGGTCAGAGTCACAGAACGCTTTTTCAGTCGCCTCATAACGATGAGATCGCATGCCCAAATAGCTGCAATCCCGTATAGGAGCGTTAATAGAAACAATGTAGCTGCCCACAGGCTATACACGATGGCGAGTGCAAGCGCAGCTAAGAAAACCAACCCGATGCAGATAGCCCTATGCCATTCTGAGCGCAAGCCAAACCGCAGGTCAGGAATGAGTCTTAAAACAGACCGGTGCCTTACAAAGTTCCATCGGTTCTGAGCCTCAATCACCTCGGGGCGAACCAAAATGAACCCAGGTGTTCGCTTCCAAATGGTGCGCAGCGCGTCTCGTTGCTCTACCGACATAGCTCGGAATGCATCCACGTAGAGCTGGGTCATCCTATCTAACTCTTGCCAGTTTCTGCATGGCAGGTTGAGGATTCGGAACAACGGTTTCAGCGAAAGACTTGCGGAAACCACCGAAGCCGCCTTACCTCTCGTCGGTTTCGACACTAAGCCGATGCGACGTAGTTGGATCATGAGTCTCCACATGAGCAGAAGAGCGGCAAGCCCAAGGGGGATCAGAGCGCCAAGCCCAAGGGGGATCAAAGAGACAAGCCTAAAGGGGACCAGGGCGAGTGAGCTTGGTTCTGGCGCAGCTCTAGGAACGTCGGTCAACTCAATCACAGGGCCGTCGTAGTAGTCCGCCAGAGTGATGGTAGTGGTATCAACAAATTCCTGGAAGGTCGGCAAGTCGAATATTACATTAAGATTGATCAGATTGGATGGAACTTGGTAAACGACTGTATCGGCTTTCGCTGTAGGAGGCAGCAACGCGATCAAGCCCAACACCACGACCGCATATCTCGCAATTTTCATGGCTCGTCATGCTGGGGTTGGAGACAGTAGCTGGCAATTGTTGTTGGAAAATCAACGATCGATGAACCAGGGGAGAGGTGCCGCACCTGGTTTCTGTGTCGCGCCTACGTGTGATGCGTACATGTCGCTGACGGACTTTATTACACAGAAGCGAGACCATACCATGCAGAGATGCAGCGCAGACAAGATCCATTTTCTCTTAGTACGGAAACTGACCGCGGACACTCTCACGAAGTTAATTGCAGCTGAGTTCGAAGAATTGTCTGCGTGATACTGATGCTTTCCGAAAGGTTCCTAGGGGGGCACCTCTCCTCAGTTGG
>Ga0306921_10000808_pt1 | contig 29258 bp, 28 predicted proteins | sample sta12Cox44000080_FD_203760 | JGI IMG/M metagenome (GOLD analysis project Ga0306921, IMG submission 203760) | Lab enrichment of tropical soil microbial communities from Luquillo Experimental Forest, Puerto Rico - statoxic.12C.oxic.44.000.080 (v2)... | ecosystem: Environmental > Terrestrial >... | reverse complement strand
TGGACACGACAGCCCAGACGGTGACCATACAAGGCCCGGCGGGTGGGACGGAGACGTTCAAAACGGGACCGGGCGTTAAACTGGATCAGTTCCAGACAGGCGACGACGTGACGTTGCGCGTCACCGTTCGGCTGGCACTTCGCGTGGAGAAGCCGTAACGTTGCTGAGTGAACACGTCCTAACCAAAAATAAAACTATGCTACACATCATTTGGTCCATCATTATTGGGTTCTTTGTCGGTTTGATAGCACGCGCTATAATGCCGGGTGCGCAGCATCTCACTTTCATAATGACCGCCCTGCTCGGGATCGGTGGTTCGATCGTCGGAGGACTGATCGCTCGCCTCTTTTCCAAACCGGAACCGGGTTCCAAGTTTCATCCGGCGGGTTTCATCCTGTCGGTCATTGGCGCGATCATTCTGCTGTTTATTTGGGGAAAATTTGCATCATGATTTACCTCACTGGGTTCTTCGCCCGTTCCGGACCCCGCAAGCCTGGGTCAAACTCGGCGGGGAGCAGGAAAGGAAGAACCACGAATCGATTTATCCCGATTCAAAACCAACCTCCTTGAAACATGAAAGCCAAAATCACAGTGGCGATGATCCCGGCGCTGTGGTTGTCGTTCGCCGGACACGCCCAGGAACCCAGTGCCAAGGCAGAGGTGAAGGGGATAACTAATGCACAAGGCGCAATCGAGGTGGCCACAATAACCGCGACGGTGAAGGTAACAGCGGTTGATCGTGCCAAGCGCACCGTGACGCTTGCCAACGACGCACTCATGACGAAAACCTTTGAACTCGGCAACGCCGTCCGCAACGTTGACCAGATCAAAGTGGGCGATAGGGTGAAAGCCACGGTGCTGGAATCGGTAGCGGTCGCAGTTCGCAAGTCCAGCGCGCCACCCGACACTGGCGAAAGCGGTACCGTTGCGGTCACGCCCAAGGGTGCAGCGCCCGACATGATCATGGCGAAAACGAATAAAATCAGTGGGAAGGTCGTCGGCGTCGACACAGTGGGGCGGACGGTGACCTTAGAAGGCCCGAAGGCTGGGACGCGGACGATCAAGGTGGGACCAGAAGCTAAGCTTGATGACCTGCAGAAGGGCGACGACGTGACATTGCGCGTCATCGCTGCGCTGGCAATTCGCGTGGAGAAGCCGTAACATTTACCGAGTGATTCGATCATGAAACGCGCAGAACGCGCAAAGAAAGGCAGAAACCTATGAACTTGCAACAACATCAATCCAAATTCCTCAGACAGGCATTTCATGCCGTGATCGCCGCATTGCTCGCGTGGAGCTTGCCGGTGATCCTGGCGCAGGAGGCATCGCCGGACCAATCGCAGGCAACGACCACGACGGAGGAGGCGCCGAAACTTCCTGCCGATCAATTGGATTCTTTGGTTGCGCCGATCGCTCTTTATTCCGATTCACTCCTGGCGCAAACCCTGGCTGCCTCTACCTATCCACTTGAAGTTATCCAGCTACAGCAGTGGATGGATAAGAACAAGAATTTAAAAGGCCAAGCACTGGCGGACGCCGTGTCAAAGCAGCCATGGGACCCGAGCGTCCAGGGGCTGGTTGCGTTTCCTGACGTGGTGACGCGGCTGGCGGAAAATGTCCAATGGACCACGGATTTGGGAAATGCATTCCTGGCGCAGCAATCCGATGTGATGGACGCCGTCCAGCGGATGCGCACGAAGGCTCAGGGCACAGGAAATCTAAAGACCAGCTCGCAGCAAACCGTGCAGACCAAGGCCGCCGAAGGCGGTAAACAAGTGATCGAGATTCAGCAAGCCAATCCCGACGTAGCTTACGTCCCATCTTACGATCCAACGGTCGTTTACGGAGCTGCTCCTGCTGACTATGCTTACCCCAACTATACCTATCCCGGGTACCAGCCAGGGTCAGCTTTGGCGTGGGGCGCGGGAGTTGCGGTAGGTGCCGCTGCCTGGGGTGCTTGGGGCGGCAACTGGGGCAATTGGGGCAATTGCGATTGGAACCACGGCGACGTCAACGTCAACAACAACAATAATTTCAACAAGAACTACAACAAGAACGTCAATCGCGGGGCCGCTGGCCAGAGCAACCAGTGGCAGCACAATCCGCAACATCGCGGAGGCACCCCGTACTCAAACAAGGCCACGGCCAATAAATATGGCGGCGGAACTCGCCCCGGCGCTGGCGGAGCTGGAACTGCCAGTCGCCCCGGGACCGGCGGCACAGGAGCAGCGACTCGTACTGCTGGCGTAGGAGCTGGAGGTAAGCCCGGCGGAGCGGGAGCTAAACCCGGTGGAGCGGGAGCTAAACCCGGCGGCGCAGGAGCTGGAGCTAAGGCTGGTGGTGGCGGAGCGGGAGCTAAGGCCGGCAGAGCGGGAGCTAAGGCCGGTGGAGCGGGAGCTAAGCCGGGTGGCGGCGGAGCCAAAGCTGGAGGCGGTGGTAATAAGGTAGGTAACCATGCTGCGTCATCGCCATCCAAAGGCGGTAGTGCCTTTGGTGGTGGATCTAGCGGAGGCGCGGCTCGCGCCAGCAGCAGCAGAGGAGCCAGTAGTATGGGTGGGCCAAAAGGCGGAGGCGGCGGTGCAAGAGCAGGCGGTGGCGGAGGCGGTGGTGCAAGAGGAGGCGGTGGCCGAGGTGGCGGAGGTGGCGGAGGCCGTGGCGGCGGTGGAGGACGTCGAAGGTAAACAAACGATCGAGGAAAAAACAATGAGAACAAAATTGCACATCATGACTTGCTCGAAAATTTCACTGATCGTTTTCGCGATCTTCTTATCCGGTTTGGGTCTCGTCTTGTCTGCGTCCCCATCCGTTAAATCGAACTCAGCTACGGCTTCGCAGCCAAAACAAAAGGAATTCGACACACCGCAACAGGCTGTCGATAGCTTCCTCCAGGCAGTGGGGACTTTTGACATTTCCACTTTGAAAGAGATTCTGGGTCCGGAAAGCGCCGATCTTATTACATCCGAAGATCCCGTTATGGACAAGGAGCGGGGAGTCGCCTTCGCTGCCAAGGCGAAGGAAAAGAACTCCGTCGAGATAGACAAGCGAAATCCAAATCACGCCCTTCTCCTTGTGGGTAATGATGATTTCCCGCTTCCGATTCCGATCGTGAAGCAAAAAGGAAAATGGTTCTTTGATACAAAAGCAGGCCGTCAGGAAATTTTGAATCGGCGCGTCGGGGAGAACGAACTCAATGCGATTGCGATTTCTCGTGGTTTCGCTGAGGCACAACACGAGTATGCGCAAGAGAAGCACGATGATTCAAAGGTGAACCAATATGCACAGAAGATCATCAGCACACCGGCCAAACATGACGGTTTGGCCTGGCAAAACCAGGATGGGTCTTGGGGGGGGCCAGTTGGGGAAATTGTGGCCAAGGCTCTTGAGCAGGGTTATTCGAATTCCGGTCAACCTCAGCCTTACCATGGGTACTATTTCAAGGTTCTGAAAGGACAAGGACCCGACGCGCCCCTTGGACAAATGGACTTTGTCGTCAAAGGAGCAATGATTGGCGGGTTTGCATTGGCTGCGGCGCCCGCGCAGTATCGCGTCACCGGCGTGCAAACCTTTATCGTTGGTCCCAGCGGTGTCGTCTATCAGAAAGATCTGGGGCCAGACACGCTGAAGATCTTCCAGACCATGGACCGCTACAATCCCGACAAAACCTGGAAAGTGACCGAGGACGACGTGCAAGAAGAGGGTTCTGAGCCGCAAGCACAATAGAGCGTAACAACGTTTGCGATAAAGCTGGCAACGTGCCGCGTTAAGAAAGGCTCCTAGAAGAAAGGATTGAATTATGTCTATTTCCATTGGCAAAATCATTGTCTGGCTGATCATCGGAGCGCTGGCCGGAACGCTGGCCGGTCGCCTCATGACTTTCAGCAAGCGAGGCTTCGGAGTCTGGACCAACATAGGTGTTGGGATGCTCGGCGCATTGGTGGGCGGACTCATATTTCGGCTGCTCCACATCGATTTAGGCCTTGGCGAGATCAAGATAACCTTTGAGGACCTGATCTCGGCATTCGTCGGTTCATTGTTGTGCATCATTGCCTGGTGGCTAATCCGCAAGAACGGGGGGAGCAAGAAGGAGCACAAATCCGCCGCATAAATTATTTGGCCAAAACGATGTCGTTTCAGAAAAACGTCGATAAGAAAATTGAGGAGGCGATTGCAAGGGGAGAATTCGACAATCTTCCTGGGAAAGGAAAGCCTCTTGATCTGGATGCCTATTTTGCCGCGCCTGAACATTTAAGGATGGGTTACTCCATCCTGAAGAGTGCAGATGTTATTCCTGAGGAGATGGAACTCCTAAGACAGATTGAAGCCCTAAAGAAATCCCTGCATTCGTCTACCACCCCGATGGAAGAAAAAGCGCTTCGACAACAACTCTCTGAGAAGCTTACAAATTTTAACATGAGGATGGAACACAATAGGAAAGCCCGGCAGACGTAGCCAATCAGTGAAGCGGATGGGCTACTAGATTCACTCGCGCAAAAATCATCGGGCGTCGCAACAGCCGACTATTTGGGCCAGCAAGCACAGCGTTCAAACCGCGGCGTGGCCGCCTTCTGCCGGCTGCTGGCTTGGTTGCACCGCATTCGCCTCAGCAGCTCTCTTGGCAGCCCACCTGGCTTTCATGGCGGCTGAAAGTTGTGCGCGACGTTCCGGCGAGAGATTCAGTTTTCTCTTCGCTTTCCTGGCCGCTGGCTTCTTCGCTTCGGCGATTAGCGCGGCAGCAGCACGGGCAGCGGAATTCCTTGCCGCGCTCAACGCCTTTGCTGCCTCCGCAGCCTCCAGCCTCCGTTTTAGCTCAGTTAACTTCTGTGGGCCTTCTCGCAGACGCTTTTCAAGTCGCCTGATCTTCTTTCTTAAACCCTTTATCTTCATGATGTGTGCTCCCGCTCGCGGTCAACGCGAATTTAAAATTTAGAGTAATGACAGAATCTCGCTTTTGCCATGTGATTCTTTGGCCAATCTGATTTGTTGCATTGGTCTTCGTCATACTTGGTAAGCGTCGATGCTTATAAGACCTTTGATATCCCCTAAAAGCGTTGGACTAAAGGCCTAGGGCTAAAGTCCAATATGCGGATGTCGCGATTACTCTTAGAATTGTTGTTGATCACGTCACCCGACGTCCCAACGCACTGTCGCCGCCTAAAACGGTCGACAGGGCTTAACCTTCGCTGAGACACCGCTTAGCGCGATCTCCAGATTCATCTGGAACCTGAGGCATCTAGAGTGGGGCTGCTGGTCAAAGCATCCCATGAAGATGGTTCCCGTTCCGCGCGGATCTGGCGGAGTCAACTAAAATAGAAAGGCGTTTATGAAATTCGTTAGTCTCAGAACGAAGCGCAATGGCAGACAAGGCAACCCGGACAAGTCATCCCGCGCGACACGTGAATCCTTTGCCAACTCAACGGCTGCGCCCCATCAAATCCACACCTATGCGGAGCTCCGGCAACAGATTCATGACGACCTCCGGGTCCAACATCCCGACTGGGTTCAACCAGATGGCACATCACCCATGTGTGATTCTTACGAGGCGCGCCTGTTGGAAGTGCTCGATTTTTTGATGCAAAAGGGGCAAACGAGTCTATCGGCCAAATGCTGATTGCCTCCAAACCTAGCGTTTGGAAGACAAACAAGACTCGAGGCAAGCGTTCCCACATTTACTTCCTCGCGGAAATTTGGTTGTGAATGCTAACGCGACTGGCCTAACAGGTTGTTGCGCGATTTGGCTGAAATATGCTAAGAAAAGCATAGTCGAGTTACACAAAAGTAGTATAGGACAATTGGTCAGTGTCTTGCCCCGCCCATGCCATGATTCCGCGAAACTGGAACCGTCCGGCAGGATTATTTTTGATCCGCTTTCATTCGATAAGTTGCACCGCCAGAGTCGGCGATGCTTGGTGGAATGCTCCAGCGGGAGTTGACCATTTTGATGGAATAACATGAGCGACATCCAAAAGCCTACGCAACCTGGCAACGCGGAACGGCGCTTGCCGTTGTTCCAGGGTCTTCTTCCGTTCAACAAGTCCAATCTTCCTGGTGACATTATGGGCGGCGTCATTCTCGCCGCCCTCGGCATCCCGGAGGTGATGGGCTATACTAAAATCATCGGCACTCCGGTGGTCACCGGACTTTACACGATGCTGCTGCCGATGATCGCATTTGCGATTTTCGGTTGTTCCCGTCATCTCGTGGTAAGCGCAGACTCTGCTACGGCCGCGATGGTGGCGGCGGCGCTGACTATACTCTCTTTCACAGCCTACACTCCCCAATACGTCGCAATGACAAGCCTCATTGCGCTCGTTACGGGATTGATGCTGATCGCAGCGCGAATACTGCGCGCGGGCTTCCTGGCCGATTTCCTATCACGTACTGTTCTCGTAGGTTTCCTCACTGGAGTCGGATTTCAGGTTGCGGTGGGTGAACTTCACGGAATGCTGGGCTTGCCCAAGATGGGCCACGGTTTTTTTCCGCAGCTTTTTGCGGTCGCACAACACGCATCGGAAATTCACCTGAGCAGCGTTCTCATCTCTCTGGCAGTCCTTGCCATAGTCGTAGGATCTGAGTGGATTTCTCCACGCTTCCCTGGTGCGCTCGTGGCGGTAGCCGGCATGATTGCAGCGAGCGCTTGGTACAATTGGAGCAACCGCGGTATCGAGGTGATTGGCGCTGTGCCCGGCGGGCTGCCTCATTTAGGGCTGCCCCATTTTTCCTGGAGCGATATTGAATTGGTCGTGCCGATTTCGTTTTCTTGTTTCATCGTCATTCTGGCACAGAGCGCGGCCACCGCGCGAGCGTACGCGCTTCGTTATCGCGAGCCATTCGACCAAAACGTCGATCTGGTTGGCCTGGCCGCCGCTAACATCGCAGCCGGGAGCAGCGGCACGTTCATTGTTAACGGCAGTCCGACGAAAACCGCGATGGTGGACGGGGGCGGCGGCCGCAGTCAGGTTGCGCATCTGACGACGGCGACAATGGTGTTGGTAGTCCTGCTCTTCCTAACCAAGCCGCTGGGTTACCTACCCAACGCCGTGCTCGCCGCAATCGTGTTCCTAATTGGTCTGAAGCTGATCGACTATCGCGGAATGGCGGAAATATTTCGGAAGTCACCGAGGGAATTTGCATTGGCGGCGGTGACTGCGATTACCGTAGTGGGGATCGGGGTTGAGCAAGGGATCCTGCTCGCGTTGGTGTTATCCCTGCTTGGGCACGTGCGCCACAGTTATAAACCTCACACGGCGCTGATTCTGCCAGACGCTACTGAACATTGGCGGATGGAGCGGGTGACGCCCGGTAAATTCGTCGTTGAACCTGGCCTCGTCATGTATTGGTTCGGCGCCGACCTCTTCTATGCAAATGCGGGTCGCTTCACACAAGAAGCGCGCAGCCTCGTGACTGAATCTTCCTCACAAGTGCACTGGCTGGCCGTGGACGCGGGCGCTATTACAGACATCGATTATTCGGCCGGGGAGGCATTGAAAGAACTACGTGAAGACCTGGCAAAGCTAGGTGTGGTCCTGGCTCTGGCGCGTGTGACTGATGAACTGCACAAGGATTTGGGTCGACTTGGTTTGGTCGATGTTATCGGCGACGATCGGATCTTCGCCTCCCGCACCGCCTGCGTGGAAGCCTATCGCATGCACTATTGCACCTAGAAGAATGTCTCGGCACCGACCAAGATCTCCATTTATTTCTGCGTCTTCGCTTTAGGCCTATCAGATTGCCTTTTGATCTTTGACGAAGACGCCTCCGTCGGGAAACGGCCGGCGCCGACAGCAGCATGAAATGCATCGTAATCCTTCGCCACCCGATCTGCGTAGCCTACAGCGTACTCGGTGATCGCGTCGTCAAAATTGCTCCCTGATCCCAGATAGCCGCTGATCTCCAACGCCATACCGGATTTGGCGTGAGCACGAGCCAGGGTTTGTCCGCACAGTTTCGCATAAGCGACAAGACCACGTTCAGACGAAGTCGCCAGATTGATGGAAAATTTCTGGTCGCGTAGTTGTCGAACATAAAAGTCATTGCCCCGCGGGGCGCGCGCCCAGCCGAGGAAGATATCGCTGGCTGACTGCATCACCCTTTGTCCAATCACCACGCGCTCGCCGTTATTCTCGTAAGCTGATGACCCAGCGACGCCGTCCAGTACCGACGGAAAAGCCTCTTTCACCTGAAGGAAAAGCGGATCATCGACGTCCGTCATCCACAGCGTCACATAACAATGTGTCCCTACCGAGCCGACGCCGACGACTTTAAAGGCCGCATCGACAAGCTGAAACCGATTGAACAGCACCTGGCGCTCTAGCGGAAGACTTGCCCTATACACTTCAAAAAAAGGGACAACGTCCTTCTTCAAATCAAACTTGGAAGGGTCGAGGTGATAGATCAGTGGCGGCTGATCCATAATCCGCGCCCTGCCCCTGACGTCGCGTGTCATTTTATGAAGGCCCGCCTCGGACGTGCGTTTGTGAGCGGTTTGCACAGCCTGGTCGAGTCTTTCCTCCAGTTCCGGATCGCTCCCAAATCGATCTATCAAATCACCAACCGCCACATGGGCATACCAGACATCCAAAGTGTGCATTCCAGCGAACGTGGCCATCTGTTCTCGATAGGCCTTGACCACAGCTCGGCTGGTACGAAGCCCCTCTTTTTTGCCGAAATTTCGCCAGCGTGAGGCCAGCACAAAACTGCTGGCTAACCGTTTGACGTCCCATTCAAACGGAGCGGGCAGCGTTTCATCGAAATCGTTGATGTCGAAAATCAGCGTGCGTTCGGGTGAAGCGAATACGCCGAAGTTCGCCAGGTGACAATCGCCGCAGGACTGCACGACGATACCAGACGAAGGTGTGTTCTTCAGATCGTGGGCCTGCACGATCGCCGTCCCGCGAAAGAAAGCGAACGGCGATTCCAGCATCCGCGTGAACCGAATCGGCAGAAGATGTTTCACTCTGCCCTTGGTTGATTTCTCGATGAGCGAAAGCGGGTCGCGCCCTGACCGGCTCGACGCTGTCTTCGAGTGGGTCGAGCGCGGACATCTTGAGCGCAACGAGCGCCCTTCCGACTGGCGTGTTGCGCGTTGGCTGGTTGTGATGGGAGCAGCCTTCATCTTCTATTTCTCGTTAGCACGAAGTTGTTGGGTCCTCAGAAATTGACGGTCACCGCAAAAACAAACTTTGGTTCGCTTGAACCAGGGGCGAGCCATTGCTTTTGTCCTTCTCACTTCACCCGCTATTTCGTTTTTGAAAGTTTTCCTGACGCCGCCTCCAAAGAGTCAGGGTTGGCGTTTGCCATGGTTGTTGTTCTTTTGCTCTATTCCACGGTCTCGAATATAATCCTTTTGATCCTGACTCACTGGAGTTTAACTGGCAGCGAAAAAAATGAAAATCGGTCTTGAACACCAGGAGAGAAGTCCTCAAATCAGTTTATTGAATGCATACCATTACCAATAACTATCGGGATGCTCACATTTTGAATCTGGGATCCGGTGGCCAAAGCGGTCCTTATCTCGTCAATCAAACAGGTGTGTCTCCAACCGATCCGGTTCCAAAAGAGCGGATGTTTGTCCTCCGCCCAGACGGACAGTGGGTTGATTTCAATGCCTACGCCTGCCAGGGCAAGCCAGAAGCCATGGACGAAATTGTTTTCACGACCACGACCCAAATAATGGAAACGTTTGGAAAATTGTTCGGGCAGCCGCGGGTTCTAAATCTGCCGATTAACGAAGAGGGACTTAAAGCATGGTTGGAGCGTCAGAAAGGCGGCAATCCGTTGGAGGCGGCTCATGAGTGGGCGAAAGGCTACTACGAACGCCGCCAAAAAAAACGTCGTAGTTAAAGTGGCTCGAAATCATGGACGAGAAAATTGCCGGGACTAAAGAGAGTGCCGGCGATGTACGCTTTGCGACGAATGAATCGGCGGCTGGCCGATGGTGGTATAATATATCGCCCGCCCTGACATGGTTGCGCGGATATCAACCTAGTTGGATACGGCTCGATGTTGCAGCCGGCATTACGCTCGGCGCTTACCTGCTGCCAGCCGGACTGGCTGACGCATCACTAGCCAACCTGCCACCGCAAGCCGGACTTTACGCCTGCTTGTTTGGTGGCCTTGTCTTCTGGTTATTTTGCAGTTCCCGCCACACGGTAGTTACAACAACTACGGCAATCTCGGTGCTTGTCGGCGCATCTCTGGGGGAAATTGCGGGCGGTGACGCAACGCGTTTCGGTGCTCTCGCAGCGGAAACCGCCTTGCTTGTCGCGTTTATCGCTTTCGTCGCGTGGCTGGTAAGAGCGGGGGCCATCGTGACCTTTATTTCAGAAAGCGTCATGGCTGGCTTCAAATGCGGCATCGCGCTCTTCCTCGCCAGCACGCAATTACCCAAGCTGTTCGGCTTTCGCGGGACCCACGGCAGTTTCTGGGAGAACAGCGGTCACTTCCTGAAACATCTTAATGAAACGAATGCTGCATCGCTGCTCATCGGAGGAATCGCCATACTCTTGCTCATCTTGGGAAAAGTATTTCTCAAAAACAGACCGGTGTCGCTTGTCGTAGTGATCGGCGGCATTATCGCCGCGTCTGTGTTTTCGTTGGATAGGTACGGCGTAAAGTTGCTAGGGGAAGTTCCTCGCGGATTGCCAGCGATGGGATTGCCGGACGTTGGTTGGCATGATCTAAATCAAACGCTGCCGCTGGCGATCGCTTGTTTTTTGCTCGGCGGAGTTGAGACAGCGGCTGTAGGCCGCATGTTCGCGGCCAAACATGGCGGACGGTTCGACGCCAATCAGGAATTTCTCGCGCTTGCTGCCTCAAACCTGGCCGCCGGACTAGGTCGCGGCTTTCCAATCAGCGGCGGCAGCTCTCAGTCTCTGGTCAATGAAGGAGCTGGCGCACGCACACCTCTCTCAAGCGCGTTCGCCGCGCTCATCGTCCTGATGGTGGTGCTGTTTTTCACTCATCTCTTGAGCCCATTGCCGCAGCCTGTGCTCGCGGCTGTGGTGATCGTGGCGATCGCGGGCCTGTTTAAGCTTTCAACGCTGAAAGAACTCTGGCGCCACGATCGCGGTGAGTTCGTCGTGGCGATCGCAGCTTTTCTCGGAGTGCTCACCTCCGGCCTGTTACGCGGCGTCCTCATCGGCGCGATCATTTCGCTGGTGCAACTTCTGCGCCGCGCTTCGCGACCGCACGTCGCTTTCCTCGGGCGCATCCCTGGGGCGCGCCGATACTCTGACCTGGAGCGCCATTCGGACAACGAGCCCATTCCCGGCTTGCTTCTCTTTCGCACTGAAGCCGGCCTCTTTTATTTCAATGCCGATTATGTGCGGGATACGGTCATGAAACGCGCCGCTGAAATGGGCGCCGGTCTGCGCCTGGCCATTTGCGATCTGTCCACCTCCCCGTACGTGGACCTCGCTGGCGCGTACATGCTGGCGGAACTGTACGAGGAACTCGCGACAATGAATGTTCGCCTGCAAATTGTCGAAGCTCGTGCGTCCGTGCGCGATCGCCTAACCGCGGAACGAGTCGAGGACAAAGTCGGACGCATAGGCCGATTCAGATCGCTGGCCGATGCGGTGGACGATTTCTTAAAATCGAATCAGAAAACCTAATTACCGGGCTGTTTTTTGCATGACAACCTGGTTCATCCTTTGCATGGGAATACTTGCGGCTGATTGGGTGCACGTTAAGGAAATAGAAGCGCATGTTAGCCGAGTTAATTGCTTCCACTTGGTCGTAAATGCAGTCGAAGACTTTCAAAAGAATGCGATCAAATAACAAACAATAGACACCGCGATGATCACCAGGCTTTTAATTGGCTCGGGGCTGGTTGCGACAACGGTAATAATTCATGCCGCAGGTCTCGGAATGATATTGAGCTATGTGTTGCAGTCTAAAGAGCGGCCGGATACACGCTTCTGGCCAATTACATGGCTGTTGATTCGCGTCGCGTGGTTGCTACTTCTTTTTCACCTGTTGGAGATCGCCGTCTGGGCGCTCTTTTTCTGGTGGCATAAGTGTCTGCCGGACATGGAGTCATCGTTCTATTTTTCCGGTGTTACCTACGCCACGATCGGTTACGGGGACTTGGTACTACCGAAAGAATGGCGACTGTTCGGACCGGTCGAGGGATTGACTGGCATTCTAATGGAAGGGCTCTCCACAGCATTTTTCTTCATTATCGTGAGCAAAAAAATTCTTGAGCCATGGAAGGAAAAGGAGCCCAGTCTGACGGCGTGAAAAGGCGATCTGATGCGGTGGGTTCTTCAAATCAAGAGCCACAGGAAAGGAAAAAGTGGGTGGAGCCCGTCGCGGCCCTACTGATGGCGCTGGCGACACTCAGCACTGCGTGGTGCTCATTTGAGTCGGCCGCGTGGACTCGACGAAGCAATCGGCTGATGAACGAGTTCAACACGCTAGAACGTAAAGCCGGTGTGCTGACGATCCAAGGCATGCAGCAGACAACCATTCACACGGCCATGTTCATGCAAGCGCTTGCTGCGCACCAGGCAGGCAACGACAAGCTGGTGAACTTTTACGTGGAACGCTTTCCTCCCGAGTTGCGCAAAGCTTATGACGCATGGCTGGCACAGAAGCCTTTCGAAAATCCAAATGCGGCTCCGCATCCATTTGTTTCCAAGCTCTATGAGACACCAGGAACCCGCGAAGCCGCCGAAGCGAGCGCAAAGGCTGCGATCAATCAAAAGGAAGCAGGCGTCGCCGGCAGCATTTCCGGACAATATCTCGCCAACACCGTGTTGTTCGCCGCAGTACTGTTCTTCGCGAATGCTGCGAGCAGGTTTAAGCAACGCCGGGTGCGCGTCGTCGCATTTGCTTTTGCTGTGTCGGTCTTCCTCTTTGCCGTCGTGCGCACTGCGATGCTTCCGCGCTGAACCGATGCGCTTTTTCCTACTTCACACGGCCATCGCTGAATTGTAGCCGCTTCTTTTCTTTAGCTATCTCCGCCCTGAGCTTGCACGCCCGCCTGTAAACGAAGGAATAATAGATTAGTACGGCAGTCGCAATAATGCCGAACACCCAAACAAGCGGCCAGCCGGGAAACAACTGTTTTCCGTTCGCCGCGAGCAGCAAAGCAGCAAGTAGAAAGATAACGAAACCGATGATCATCGCCGCGTAAGTTTTGGGTGCTCGCGCGGCGAGTCCGCGGGCTGCTAATTGATATTCCGATTCGAGCTGTCGGAGCTCATCAGATTTTTTTATGGGTGGGTCGGAACTCTCGGCATCTACTGGCACCACAAATTCGGCGCCGCAGTCGGGATTCCAGCATTTGACAACCCCGGCACCGAGTTCCTTCCCGCAATCCGGGCAGTATTTCATACGTGAAGCCAACTCTGCGAATCTCAGAAATTTCTTTTAGAAGTAATTGCGAAGTAACGCGAGCAAAATTCGCCACCTCTATTCACAAATTCAGATAGTCAGTGGGCGCAAAATCACCCCGGGAAAGTTCGAGCAGCGCCGGGTGCGCGTCGTCGCGTTCGCTCTTGCTGTAGCTGTCTTTGTGTTCGCGGTGGTGCGGACGCTGATGCTTCCGCCGCTGAACTGACTGGCGATCCTTGTCACGCCGACGGCTCGCGATTAACTTGGTCCGGCTGCGCTCTCGTACGACCAAGGTCCAATGTTCGGTCCGCATCGTCGCGTACAAATTAAACAAAACTTTCCAGGGCACGAAGTGGTTCAACGAAATGGTGCCATCGATTTTCGCGGGTCTCATTCTAGCCTTGCGGCTGACCCGCGCGCGGCGGTAAACAACCTCAAGGAGAACAATTATGATCAATAATCAGAAATCAGTTGCCCTTACTCTTGCGGTATTCGTTTCATTTCTGGTGGTGACGCAGGCGCACGCCTCCGAGATCGACGAACTGAAAGCCACGATCCAAAGCATGCAGAAGAGCATGGAGCAAATGCAGGCGAGAATCTCGGAGTTGGAACAAGAAAATCACAAGCAAAAACAGCATACGGCTGCTTCCAGACCCGCGCCGACTGCGGCAGTCGGCGCGCCCGCGGCCAATTCCGCTTCGGCGCCCGCTGGTAGCGGTAATCAAGTGGTCACTATCGCGCCGACAGCGGTCACAATCGAAGGACGCGCGAGCCAGATCAAGGATCGTCCTGCAATGGACGATCAGCAGGAAGCCGCTCCCCGGCCCAACGACTTAACCCTCGATCCGAAATACCGCGGGTTCGTTCCAATTCCGAACACGCCCGTATTGATCAAATTTAACGCGAAGCCGCGCGTCGACTTCACTGATGATCCGCAAAATACCAGAAACCCGGATCGTTTTGTTACTGCGCAAATTCCGGTTGACGGCGATTTTTTCGAAGGCGGCGGCAATCAGTTCAACGTGAACGCCAAGGGGTCGCAATTAAGTCTCGACGTACGCGCGCCTGAGCTTCCCGGAAGTCCACGATTCTATTATCAAAATGACTTCTTCGGTAGCGGTTCAGGCGACCTCAACTTCCGGGTCCGTCAGCTTTACGGACAGATTTTCAATGTCGTGCTTGGACAGACATTTAGCGTTTTCGAAGATCCGGACGCCTGGCCGGACACCGTGGACTACGAGGGACCGAATTCCGCAGTTTTCGCACGGCGTCCGTTAGTCCGCTACCAATGGCAGGTAGCCAAGAACTGGCAGCTAAATTTCGGCTTGGAGAAACCAAGCTCGGAAGTGGATACGTCGATTGATCCAGATGCCCAACAGGTTAATCACGCTCCCGACGGCGGTCTGAACGTTCGCTGGGAAAATTCAAAGTACGGTCACGTCCAACTCGGGGCAATCTTTCGGGACATCGGCGTCAAAGGTCCGGTCGTGGGAAATCAAAACACGTTTGGCTGGGGCGTAAACCTGTCGACTTCGCTGAATGTCTTCGACCGCGATTCAATGCAGGCCCAATTAACATACGGGCAAGGTCTGTTCCGCTATTTCAATGATGATTTTCAGAACAACGACGCGGCGTTCAATAGTTCAGGAAATCTTACTGCGATCCCTGCTTTTGGAGCGATGATCGGCTATACGCATAAATGGACCGATACACTGCGTTCCACGGCGAGTTACGGATACGTCCATTTGGATAACCAATTTTCACAAGAGCCGAGCGCTTATCATATTACGCACTACGCGAGCTTCAACCTGGTGTGGCAGGTGAGAAAACGTCTTAGCCTTGGATTGGAAGGACTTTATGGTTTTAAAGAGGAGAAGAGCGGCGCTGACGGAGACGCTTTTCGCATTCAGCTCGGCGCAGTTTACTCAATCTTTGATTGAAACCCACCCACCGAACGCTGTCATGTTGAGCGAAGCGCTGCAACGAAATGCGAAGCATAAGGCCAGGCTTTCAAACATCTCTGTTCCCTTTCACTTGCGTGCGGTCGCTTCAAAAAGTGATCTGAGATTGAAAGCCTGGCCTCGCGGACGTCGTCCGCTGCGTTGCACTTTCCCTTCGCTCAGAATGACATCTCTCACCATGCCTTCTTCGTATGAGCGCCGCTCAGGTATGAGACCAAAGTCCAATATGCCCGCGTCGAATGCACAAACGACGTTGGAAAATTCCAAGGGACACTAATCGTGGATACAGAAGCCTTCATTAAAGAACGCGTCGGTCTCTTCAAAGACTTCACCGCCGGGCGCATCAAAGAACTGGTGGATGGCTCGGTTGTCAGATCTTTTGAGGCGAAGGAAGTAATCGCTCATCAAGGCGGGGAAGCTACACACTTCGGAGTTGTATTGAGCGGGACGGTAGCGGCTTCGTCGGTTATCGATGGAACCCGGCAACCCCTTGGGCAATTGAAGACCGGCGATACATTCGCCGAAGCAGCGTTGATGACCGGCAATCCGTTGCTCGCAGATTTCATCGCCGAGTCGCAGTGCGAAGTTTTGCTCATTCCCGTAACGCTGTTTCAATCGATCATTGTCGCCGAACCAGGTGCAGTGCGGCACATCGTGCGGACGATCGCTGATCGGACAAGAATGCTGGCGGCCGATCCGGCTAAAACGAAGGCTGCGCTCCAACAGGACAACGATCCGTATGGGCTTATGCTCAAGGGCGAGCGGCCTGAGAAAATCCTCGTTATTAATGTCGGTTCTTCGTCGCTGAAGTATTCCTTTTACGACACAACGGACGAATCCCGCCACGCCAAAGGTCTTGTTGAACGGATCGGGCTGAAAGGCACGCGACTCAAACATCGTGGCCCGAAGGGCGAAGTGAAGCGCGATCTCGACAAAGGAGATCACGCAGCCGCATTCAAGGCGATGATTGCGGAGATCACTTCAAAGGAAACCGGCGTCATCAGTAGCGGCAGTGAAGTCAGTGTCGTGGCGCATCGGGTTGTTCATGGTGGCGAAAAATTCACCGAAGCCACGCTCCTGACCGATGAAGTCGTTGTGGAAATGGAAAAACTCAATCCGCTGGCGCCGCTGCACAATCCAGTGATAATCGCCGGAATTCGCGAGATGCGGAAGCTGTTGCCCGCTGTGCCTCACTTTGCCATGTTCGATACTGCGTTTCATCATACGCTGCCTGCGCACGCATTTCTTTACGGACTACCGTACGAACTTTATGAGAAGAAAGCGGTGCGTCGCTACGGCTTTCACGGCACGTCGCACAGGTACGTGTCGCTCCAGGCTGCGGAATTCCTGAAGCGCCGGCCTAACGAGCTGCGTCTTATAAGTTGTCACCTCGGCAACGGAGCCTCCATCTGTGCTGTCGATCACGGCCGATCTGTTGACACAAGCATGGGCTTTACGCCGCTGGAAGGCCTGATCATGGGAACCCGCTGCGGTGACTTGGATCCCGGGGTGCTCGCATTCCTTGAACGCGAAGAAAAGCTTACTGCTTCAAAGAGCGAAGAACTATTGAACAAGAAAAGCGGTTTGCTCGGATTGTCCGGTGTTTCGAGCGACATGCGCGAAGTTCTTCGAGCAGCCGATCAGGGCAATCGCCGCGCGCTGCTCGCACTCAAGGCGTATTGCTATCGCGTGCGAAAGTACATCGGTGCTTACGTCGCATCCATGGGTGGACTCGATACGGTCATTTTCACCGGCGGCGTTGGCCAGGGCAGCGCAGTGGTTCGCGCACTGGCGTTGCAAGGTTTGGAATGCATGGGCATTACAATCGACAACAAGCGGAATCAGGACGCGCGCGGTGATGAGATCAGTCGGATCTCAACCGATGACTCGAAAGTGACAGTGCTCGTCGTGCCGACGGATGAAGAACGGATGATGGCGCGCGAAGCCTTGCGTGCATTGAGCCGCTCTTACATCACACGGGTATTGGAAGCGCAGAAGCAACAGCCCTTCCTGGTGGAGATTTCGGCACATCACATTCATCTCACCCAGGAACATGTGGACGCGCTGTTCGGCAAAGGACATCAACTCACAAAACACGCCGACCTTTCACAACCCGGTCAATACGCTTGTAAGGAACAACTCAACATTGTTGGACCGAAAGGCCGCATCGAGCGCGTTCGGATTCTTGGACCGACACGCAAATACACCCAGGTCGAGATCGCGATGACCGAACAGTTCAAGCTCGGCATTGCTCCTCCCATTCGCGAAAGCGGCGATATCGCCGATACGCCCGGTTGCGTTCTCGAGAGTCCGAATGGCAAAGTGCAAATCGATCGCGGCGTGATTTGCGCGTTGCGGCATGTACACATGAGTCCCGAAGACGCGCTTCGCTACGGAGTTCGCGATAAATCTTTCGTGCGCGTACGAATCGCGGGAAATCGCGAACTTGTTTTCGGAGACGTGCTGGTGCGCGTGGATCCGAACTTCAAACTCGCGATGCACATTGATACCGATGAGGGGAACGCCGCCAATGTTAAAACAGGCGCGCAGGGTTACATCGACGCAATTCAAAGCGAGGGATATCAAAGCAATTAAGAAATTGAACCGAGACGCGCAGAAAAACTCTAACCAGTAAACCACTATGAGCACAACATCCTCAGACAAAAATGACAATCCATTCCCGGACCTTTCCAAGGAATTAAACCTTCCTGAAAACATCGATCGCAGGACATTCATCATCCGCAACGCAGTAATCGGCGCCGCCGCTGCGATGACAGGAACCGTTTGGACGAGCGAAGCTCGCGCCGCGCAAGCCGCAAAGGAAGCGGCGCAGAAGTCTCCGTTGCCTCCGCTCGATTCCACCTCAATGTCGCAAGACCTGGACGTGGTGAAAAGATCCAAGGGCCCAGTGATGACCGTGCTCGACGAATTCTACAAGGTCGGACCGGGACCTTCGAGCTCTCACACGATCGGACCGATGCGCATTACCTACGATTTCTATCAGCGCTGCACCAAACTCCCAGCTGATCAATTAAAACAGGCAACCGGACTGAAAGTTCATCTTTTCGGAAGCTTGAGCGCTACTGGCAAGGGCCACGGCACTGAGCGAGCGGCTCTCGCCGGTTTGTTAGGTAAGGAACCGGCGACTGTTGATCCGTTGTTCCTCGACGAGATGAAAGAGAAGCCGAATCAGTCTTACCCGCTAAAGCTCGGTGATAAGACGTTCAATCTGTCGCTGGCCGACATCATCTACGACACACCTAAAGGCGACTTCCCGCACCCGAACACGATGACATGTCAGCTAATGGGCGGAGACAAGCCCGTCTACGAGCTGGAGTATTACTCTCCCGGCGGCGGCTTCTACGAATGGAAGGGCTATACGCCGCCAAAGAAGGGGCAACCGAAGTATCCGTACGGAACGATGAAGGAACTGCGTCAGCACGCCGAGAAGAACAATCTTTCTATCGCGCAGGTCATCATGGCGAACGAACTCGCCGTATCCGGCAAGACCGAGGAGCAGATCAACGCATTCCTCGACAAGATAGCCGCTGCGATGCTTGCGACGGTGAAGGCCGGACTGGCAGTTAAGGAAGGCGTGCTGCCTGGCCCAATTAAACTACACTCAAAGGCAGCGGAGGTTTGGAAACGCGCGCAGGATGACAAATATGAAGCCGACAAAGCCGTGGCGCTGCTCTCTGCTTGCGCGTTGGCAGCTTCGGAAGAAAATGCTCGCGGTCATCTGGTGATCACAGCTCCGACAGGAGGTTCGGCTGGTGTGATGCCAGCAATTGTTTACGGCTTGACTCAAACCAAACGAGCTTTGCCTCAAGAAAAAGTTCGGCAGGGTCTTCTCGGCGGTGCCGCTATCGGCTATTTGTGCAAGCACAATGCCACTCTGTCTGGCGCAGAAGGCGGTTGTCAGTCCGAAATCGGCGTTGCCTCAGCGATGTCGGCCGCGTTTATCGCATCGGCGCTGGACGCGTCGCCTATCGTGACGGAGAACGCAGCTGAATCTGCGCTCGAGCATCATCTTGGCATGACGTGCGATCCAGTCGCCGGCTATGTGCAAGTTCCGTGTATCGAACGTTGCGCGTTCGGAGCAGTGAAAGCGTGGACCGCCTACATGATTGCGACGAATGAGATCGCATCACGACACCGCGTCGATCTCGACACGACGATCGAAACCCTCGCCGAGACCGGTAAGGACATGAGCACGAAGTACAAGGAAACAAGCGAAGCAGGTCTCGCCGCAAACCTTGTCCTTTGCTGAACCACAAACCGAAGGGCGAATTCATGGCAACAGAAGTCCTGACGAAACCGACGGAGTCATCCGCGAAGAAAAAAGCTGCACCTCCAGAACCGGACACGAAAGAAGCATGGCGCGGATTTAAACCAGGCTTGTGGCAACGCGACATCAACGTGCGGTGGTTCCTTCAACAGAACTACACGCCTTACGATGGCGACGATTCTTTCCTCGCGCCTGCGACCGAACGTACCAAGCGTATTTGGAAAAGACTGGAAGACTTGTTCGTGGAGGAACGCAAGAAAGGCGTGCTGGATGTTTCACTAATCCCGAGCTCGATCACCGCGCACGCGCCCGGTTACATCGACAAGGATAACGAAGTCATTGTCGGACTTCAGACGGATGCGCCACTGAAACGCGCAATCATGCCGAACGGCGGCTGGCGAATGGTGCTGACTTCTCTCAAAACGTATGGCTACGAGGCGCCCCAGTCGGTGGTAGACACGTTTACCAAATATCGAAAAACGCATAACGACGGAGTGTTCGACGCGTACACGGCGGATATCCGTGCGTGTCGCAGTTCGCATATCCTGACAGGTCTGCCGGACGCATACGGCCGGGGACGCATTATCGGCGATTATCGGCGTGTGCCGCTCTATGGCGTAGCGCGATTGATCAAAGAAAAGGAACGCGAAAAAGCTGCTCTCGATCGTGAGATGTCGACCGAGGATATCATTCGCGATCGCGAGGAGTTAAGCGAGCAGATCCGCGCGCTGAAAGAATTACAGGAGATGGCGAAAAACTACGGGTTCGACATCTCGGGTCCGGCACGCAATGCCAAGGAAGCTGTGCAATGGCTCTATTTCGCGTATCTCGCAGCCGTAAAAGAACAGAACGGCGCGGCCATGTCGTTAGGCCGAACTTCGACATTTCTGGACATCTATTTCGAGCGTGATCTCAAGGAAGGAACATTGACTGAGTCACAGGCGCAGGAAATAATCGATGATTTTGTCATCAAACTTCGGATCGTCCGGTTCCTCCGTACACCCGAGTATGACGAGTTGTTTGCCGGTGATCCGACGTGGGTGACCGAATCCATCGGAGGGATGGGCGACGACGGGCGGCCGCTAGTGACGAAAACCAGTTTTCGGTTTCTGCACACACTGTACAACCTTGGCCCAGCGCCGGAACCGAACCTAACGATTTGGTACTCGCCGCGGTTGCCGGACAACTTTCGCAAGTTCGCTGCGAAAGTCGCCATAGATACAAGCGCATTGCAATTCGAGAGCGATTCTCTGATGCGCAATGCGTGGGGGGATGACGGCGCAATCGCCTGCTGCGTTTCACCGATGCTGATGGGCAAGCAGATGCAGTTCTTCGGCGCGCGCGCGAACCTGGCTAAATGCCTTCTCTACGCGATCAATGGCGGGCGCGACGAACTCAGCGGGAAGCAGGTCGGTCCTTTGTTCGCCCCTGTTCAAGAGGAGTACCTCGAATTCGATGATGTCGCAGGGAAGTTCGAGCGAATGATGGACTGGCTGGCTACCGTGTACGTGAACGCGATGAACGTCATCCACTACATGCACGACAAATACTCGTATGAACGCATTGAGATGGCGCTGCACGATTACGCGCCCGTGCGCACAATGGCCTTCGGGATCGCCGGCCTATCAGTTATTGCAGACAGTTTGTCAGCCATCCGTTACGCGCGGGTGAAAGTGATTCGCGATGAGACTGGCCTTATCGTCGATTACCAGATCGAGGGCGACTTCCCGAAGTTCGGCAACAACGACAATCGCGTAGACCAGCTCGCCGCGACTGTTGTGTCCATGTTCATGAACAAACTGCGAAGGCATCCGACATATCGCGTCGCGATTCATACGCAGTCAGTCCTGACGATCACGTCGAACGTCGTGTACGGAAAGAACACCGGCCACACGCCCGATGGACGCCGCAAAGGCGAGCCCTTTGGTCCGGGTGCCAATCCAATGCATGGCCGCGACTCGCATGGCATCATGGCTTCGGCCGCCTCGGTCTCAAAAATTCCCTATCGCGATGCAGCAGACGGAATTTCGTTAACTTCCACGATGGTGCCCGAAGGTTTGGGCCGCACTTCGGAAGACCAGGTCAACAACCTCGTTGGTGTATTGGATGCGTTCTTAGGCGCGAGCGGTTACCACATGAATGTGAACGTGCTCAATCGCGCCATGCTGCTCGATGCAGTGGAACATCCTGAAAAATATCCGTCCCTTACAATCAGAGTCTCGGGTTATGCAGTGAACTTCGTGCGGCTGACTCGCGAGCAGCAGATGGACGTAATCAATCGAACGTTCCACGGGGCAGCGTAATTAATTAAGTATGAAGCTGGAAACGATGGAGCCCATCGCTCCGCCGATTGGTAGCCCTTTCGATCTGCGCGTCGGCGTCAGCGAAAAAGTCGACGAAACGGACATTGGGTCGGCGATGGAAAGCGGGGACTGGGGATTTATCCATTCCTTCACGACCGGGTCGGCCGTCGACGGTCCAGGCGTGCGCATTGTCGGCTGGCTGAGTGGTTGCCAGTTTCGATGCGTCTTCTGCCACAACCCAGACACATGGAAAGTGGTGAACGGCACACCGATTCGACTGGAGCGCGCCGTGGAAGTCGTAAGTCAATATCGCCAAAGCCTGCGAACGATGAAAGGCGGCCTGACGATTAGTGGTGGCGAGCCGTTGATCCAATATCGATTTCTTTCAAGATTGTTCCCTGCCATTCACGAGCGTGGAATTCATACAACCCTTGAAACGAATGGTTATCTCGGCGCGCGGCTCACGGATGACGATCTTGGCTCGATCGATCTGGTGATGCTTGGACTTAAAGCGATAGAACCTGATTTGCACAAACGGTTGACCGGAATGGACACAAAACCCGTTCACGAATTTGCGCGTCGGCTTGCAGCGCGGAAGCATCCAGTCTGGATTCGCTTCGTTGTCGTGCCGGGCTGGACAGACAACATGGAAGAAGTAGATCGCATGGCGGGATTTGCTGCAGGGCTAGGCAACGTCCAAAGAGTGGACGTTTTGCCGTTTCATCAAATGGGGCGGTTCAAATGGGAAAAGCTCGGGATGGATTACAAGATGCGTAATGCCCAACCACCTTCGCGGGAAACTGTTGATGAGGTGCTTTCACGTTTTCGTGCCGCTGGATTAAATGCGGTTTGAGACGGAATTCCGCGACGTGAGTTCAAAAGTTCCACTCGCGGCAATCGGTGCGTGGCTGCTCGTTGCTGTCTATTACTTTTACCAGTATGCGCTGCGCTCGGCACCGAGTGTGATGATGCCGCAATTGACTGACGCATTTGGCGTGAATGCGCTCGGAGTGTCCGCCATTGTCGGAATGTTTTACTACGGTTATTCGCCGTTCAGCCTCGTCGCCGGCACTTCGATGGACCGATTTGGCGCGAAGCGAGTCATCCCGATCGGCGCAGCTGTTGTTGGAATCGGCGCGATTATGTTCGGCACCGGCAACGTCACTGCGGCAAACATCGGACGATTTCTGCAAGGCGCAGGCGGCGCGTTTGCGTTGATCGGTGCTGCTTACCTGATTACGAAGAATTTTCCTGTGTCGGTTGGCGCGTCGCTGATTGGCGCCACACAAATGTTCGGCATGGCCGGCGGATCAGCTGGCCAATTTTTGGTAGGGCCGATTATTAAAAGCGGCGTCTCGTGGGACCGATTCTGGATCTATGCGGGCTGCCTTGGGCTGATTATCAGCATCGTGCTCTTGATTCTTTTGCCTAGAGAAACTCCGAAGCCAGCCAAAACGGGAACTGGCGCGTTCGCGATGTTGCTTCGTTCGTTAGGTAAAGTCTTTAGCAATCCGCAATCCTATCTTTGCGGTTTCATTTCCGGTCTACTCTTCATCCCCACAACGATTCTTGGGATGACATGGGGCGTGCGCTTTCTACAAGAGGCCCGCGGCCGCGAGTATGAAGCGGCAGTCACATTGGCCGCCACGGTCCCGCTCGGATGGATGATCGGCTGTCCGCTGCTCGGCTTTATCTCAGATCGACTCGGTCGCCGAAAGCCTGTCATTTTCGGTGGGACAATCATGCTCCTCGCTGTCATGGGCTGGGTTTTGTTCGGAAATCCGGAAATCCTTCGTGGTCACACTGTCGGAATCCTGATGGGAATTGCTTCAGGCGCGGCCATGCTGCCGTACACTGTTATTAAAGAAGTGAATCCACCGGAACTGGGAGGCACAGCGACTGGCGTCGTCAACTTCCTTAATTTCACATTCAGCGCGTTACTCGGCCCGGTATTCGGAGCGCGGCTCGTGGAAATGCCTGAAGGCGACACCAGTCTCGCATTGGCCCATTATCAGGCTGGCTTTAGACCATTGCTTTACGGAATTGCCATCGCGCTAATTCTGACCTTTTTTTTGAGGGAGACCGGACCTGCAACCAGGAAGGCATGAATCTGAATTATCCATTCCTTCCGGTAATTGGCTGATCTTGAATGAAACCGCTGCTGTAGTAGTACTTCGACCTTCTGATGACATCATGAAAATTCTGACAACTCTTGCCATTTCAATCGGACTCCTCACCGCCTCCCAAGCTACGATGGAGAGGCCGTCATTCCATACAAACGGCACGCCAACCGGAAAGCCCACCGGGACGCTTAAGCCCGGCGAGTACTGGTGGCATCCTGAAATTTCGCCTCAAGGTCCGCTCATGATCCTCATCAGTATTCCTGAGCAGGAGATGCACGTCTATCGCAACGGGATCATGATCGGGCGCTCGAGCGTAAGTACAGGGTCCAAGGGCCATGCAACCCCGGGCGGCGTGTTCAGCATTCTGGAGAAGCAGCAAAGCTATCACTCAAAGACATATAACGATGCGCCCATGCCGAACATGCAGCGACTTACGTGGACAGGCATCGCCATGCGCGTCCATTGAAGTCAGCGGCAAAGGTCTAACAGGACGCGAGAAGCTTGGAAATCATGTGTTCACCATGCTCGAAGGAACGACTGGAAAACCAAGCCGATTCACGCCTAAACACGAAGAGGCGCGATGGATGCGGGTGACCAGCGAAGGCAAGGCGGTGGATGCCGAGACGCTAGAGTCGAGATTGCGTTTTAGTCCGGACTTCGCCGACAAGCTCGCCAATGAACTTAAGCCCGGAACGACGGTGATCGTTACGGATTATCCAGCGATCCGAAACCCGGTCACCCAGTCGGACGTGTTTGCAGCCAAATAGCACCAGACTATAAAAGGGGAAGGGCGTGCATTAGCGTAGCGCCAACGGCTGATTGCCGAACCAGTAACGCGGGCACCTGATGCATTGAACAAAGGATTCATGTAAATCCTATTCTCATGAAGTCATGAACGCGGTACTTCCCGCGCACAAGACCAAGATCGTCGCTACGATCGGCCCAGCCTCGGAATCGCCCGAGATGCTGGTGAGGCTGATTCGCGCAGGGCTCGACGTTGCGCGTTTGAATTTTTCCCACGGGAGTCCGGCAAAACACGCGGAAGTCATTCAGCGCATCCGTGACGCTGCGCGCGAAACCGGCCGGCGCGTCGCGATCATGGCAGATCTCCCGGGCCCGAAACTGCGGTTGGGAAAAATCGACCCTGAACCGATTCAACTTGTGCCCGGCGCGCATTTTACCCTAACGAGTGAGGACATTGTCGGCAATGCGCAGCGCGCCTCGACGAGCTTCCAGCAGTTGCCGCGCGTAGTGAAGCCAGGCAATCGGATTTTTCTGAATGACGGTCTCGTGCAGCTCGTGGTCGATCGTGTCGCAGGAAACGACGTGGAGTGCACAGTTGTTGTTGGCGGCCAGCTACGCTCACGCAAAGGACTGAACCTTCCCGGCGTTGATCTGGGGATCAGCGCGTTTACCGAAAACGACCGCGCCTGTCTTGAGTTCGCGCTCGGACATGGTGTCGACGCGGTGAGTCAGTCGTTCGTTGAACGCGCCGCGGACATCCACGTTGTGCGCGCGGCTGCGGCAAAAATGGGCAAACAGCCTTTTATTATTGCAAAGATCGAGCGGGCCGACGCGCTCGCGCACTTCGACGAAATTCTCGCCGCGGCCGATGGCATCATGATAGCTCGCGGCGATCTGGGAGTGGAGGTGCCGATCGAAGAGATTGCCTCCATCCAGAAGCAGCTTATTGCGAAAACAAATCTTGCGGGGCAGCCGGTCATTACTGCCACGCAGATGCTCGAATCGATGGTTTCAAGCCGTCTCCCTACTCGGGCCGAGGCAACTGATGTCGCCAATGCGATACTCGATGGTACCGATTGTGTGATGCTTTCAGGCGAATCAGCGGTGGGTAAATTTCCCGAGGAAGCAGTGACGATGCTGGCGAAGATCGCCTCTTTCACGGAAGCACATCGGCCTTCCAAGAGCTTTAGTGTTCAACACGATTTCGCGCAACAAAAGCCAACGACAAGGGCGCGGGATCGGATGGCATCTCTCGTCGAGCACGCACTACATACAGTTCCATGCGATCTGGTGCTTGTGCCAACGCGCGGCGGCATGGTCGCGCGCGCCATTTCGCGTTACAAACCACCGGTATGGATTATCGCGCCAAGTTCAGATTGCGCTTCGTGTCAAAATCTCGCGTTCTCTTACGGCGTGTATCCCATCGATCTTGCCGAGGAACCGGATGATTGGCGCGAATGGATTGGGCAATGGCTGCGCGAAAACGGAATCGCTGCCGAACGCGTAATGCTGGTTGCCGGACCCTCGCCGCGAAACCCTAAAGCCAATTACCGGATCGAATTGATGCGCTTGGAAGCGAAGAACACCTGATAGCCTCCATAAGACGAAAGTCCAACAAGCGAGCTTGCTGCAGTTGATGGAGAATTGGTAACTGTTTAGCACGATGAAGATCACTCTCGTGGGTGCCGCCGGCGGCGAAGTCACCGGTTCGTGTTACATTGTCCAGACAAAACAGGCGCGAATCCTTATTGATTGCGGTCTCTTTCAAGGCGGCAAAAAATCAGAGGCCCTCAATCGTCCGCCGACAACTCCGAACCGCACGCTCGATGCGGTAATCCTCACACACGGCCATCTCGATCATACGGGGCGGCTGCCGTTGCTCGCGAAAATGGGCTACGCCGGTCCTGTCTACGGAACACCAGCGTCCCTCGACATGACTGGTCTCATCGTGCGCGACTCGGCGCGACTGCAAATCGCGGATACCGAACGGAAGAATCGGAAACGAATGCGCGCGGGCGAACCACCGCAGGAACCACTCTACACGCCGGATGACGCGGAAAAAATTCTCTCACAGCTGCGACCAGTACCGTATCAAAAGGAGTTTCAGATTGCCCCGGGTATAAAAGCGATCTGGCACGATGCAGGTCATATGCTCGGATCAGCCAGCATCCAATTAATTGTTGAGGAAGATAGTAAAATGAAGCGCGTCGTTTTTTCTGGCGACCTTGGTCCGCGCAGCGCACCTATACTCCGGGAATTCGAACCGTTTCGGCGCGCCGATCTTGTTTTTCTAGAATCAACGTATGGCGGACGCGATCATCGGTCGTTCACAAACACGGTCAAAGAGTTCGAACGGATCGTGATCGACGCAGTCAATCGCGGCGGAAAAATGCTTGTTCCGACGTTTGCCGTTGGTCGCGCGCAACTGATCACGTTACTGCTCGGCAAAATGTTCCGCGCCGGCAAAGTAAAGCCGTTTCCGATTTTCCTGGATAGTCCGATGGCGATCGAAGCGACGAACATTTACGTCAAATATTCGGATCTGTTCGATGATGAGATGAAAGCTTTTATCCGGGATCGACCGCTGCGCGCTGATCTCAAGACAATGAAGCCGACGCCGACCGCGGACGAATCGCGCGCAATCAACGACGTGCGCGGCGCGTGTCTCGTCATGGCCGGCGCGGGAATGTGCAACGGCGGCCGCATTCTTCATCATCTGCGAGCTAATCTTTGGAAGCCGAGCACGCACGTGCTAATCGTCGGCTATCAAGGTCAAGGCTCGCTGGGGCGACGGCTTGTCGATGGTGAGAAAGATGTAAAGATTTTCGGTGAAAAAATTGCGGTGAAAGCGACGATTCATACTCTCGGCGGATTCAGCGCGCATGCAGGGCAAACCGATCTTATGCGCTGGTTCGATGTGATCGCCCCGAGCAATCCGCGCGTCGTATTGACTCACGGCGAAGACGACCAGCGCGCGGCGCTTGCCAGACTCATTCAACAGCGCCACCGGTTACCATCAAAACTGCCGAAGATGGGCGAAGTCATTGAACTTTAGTCAGCGATATCAACCGAATGAGCTAATGGAGTGTGTCACTACCGTCTTACTTATGGGAGCTCGATTGCACGCCCGGCGCTCTGTCCGCCTCTCCCCTTGTGAAGGGGAGAGGATTAAGGTGAGGGGTTTTCGCGCCGTTACAACCGACCAAAGTTTCAAGCTAACCCTCACCCTGCCCTCTCCCTTGGGAAGGGAGAGGCGAATAAACGCGGTATGTAATGTAAACAACCGCTAAATTGCTCTACACTAGTCCTATGCCATTTGAAAAATTTGACCTTGAGAACTTGGATAAAGAACGACGAAAGGCCCTGGCGCAATCGATTCGCACCATCAGCGTTGAAGAACTGAGGGCAATCGGCGATCAGATCTTTCGCTACGCGGATGATCCCTGGCGGGAAGCGTTCTTGAAATTCATTGCAGAGAATCCCGGCGCCACTTTTCACCACGGAGTGATGAGCGACGGGGTCAACATCGTTTACTGCCGCGACAAGGACAAAGGCATATGGTTCCTTCCCGGCAGCGGGTTGGGACCGTTACAGGCGACGGGCCGTAAGGCGATGAGCGAAATCATCCAGGGGAAGCGTTGAAGCTACGTGCACTGCTTGAATGGATGACCAGCTATTCGGTCGCTGTGTTTCGCTCGAAAGCTCCAGTTTTTCCAAGCACGACATGAACAAACAAAAATCTCCTTTCGGACAATCCGATGTTGTTCGTCTCAGCGACGAAGACGGAACAACCGCGCTCGTCGAACGCGCAGTAACGGGTTTATGGGACGTCGTCAATGAACTGACGCGTCTCCGTCGCACAACCCGACAAAATTACCGTGTGACTATCTTCGGCTCTGCGCGTCTCAAGCCCGCTACACCCGCTTACAACGGAGTGAAGAAACTCGCCGCCGAACTTACAAAGATGGGTTGCGACATCATCAGTGGCGGTGGTCCCGGGCTTATGCAGGCTGCAAACGAAGGCGCGCACTCGGTCCAGCCCAAGGCTCTCAAGCGTTCGGTCGGAATTCGTATCGAGTTGCCATTCGAACAGGACGTTAATCCGTTCGTCGGCCAGGCCTACGAACACCGCACCTTTTTTTCACGGCTGCACCATTTCATGATCGTCTCCGACGCCTTTGTGGTGGTTCCAGGAGGTATCGGGACCCTATTGGAGTTATCGCTCGCGTGGCAACTTCTCCAAGTTCGCAAGCTTTATAACACGCCTCTGATCCTCGTAGGCAAAATGTGGGCTGAGCTTGTTGAATGGGGACACCGGTCAATGCTTCAGAAAGGCAACGAACTTGCTAGCGAGATCGATTTCACCATTCCGCATTGCGTTGGCACAATCGATCAGTGCCTCGGATTGATCCGCGAAAACCGCGCTGCCTGGCTCGCTGCGCAAACAATAAAGTAGCCTGTCGGCGGCGTGTCCATGGCCGACCCACTCCATATTATTGAG
>Ga0306921_10000807_pt1 | contig 29261 bp, 27 predicted proteins | sample sta12Cox44000080_FD_203760 | JGI IMG/M metagenome (GOLD analysis project Ga0306921, IMG submission 203760) | Lab enrichment of tropical soil microbial communities from Luquillo Experimental Forest, Puerto Rico - statoxic.12C.oxic.44.000.080 (v2)... | ecosystem: Environmental > Terrestrial >... | reverse complement strand
TTTGAGCTCACTCGTCTTCCCGGCAAACTCGAGCACGTGCTCACCCGCGAACCGGAGTGCGAAGAACTCGCCAAGCTTTACTCGCGCGCGCAGGACTTTCTCTTCCTCGGACGCGGCATTCACTATCCCATCGCACTCGAAGGCGCTCTCAAGCTGAAAGAGGTCTCTTACATCCACGCCGAGGGATATCCTGCCGGTGAAATGAAGCATGGCCCCAACGCGCTGATCGACGAGAATCTTCCGGTCGTGATCATCGCGACCCGCGATCCCAACGACCCTCTATCTGTGGTGCGCTACGAAAAGACCATGTCAAACCTGAAAGAGGTGAAAGCGCGCTCCGGACAGGTGATCGCCCTCGCCACGGAAGGGGATGAACAAATCAAGGACGCGGCCGACCACGTAATCTACGTTCCACCGGCTCCAGAGGAACTGGCCCCAATCCTCGAAATTGTCCCGCTGCAGTTGCTGGCCTACCACATCGCCGTGCGCCGCGGCTGCGATGTTGACCAACCCAGGAACCTGGCCAAATCGGTGACCGTGGAATAGGGACAGACGGGGACAGGCCCTCGCCCGTCCGTCGACGGGGTTTTGCTTGCCCCTGCCCACACCAGCGGCGATCCTTTTCCTCCCTTTTGCGGCTCCCGGCAGGAAGCTCGTTGCCAGATTTCCTTAAGTCTTCCTCAGCACTGCGGTCCGGCTGCGCTGGATCCTTGGCCCTTCGCTGACTGCAAAGTGGGCCTGCGAAGCAGCCTCCAACTCCGACTCAAACTCCGACGCCTTCACATGCCCACTCGGTTCGACGAACAAGACTGATGCGCCGGGTTTAGACGCTTGCGCCACTTCCACAAAAAAGCGTTCCGCACTTGGGAGTTCGTGGACCACTGCGAACGCGAGCGTAAAATCCACGGTGCCGGCCAGATCCGCTACCCCCATCGCATCCGATTTCGCGAGGCGGCCATCCACCCGCTCCGATAAACCGGCCTTCGCAAGCCGTTTCCGCATTCCATCGAGCATTCGCGGTTGAACCTCGACGGCAATCACCCGTCCATTTGGACCCACCATGCGCGCCAGCGGCAGCGTGAAGAATCCCATTCCGGGGCCCGGTTCGAGCACCGTCATGCCCTCGCGCAGGTACGGCAGCAACAGTTGCTCGGGGTCGCCCTGTATCCACCGGCGTACCCGACTCGCCAGGAGAGATCCTAGCCACCAGGGACACACTCGTTTCCCCATCTGTTCGCCCTTACGACCCTGAATTCGCTCTCCCCTTAATTGCACGACAATTTTGATCTTCACTTAGCGATTCAAAAGCTCGCAGCAGCCGTCGGCCTCTCCCATGCGTCCAAGGCGTCTTGGGTTTCATCCAACAATCAGATATGGCTCAGTTTCAGACTTTTGCCGTTCGACTGAAGAACTCCAGGCCGCTCTCGGACGACACCAAGCACCTCGAGTTCGAAGTCGACGGCGTGCCAAGGTTCGGCTTCGTTCCCGGCCAATGGATCTCGCTCAGGCGATCCAAACCCGACGGCGAGGAAATCACGCGCGCCTACTCGATTGCGTCTCCTCCCGACGGCAACCGCTTCGCGCTTTGTCTCAATCGCGTGCAGAACGGCTTCATGTCGAACTATCTCTGCGACCTGAAAGAGGGTGCCGAAATCCAGGGGCAGGGCCCGTTCGGAAATTTCATTCTGCGTCCGCCGCTGCGCGACACGCTCTTCATTGCCACCGGCACCGGAATCGCGCCCTATCGCGCGATGCTGCAATGGCTGTTCGCTGATCCTGAGCGCCATTTGTACAAGAAGTTCTGGCTTTTGTTCGGGAGCCGCCATGAAGCGGATATTTACTATCACGGGGAATTCCGGAAACTCGCGGCTGCAAACCCAAACTTCGTCTATATGCCCACACTCAGCCGTGGCGGTCCTGCCTGGCAAGGTTTACGTGGCTACGTGCAGGAGCACGTCCCGGGCATCGTGGGGACGCGCACCGACATGCCCGTCTACATCTGCGGCCTCGACAAAATGGTCAGTGCGAATCGCGAACTGCTCAAGTCCCTGGGATGGGACCGGAAATCAATTCTATATGAGAAGTATGACTGAATTAGCTAGTATAGTGTCCCATAAATAACTAGCATAAATATCGGGCTTGGGGTAAGCTCCAAGCATGGTTACGGGACGTCCCAAGCCTTCCCTTACCCTCGCGCCTGAGGAACAAACCCAACTGCATAGCCTGGCCGCTTCCCGCACCTTGCCGCACTCTCTGGTGGCGCGGGCCAAACTGGTGCTCTGGTCAGCGCAGGGACAGAGCAACACTCAGATCGCGGCTCGTCTGCGCTGGAGAAATGCTACGGTAGGCAAGTGGCGGCAGCGTTTTATCGAGCATCGACTGGCCGGACTCTATGACGAACTGCGTCCCGGTCGGCCCCGCAGCATCGATGATGAGCAGATCGCCGTTCTGCTGAAGCGCACGCTCGCGCGCAAGCCCGCCAACCGCACCCACTGGAGCATCCGGCAAGCCGCCCAAGCGAGCGGCATCTCTCGTTCCACGGTGCATCGCGTCTTTCAGACCTTTGGCGTGCAACCCCACCGTACCCGCAGTTTTAAGCTCTCCACCGATCCTTTCTTTATCGAGAAGGTGCGCGACATCGTCGGCCTCTACCTGAACCCACCGGATCACGCTTTGGTGCTCTGCGTCGATGAAAAGAGCCAGATTCAGGCACTGAACCGCACTCAACCCGTGCTGCCTATGGGCTTGGGCTACGTCGAAGGCGTGACTCATGATTATGTCCGCCATGGCACCACCACTCTGTTCGCCGCTCTGGATATCGCCACGGGCGCTGTGTTCACCGAATGTAAGCCGCGGCACCGCCACCCAGAGTTCCTCTCCTTCTTGCGCCACCTAGACGAGTCGGTGCCGCCGGAACTCGAACTGCACCTGATCGTCGACAACTACGCCACCCACAAACATCCCAAGGTGCGCACCTGGCTGGCGCAGCGGCCTCGCTATCCCATGCACTACATCCCCACCTACTCTTCCTGGCTCAACCAGGTGGAGCGATGGTTCGGCCTCATCACCCAGCGCGCCATTCGTCGGGGTACGTTCACCAGCGTTGCCGACCTCATCCAGAAAATCGACTCTTTCGTGCAGCATTACAACCGTTCGAGTCGGCCTTTCGCCTGGACCGCGACGGCCGATTCGATCCTGCAGAAGATCGCCCGACTTTGTTCGCGTATTTCCGGGACACCACACTAGCAGCTTGCAGCAAAACCAGTGGTCAGTGACCAGTGTTCAGCGAATCGATCGCCAGCGCGGGTTAATGAACGTACGCCGAGAATCGGCCACAAGCCGCTCGCTGCCAGCCGCTAGCCGACGTTAGCTTTCCAGCATCGCGTTCATCGAGATCTTCGCATTCAGCACCTTCGAAACGGGGCAGCCCTTTTCCGCGGCTTCCGCGTACTTCTGAAAAGTAGCCGCATCCGCGCCGGGAACCTTGCCCACTACGTCGATATGACTTGCCGTGATCGTCCAGCCTGAATCGAGCTTCTCCATCGTGAGCGTCACGTTCGTGTTGATGCTTTGTGGCGTGAGATTCGCTCCTCCCAGCTGAGCCGAAAGCGCCATGGAAAAGCACGCCGCGTGCGCGGCCGCAATCAATTCCTCGGGATTGGCCCCAGGAGCATTTTCAAACCGCGTAGTAAACGAATACGGAGTGTTCGACAGAACTCCGCCCGGGGCGGAGATCGAACCCTTTCCGTCTTTCAGACCGCCCTTCCACACTGCACTGGCTTTTCTCTGCATTGTCGTTCCTCGTATGAGATATGGCTTGGATGCCGTGCGGACATTGTAGCCGCTTGAAATGCAGGGTGTCAGGTCACAGCGTGCCGGCTAATTAGAGGGGACCGGAAGCATAGAAAGATTGTGAATTCACGTTTCGACGGAGACGGCCCTGACTTTCAATCCAAGCCCTGTGACCTGCGACCTGTCTCCGGTGACCTGCCTTTCACCCCCGCAGCACTTCCCGCAACTCGCGGTTGATGCCGGCTGCATCCTGTACGGCTTCCTCGATCATCTGCACCCATTTCTTACCTTGGGGCTCGAGTTCGAGTTCCGCGAGAAGGTAGGAGGCCTGCATGATGGTCTCGAGAGAATTACTCAAATCGTGAGCGAGCTTGCGCAGACGACTCACGACTTCGGGCGGCATTTTGGATTGAGCCATAACGGTTCCTGCAGCGCAAAACGAACGGCGCACCTTTGATTCATCCGGGGGTCGACCCAAACCGAGAGTTTCGCGCCGAAGACACTTGCTTTATCAGAATCTTGCTGCCGAGAGCAATCTCTCCGAAGGGACGCTACATTTTTCGCCCGGGAAGTGACCCCAACCGAACCTCTCCGAATCAAACGCTATTTGAATCGGAGTGGAGTTCCTCGCTTGTTTGACAGGGCCACAAGTGTCTGTAAAATAGAAGTTTGTTCTTCCTGCCAGGCGCCTCGTGAGAGGCGCCGTGCTTCACTTGCCGAAGTGGCGGAATTGGCAGACGCGCATGGTTCAGGTCCATGTACCCGCAAGGGTGTGGGGGTTCGAGTCCCTTCTTCGGCACCATTCCTTCTCTAATTTGTTGATAATAATCGCTAAAATTGCACTCACCGAACCCGCCTTGGCCTCGCAAAAGGTGTGCTGAGTGAAATGGAGTTCGACACCCATTGAGCGATTGCCCGTAAACCCGAGCCTCTCGGGCTTAATCCATCATTCATCCGCGTCTATGGCCTGCGGATTTCAAAGACTAAGAACTCGGATGTTTGTCCGTGAAGTGTTCTTTGCACGTGGCGATCGGTCAAAATGCCGCCGATCTTCGTCATGGCTCGTTGCGATCGAAAGTTGCCGATGCCCACGAGAAAAATCACACGGTCGACAAAGTTAAAAGCATAGTCGAGCATCAAGCGTTTCATCTCAGCATTGTAAACACCGCCCCAATGTGAACGCTGCAAGAAGGTCCACCCGATTTCAAGCTCACTCTGCTCGGGGCCATACCAGAAGTATCGGGAGGCGCCGATGATCTTGCCCGTGTTCCGATCGATCGCCACCAGCGCCCCACCTGCCTGCAACCCTTCTTCAAAGTACTCCCTAAAGTGTTCTTCCTTATGGCGATCATGAGCGGGATGAACCTCCCAGATCAGTGGGTCCGAGGCGACGCCGTACAGACCTTTCCAGTCATCCGCCCGCATCGGTCGTAACTCGATGAGCTTCCCGACAAGATGCGGCTGCAGATCGAACGGAATCACGGTCACATTGTCGCTGCTAACTGAAATCCGCGATTACACTCTGTCGAAAGTCACGCATAAGTCATTTGGAATCAATCGACCCTAGAAACGCACTTTCATATCCATGGGTCGGGCCGCAGGCACATGGGAACTCATGAACCCAAGGCGGCAGGCAGACAGGGTTTAGTACGGACCAGACAAGCCGAACCTGACTCTCAAGGATATCTCTCTCTTTTGACCGACTGTCGCCTCTGAGACTGCTTATAGATGATTTGGATAGCAGACTGAACTTCGGAAGGAAGGTGCAGCCGCGACGCTCCTAGCTAAAGAGATATGCTGAGATGCCCGCTCAGTTGACTTTTCCTAGAGCTATGGAGGCGGATGGCCACAAGTCTTCCTCTTCTAGATTTACGGCAGAGACCTAGACACCTGTCCTGGCGTGGATAGCCTTCAAGATTTTTTCTCTTGCGGAACCCAGCCTATTTAGAGTTGGCGCTGCGCTCTGTCCCCGGACAAGCTGGCCTGCGACCACTTCGCAGTAACCTTTGTCGTCGTGGCAACGGCAGCAACTTGGGACCGGGCAGACATAGATATTTGTGCGGCCCAATGGAACCATCTGCAAGTTCTTGTGTCTGTCGCAGGGAGGCTGCTGCATGGGGGAGTCCTCCTAAAGCGCAACTTTATTTCGCTCCGCTACCCAGGTCAAGTGCCGAAGTGCGTCATCCAACAGTACATGCATGAACTAGCGATTGCACAGTGTACTCATTCGCGCTTGGTTTGTAAGGATTGCGGTGCTACGGTCGAGCACACCTCAGGCCTTCCCCGGCCCGACAACGTGCCTTGCCAATGGTGCACACTCCGCTCCCGGGGAATAAACTGCGGCGACGTTAGGTGTCGGGGGACGGTCGCCGCATTGTTGGATAGCCTGCCTGCTCGCGGAGTCGCGTAGCGACCCTTTTCATCGAGGGCTCCGACCGCTTCGTTGCCTCGGCTCCCGCCTCGATTGCTACCGAGTGAAACGAACCAGTTCCCGGGCGGGAGTTGCACCCCCTGAAGTCCAGCGGCTTTCACGGCGCACTTTTTTCACCAACTATTGTACCGACAGGCTGCCCAGGCGAGCATCGTTGACTTGCGGTGCGTGGCAGACCTAACATTTCCCCCCATCGGTCAAGTCATTTCCGACTACCGAACCCTTTAAGACCGACAATGAAGAGCAAGAGCATTTTTATCGCGGCTGTGGCAGCGGCGATTCTTGTATCGCTCGCACTGGTCCTGCTCACATTCTCGGCCTCGCCTTTCCCGATGCCACAAGCCTACGCGGGGCCGATGCCCGCAGCCACACCGCCGAAGGAGATGGCCGTCTTCTCTGTGTTGACCGGAGTGAACCACCGCGTTGCAGCCTTTGGCTATCGTGGTGGCTCCCTGTTCGAGCGGCGCGAGTTTTCCATGGCCGGAGCTCTAGTGAAACATCCGATGGGGAACCTGCTCATCGATACCGGGTTTGGCCGTAACATCGACCAGCAGTTTCGCAGCATGCCTATAAGCTTTCGTGCGATCACCTCTTACAGTCTGTGGCAGCCCGCCGCCGACCAGCTAACCGCTGCTGGCTATGACCCGAAATCGCTGCACGCCATTCTTCTGACCCATTCGCATTGGGACCACGTCAGCGGCCTGCCCGATTTTCCGGGCGTGCCTGTGTTGGTGACACGGCAGGAACGCGAGTTCATCAGAAAAAGCGGGGACATGGATTTTTGCAGGCTCTTTACGGGCATACGCTATCAGGAGTACGGCTTCGAAGGCGGCCCGTACCTAGGATTTCCTGCCAGTCACGATGTCTACGGCGATGGCTCAATCGTCGTTGTGCCTGTACCCGGTCACACCCCGGGCAGCGTAGTCGTCTTCGTGACACTGCCCAATCGAAGACATTACGCGTTTGTTGGCGACCTGGTATACCAGCTCGAGGGAATCTCGCAGCGTGAAGAGCGCCCATGGCTTGTCCGTAGAAAAGCAGATACGGATGCCGACGGCAATCGCCAAAACATGCTGCGAATAGTTGCACTCAAGGAACGTCTGCCCGATCTGGTTATCGTACCTGCACATGACATCCGCGCTTTTGCCGAACTGCCGACGCTATCGCAGGCCAGTCGGTAGGTAGAATCGGTTCCCAGACCACGACGACTCGCAAGTCGTCCGACTGATTCTGCTTCAGCAGGTGGTCGATTGCGGAAGCCTCCCGCAGGCACGCTGGTCAAGTCGGCGAAGCCAATAAAACTACGCGCTCGTCGTTCGCAGCACTGTCGAATTGTCGGGTGAACTGTCCGAAGTTGCCTTCGTTAGGTGAGATCAACCTGGTGCCCGATGGCCCCCACAGGTACCAGCCCCTGGCAGGACCCGATCTGCGGGAACAGGGCCAGCACAAAGACGATGGCTGTGGCAACCCAAAGAGGCACGAACCGGGGACTGGCACTGATGACAGTTCCTGCTACGTTTAACAAACAAATATCTTCAGGCAAGAGACACTTGGCCGTAGCCGTCTGGTTGGTGATCGAGCGATAGGAGTCCTGCGCCCCGTCTGAAACGGGATGAGCCCCCAAATCTGCAGGCGGGACCGAGTCTTCAATCGTTTAGGGTGAGACAATTTGCTTTGACGGGGAGCTGTTGTGCACAGGAAAAGACTGCAGTCCCGACTCCTCTTTAGATTGACCCGAAAGTTTGCAGCTGTTCTGTGCGTTGCGTTGATTGTCCCTCCAGAGCCACTTTCGTTGGCGGAGTCGCGGCAAGCCACCTCTTCACCGCAAACAGCAACAGATAAAGTAGCTCCAGACCAGCTCGATTCTCTCGTGGCTCCCATAGCCCTCTACCCTGATCCGTTGCTTGCCCAGGTCTTGGCAGCGTCCACTTATCCGCTCGAAATCATTCAGCTTCAACAGTGGCTGGAAAGCAACTCGAGCCTGAAGGACAAAGCCCTTGCCGATGCCGTGGCAAAACAGCCATGGGATCCAAGTGTTCAGGCACTTGCTGCTCTTCCCGATGTAGTAAAGCGCATGGCAAACGACATTAGCTGGACCACAGATCTGGGCAACGCGTTTCTGGCGCAGCAAAGTGATGTTATGGATGCCGTACAGCGCATGCGCAAGAAGGCTCAAGACAAAGGCAACCTCAAATCGACTGAGCAACAGAAGGTGGAAACAAAGGTCATAGAGAACAAACCAATAATTGTAATCGAACAAGCCAATCCGCAAGTCGTGTACGTGCCTTCGTACGATCCTTTCTACGTGTGGGGATATCCGGCCTATCCCTACCCCGCAATCTATTATCCGCCCGCTGGGTATTACGCCGCCGGGATGGCCATTTCGTTCGGCATTGGCGTGATGATGGGGGCATTTTGGAGTGGCGGTTGGGGTTGGGGCTGTGGCTGGGGCGGCAACAACGTCTATATCAACAACAACAACAATTTCAACCGGAATTCGAATATCAACGGCGGCAACCGTGTGTCCAACCTGCCCGCTCGCGGAGGCGGGAACCTCGGCGGTGCTGGTGGCGTTGGTGGTGTTGGTGGGGTCGGTGGCCCGGGTGGAGTCGGTGGCGCTGGCGGTGTTGGTGGGGTCGGTGGCCCGGGTGGAGTCGGTGGCGCTGGCGGTGTTGGTGGGGTCGGTGGCCCGGGTGGCGTGGGCGGTGTTGGTAACAATCGCGTGTCAACCCTGCCAGCTGGCGGTGGTCGCAGCAACTGGCAACACAACCCACAACATCGCGGTGGAGCTCCGTATCGAGACCGGGCAACGGCAGACAGGTTTGGGGGCTTGACGCGTGGTGATTCGTTGGCCAAACGACAGTCTAGTGCACGGCAACAGCTTGGCAGACAAGGCGGCAATCTGGCCAGCAATCGCAGCGGAGGTGCAGGGCTCGGCAACCGCGGCGGAGGTGGTACGAGTAATCGTGTTGGAGGCGGGGGAGGTGGCAACAGGTCGGGAGGCGGTGGAGCGGATCGCATCGGCAGTCGGGATCTCTCGCGCAGTGGCGGCGGGAACCGAGATGCCTTTGGTGGTGGTAGTAGGGGATATAGCGGATCTAACGCGCGCGGTAGCAGTAATCGGGGTAGCTCAAGCATGTCTCGAGGAGGTGGGGGCTTCAGTCGAGGTGGCGGTGGCTCTCGTGGTGGTGGTGGTCGGCGCAGATAGGTGGCCTAGGTTACGAGACCAACAGCGTAGGAGCACAGAATGGGATCAACGTCCAAGAACGGTAGGCCTTCCAAATTTCTCTGGATCCTTGGGGCGATCATCTTGGCGTCTGTATGGGCGTTCATGCTTGCAGTTGCCCAAGAATCCACAGCGAAAGGTTCTTCCACGGGTACTTCCCCGGCTGCGAACGTCATAGGCTTTGACAGTCCGCAGCGGGCTGCTGATGCGCTGATTGATGCGGCCGACAAGTTCGACCAAGTTTCACTCCTGAAGATCTTTGGACCGGGAGGAGAGGATATTGTCTTCAGCGGCGAATACGCGCAAGACCGCAAGCATGCAACTGACTTCGCCTCTGAGGCCCATGAAAAGAAAAGTGTCTCGGTGGATCCCAAAACTGGCAACCGCGCATTCCTCTTGGTTGGTAACGAGGACTGGCCCTTCCCTGTACCAATTGTAAAGAGAGGTGGCCAATGGTTCTTTGATGCCAATGCTGGCCGGCAGGAGCTTCTCTATCGCCGCATTGGTGCCAACGAATTGGACGCAATTCAAGTTTGTCATGGCTATGTAGAAGCGCAGTACGAATATGCCCTTCAGCCACGGGAAGGCTATAGCGTTAACCAGTATGCTCAACGCATTATCAGCACTGCGGGGAAGCAGGATGGCCTGGCCTGGCAGAATACTGATGATACCTGGGGCGGTCCCGTAGGCGAGAAAATTGCCCGGGCGATTGATCAGGGTCATACCCTAGGTTCAGAGCCATACCACGGGTACTTCTTCAAGATTCTGAAAGGTCAAGGACCGGCCGCGCCGCTCGGTGAAATGGATTACGTTGTCAAAGGAGTGATGATTGGGGGCTTTGCTCTCGTTGCTGCTCCGGCCGAGTACGCGGTAACTGGAGTGCAGACCTTCATAGTTAGCAATGACGGGGTCATCTACGAGGAAGACTTCGGGCCGAAAACACTTGATGAATTCAAGAAAATGGAGCTGTTCAACCCGGATAAATCCTGGACCCCGGTGCAGGAGGGGGAGGAATAGAGATTTCTCGAAAGGTCGGTCTCCTTGGAATTGGACTAAAGTGTGTTGGCCACGATCTACAATCGCAACGATTTTGGCTTTAACTGGCTAAGCTTTGGGATGCGGCGGCGAGGGAAGATGACACCTCGATCACGCCTCCTTGAGACGGTAATTGGGACGTCAAACTGAATCGCTGACGGATGGCAGCAGCCAGGCTCTTACGAGGTACGTCCTCGCCGTGAGTAAGGATGATCTGCGGCCGCGAGGCGGCGAGTGGAGCGAACCATTTAAGCAGGTCACTTTGGCCGGCGTGGGCACTGAACCCGCCCAACGTGTTAATGTTTGCGCGGACGCAAATCTTCTCCCCAAAAATCGAAACCGACTTTGCACGCTCAACCAACCTTCGCCCCACCGAACCTTGGCTCTGATAGCCGACGATCAGAACGTTTGTATTATCTAGCGGCAGTCCATGCCGCAGGTGGTGGAGTATGCGTCCCCCGTTGCACATACCTGCGCCAGCCAAAATGAGGCACGGACCTTCAGCGGTGTTCAGGCTTTGCGAATCGCGGGCTGTCACGCTGGCATGAAACCATGCCTTGTCGAGCGGCAAGAGTCCACGACTCCTCCATTCCAGCAACTCTTCATCGAACAGCTCCGGATGCGTCACCATCTCTTTGCTTGCCTCGATCGCCATCGGGCTGTCGAGATAAACATGGAATGGCTTCACCATGCCACGGTGGAACATGATTGCGAGGTGGTACAACATCTGTTGGGCGCGGCCTATCGCGAAAGTGGGCACGAGAATTCTTCCGCGTGCTTTCGCTGCACGCATCACGAGTTCTTCAAACTCTGCCACCGTCTCGGAGTAAGCCCTGTGGTCTCGATCCCCGTACGTGGACTCAAGGAACACGATGTCCGCATGGTTCAAATAATCGAAGTCTCGAATGATTGGTCGATCCGTGGGACCGAGATCGCCCGAGAACACGACAATCGACTTGCGAGCATCTTCCTGTACGGTCAGTTCAATGCTTGCAGATCCTAGGATGTGGCCAGCCTCGATCCAACGCGCAGAAACACCCCCGGCGACCTCAACCGGCTCTCCAAACGGAACAGGTCGGGCCATCTGCCTAAAAGGAGCTACATGCTCGGGGCTGTACAGTGGCTCGACCGGCCCGTGTACCGAGAGGTGTCTCGTGCGATTGATTCGTTGGGCATCGTGGGTTTGAAGTCTTGCCGAGTCTTGAAGGATCAACTCGGCAAGCTCAATGGTTGCGGCGGTGGCGAAGATTCCTCTCGAGTAACCGTGCTTGATAAGGAGTGGAACGCGGCCGGTATGATCCAGATGCGCGTGAGTGAGCAGGACCGCATCCAGTTCCGCGAGCTTCACCCCAGGGGGAAGCCGATTCTTAGCCTCTGATTTACTCCCGCCCTGGAACATGCCGGCATCCACCAATATGTTGGCACGTTTGGTTTGGACGAAATAAGCAGATCCGGTGACTTCCCCACCTGCAGCGCCAACAACTTTGATTTTCATACTGATTTTGCCTTGATGGGGTGCAAACGGTCCTTGAGTGCTGGAGGCAAGCTGCGAACAACTAGTTCAACTGCTTCGTCCGCAGAGTCAGTAATACGAGCGAAACCAACCTCATCGGCCGCAAAGACTCCTTGCTTGACCATAAACAGCAGGAAATCCCGCATACCTTGCCAGAAATCGCGGCCGATCAGCACAAGAGGAAAAGGGCCGATCTTACCGCACTGCAGCAGAGTGGCCGCTTCAAATAACTCATCCAAAGTGCCGAGTCCGCCGGGCAGGACGATGTATGCGCACGAGTACTTGACCAGCATTACCTTGCGAACGAAAAAGTAGTGAAATTCCACTGTCTGGTCAACAAACGGATTGGGCTTTTGCTCGTGCGGCAACACAATATTCAGGCCATATGACGGTCCACCGGCCTCACGCGCACCACGGTTCGCAGCTTCCATTGCGCCGGGGCCTCCACCCGTAATTACGCTGAACCCCGATTGGCCTAGTCTGCGGCCCACTTCTCGGCCCAACTCGTAATAAGGATGGTCTGGCTTGAACCGGGCAGAGCCAAATACGGTAACCGCCGGACCGAGGTTGCAGAGGCTACGAAAGCCTAGTTCGAACTCGTCCGTGATTCTCTTCAGCCGCGCATATTCTCGGTCCGATGTGCGCGGACTCATCAAGAACTCCCGTTCCGCTGCACTCGGTGAATCGCTTCCGGGCAACTCGTAAGGACTGAAGCCGGTTTTCTCCCAATGTCTCCGCCAAGCGGTTTCCCATTCGTCAGCGAAGGTCTCCGCGTCTCTTTTTTCTCTGATTGCGCCGTCCATACTTTGTTCCCGATCTCCCCCACATTTTCAACCGCAATCCGGCGAGTGCATAAACTCTGCTTCTTTCGAGCGCAAGAACTCTATTTCCGAAAATGTACATGTAACAACGAATCTTGAGTTCAACACATCACTTAAATCCTTCGTTTCGATCAACTGGCAATCGATACAGTTCACACGAGAAAGGTGGCGCGTGAAAAAGATTCGGTGTGCCTCCACCAAGAATCAGTGTGCCGCGATACAGGTTTCGGTGCGGTGCTCTGAGAATTTCGGTCGTCGGTTACAGATCGTCGCTGCTCGCACAAATGACCATGAAGAAGATCGGGCTTTGCTCGGCAGTTTTGTTATTGGTCGCCTGTACCGCGGCCGACCATGATGTGCGTTTCACTTTTGATCAGGATGCGGATTTTTCGAAATTCAAGACCTACAAATGGCTAACCGTTCGGGACAGTTCGAAAGTTGACGATCGCTGGGACAAGCGCATCGAGGATGTGATGGATACAGAACTTGCGAAAAAGGGTCTCACCAAGACCAATACTGATACCGCCGATCTATACGTTGGTTGTCAGATTGGAATTGGAGCAGAGACACAATTTACTCCATACAACACGAGCTGGGGATACGCTCCCGGGGGGCCTCCGGGCGCTAGATACGGGCGCGTTGGCGGGATCACAACTGGGCAAACTCTCACGATTCACACTGGCCAATTGGTTGTCGACATTTACGATTCGAAAAACCATAGTCTGGTCTGGCGGGGCGACGTCGGTAAGACTATCGACCCTGAGGCCACCCCCGAGAGGCAGCAAAAGAACTTGGCGAAGGCTGTAGAGAGACTTCTAAGGCACTTTCCTCCTGGCCATTAGAAAACTACGCGTTTCTAACGCGCATAGATCCCTTCAAAAGAGCCAATGTTTTTGGCGTTCCACGTGCGCGCGTTTTGCGGAGGTTTCCTAACACGACGAAATCTACCAGAATGGGCGGACTGACTCTGATTCCAGCGCTCGCCCGGCAATGAGGTGGTTCAGATTTATACCTTCTAAGAGTTCCATAGCGATGAAAAGCCTTCCATTCGCCTCATTGATCTCGTAGATGGTGCAGATGTCTGGATGATTCAGTGCAGAGGCGGCACGAGCTTCACGACGAAAACGTTCAAGGGAGTGTGGATCGTGAGCAAACTCGTCAGGTAGAAATTTTAGGGCGACGTGCCGGCCAAGCTTAGGGTCCTCGGCCTCGTACGCCACACCCATACCGCCGCCGCCAAGCTTGCGGAGAATCCGATAGTGCGAAATCGTTAGCCCAATCGGCTCAAAAAGGAACGCTCACCCACTGGAATGTTAGGGCTGAGAGCGCACGGGGTCAATCTTGAGCCGGGATAAGAAGGTACTGCGACTCGAAGCTGGGCTGAACGAATAGCCAACAACTGGAGGCGTTCCCGCTAGCGCCATGGGCCAACCGACGTCGGCACGATCTGCTTGAGTTGCTGGATCGGCTGAACCCGACACTCGCGGAGTTAAGCCAGGCTATCGAACCAGAGGCGGAGAACTGTCGCGCAGCCCAGCGGTGGATGACGCATCCGGGCGTCGGTGCGTTGACCGCACTGGCTTTCGTGCTGATCATCGGGATGCGAAGCGCTTTCAGTGTGGGAAGCAGGTAAAAGGAAATCTCCTCGTCGATAAGATGGTCGGGCACATCATGGAATCAATCACACTCAAAACCCCGGGCTTGAATCCCTGCCTAAGTTGGCTCAGAGTCCAGTGGCCGCTCCGATCAAGGAGTGCCGGCACTCGATTTCCTTTGAAAACCTTCTGAAAAGTGGGCTTCGGTGCTTGCCACCGTCCCGGTCGAATCCCAGTGGGGCGAAAGGTGTGTAGTGTCTTTCGTATAAGGAAGAAACTTCACCCTTGAGAAAGAAGGTATATGTTGATTGACTCTATGCCAAGGCACAGCCAAGGAAGTTGTGGTGCTCAATCCGAGCAAAAAGCACGGGACTACAATCGCCTCCTTCTCATCTCACGCCGGAAGTGCATGCATCCCGGGGTTTGGTATGAATTGTGCTTCAGTTTTTGATCGATGGGGTGTACACCTTGCTCCCAGTTGCGTCACTCACGGAGGCTTCCTAATGGCAAGGCCGAGGGTGATTCTGTGGATCGACGATGATGTTTTGGCGCTTGAAGCCCGTAAGGAGCTGCTGGAGTGCAGTGGCTACTCCGCGCTGACTGCTGCGAGCGGTCAGGAGGGCCTAGGGGTGTTCGCTTGGCATCTGATCGATGCGGTGATCCTGGATTATCAAATGCCGGAGATGACTGGTGATCGTGTGGCCAGTGAGATGAAACGTATCAAGCCAGACATTCCCATCCTGATGCTGTCCGCGTACAACGAATTGCCCGGGAGCGTGCTTACCCACGTCGATGAATTTCTTTGCAAATCGGACTCTTGGCCGAAGATACTTTCGGTCTTAGACGGTCTGTTCCCGAAGCGCCGTTCGTTGTTCGATCGTTGGTACGAAAGTTGGAAAGGCCGACACCGCGATCGTGGGCACAATTCGCACACCGGAGCCCACTCTGAACGGGAACACCCACCCGCTAGCGGCAGACAGATTTGAGAGATGGACCGTTGCGATCCGGCCGGAACGACTGAGCCCTGACGACTTCCCCAGGTGGAGAGTTGGTTGGTCAGCTGGGGCCCCACGCCACAGACTGAAAATCGACACAGGGAGGTGTCTCATGAAACGGTTAGTTCTTGGAATTGTGTGCTTCGCGCTAAGCGGACTTGCCCTAGCAACTCCCACCAAACAAACAGTCCGGAAAAAGACTGATGCACGGTTGCAAACTGCAGCTGTCGTGCTTGAAGAGGTGATGGCAGCCCCTGACAAGGGCATTCCGGACGATCTCCTGAAGAGAGCTTATTGCGTCGCGATCGTTCCAGGAGTGAAGAAAGGAGCGTTCCTGGTGGGCGCGCAATACGGTAAAGGATTTGTTACTTGCCGAAGGAATGCCGGTTGGTCTGCACCCTCCGCCATCCGCGTGGAAGGCGGCAGCTTCGGCCTTCAAGTTGGTGCCGAGGAAATCGACCTGGTCATGCTGGTGAGAAACCTTCGCGGCGCCGAGAAACTGATGGCTAGCAAGTTCACCCTGGGAGGAGACGCTTCGGTGGCCGCCGGACCCGTTGGACGGACGACCACAGCCCAAACCGATGCCCTGATGCATGCTGAGATCCTCACCTGGTCCCGTTCGCGGGGAGTCTTCGCAGGAATCTCCCTGTCAGGCGCGACCTTGAGACCGGACCAGGCTGACAATCGGGCGCTGTATGGGAAAAAACTAGGCACGAAAGAAGTCGTCGACTCGAACCGCAGACCCCCGGCGGCAGCCCATACACTGCTCAGGTTGCTGAAGTCGTACTCTCCGGTGGATGAGAACCGAGAGGTCGCTATGCGCCGATAGAACGAGACACGGTCTGAACGTTGTATATCCCGATTCCTGAATGATCGGTTAGGGCTCGGAAGGGGGTGGGCGCACGTGGGCAAATCTCCATTCAACACCTGCCTCGAATCTGTTATTAACCACTGAAGCGGGCTTCTCATGTGAGAGGGGTCGGCATGAAAACCACGGCAAGAATCTTCGTGAGCTTCATCTCTGCTGCAGGGCTAACACTTTGGGCAGGCTGGTGGTATGCCATCCACTACGCACGCACACCCATCGATGCTGGAGCGATTCGACGTGGGTTGACGGACGCGGATGTGAAGACGCTTACGCTGTTTGGGGCGGGACTTCTGGCCACTGTACTGCTGACGGTTGGCATCTATCGACTGATTCGGATGAAGACATTCATCATCGTCGGCAGATTTGTATTGAGCCTTCTATTTGCGGTCCTTTTCACGGCTGCGATTGATCCTCAATTAGTGATCTCGCTGTGGACGCATGGCGTTTACACCGAGGATGGATTGGTGTGGCTCGATGTGCTTTCCCTGACGGCCAGCGCCTTCTTTGCCCTCTGGCTGTCAAGAAAAATCACCAGACGCCTGTTCAGCTTTTGATGCGGCTAAGCTAATCCAGAATGCGTTAGCAATTGAGCGCGGGCCCGCTCTTGTTTGAGCTTGAAGGGAGGAGCACACGGATGCCAGAGCGAACGCTTGTGATCCTTGACAGGGTGCAGGTTCGGCGTCGGCGGTATTGCAATCGCGCTTGCCGCGCAAAAAACCCTCGAAAATGTAGTTGCTGGAGTCTCGCTTATAGCAGACCAGGCGGTGTGTGTGGGAGACGCCGTGAATCTGGGGGACATTCAGGGCACGGTGGTGCAAGCAGGCCTGCCCCATAAGATTGCGCCGCGTGAGACCGATGAAAATGGATACTGGATCAAAGCGGTGGATGCACGCTCCGGACTTGGGATACGGAGGGGAGCGAAATCATGCAGGTCACAGCGAAAAGACGAAGTGGCGCGGCACCTCCAGTGCAGCCGCGACGTTCCGTTGTGCGGTTCCGAGTGCCATCACTTCCAGCCCAGGATGAACGGAAGGTAGTAGGAGTCGGCTAACCCGCCACCCCCGCTCAGTTGCCCGTGGATGTCTGAGATCAGCTGATTCTTAGCAATCGGCACCGTGGCACTCGCCGAATAATGCGCGCCGCCCAACAGGGTTCTCGGGCTCACCCACACAAACGAGTTCATGTGCATGACGACGGCGTTCTGGCCGGCCACAAGCAGCGTCGACCCATCGTTGGCCTTCGATTCATCGCGAGCATGGAACTGCAATTGGTTCGCAGTAGGTGAATCCCAGGTCTGGCTAGAAAGTAACTCCACATGAAATCTGGAGCGAGTGGCCCTGGTACGTCCACTGGTTTGAGAACTCGTGAAAATACTTAAAGCTTCGCGTCACTTTGCGAGCCGGCAGTGCGTAGTTCAGTCCGATGCCCAGGGCATTGACCCCGTAGCGCTGCGTTTCTCTGCCAGTGTGATATTCGGCTCCGTCTTCTCGGTCGTCTGCCAGGCACCGTAGCCGACCAGTCCCGCTTGCAGTCGTGAGTCCGAAAACGTGAACGCATGCATTTAACGAATAGTCTAGGTCAAACGTCTGGCCCGGATGAATGTGCGTGCCCGACTGAGTGCTGTGAAATTCGTACATCCGAAAGGCGGAGAGCGCGGTCGCCCTATCCGCGGAGAGGTAGACCGTTGCCACGAAACAACACGGCTTCGTCGAGCATACCTGCCAGGTCAGAGTTGAACCTGCGTAAATATGGGTTCCTGCCTAACTGACAAATGTCGCAGTTTCGCTTTCCTAGATTGCTAAATAACCTGGTAGCGACACCTGTGTTTTTGAAGGATGCCGGCTGCGGCATCGGTGGGTGCCGCCGACATGGGTCTGCTTGCAAACCTGAAAATTCGTACCAAAGTCCTGGTCGCTCTCCTGCCGCTGGCCATCATGGTAATTATTGCGGCGTTGTACTCGTCCGAACGTATGAGCACGATCGACGCTCATTACAGAGCTCTGCTCGACAAAGACGTCAAGGCTCTCCATAACCTAACGCTCGCGCAGTCCCACAGCAACAAGTTTGGGCTCTACCTTTACAAAGAGATTGCCGAGCTTGATCCCGACAGAATGCGAATGATTGACTGGGAAATTGAACAGACCGTCATTGACTTTCATACGGTGCTCAACGAGGCCAAGCGCGAGAGCCCCTCTCTGGCCTCGGACATTGATGCGAGTGGGGCACTGTTTGACCAGGCAGTCGTACATGCGCAACCAGTGCGTGCAGCCACTCAGGCGCAGCAGAACGACAAGGCAATGAAACTCATGCGCGAGGTTTATGACCCGGAGTGGTCAGCGACCCGCAGAGCTGTGATGGGCTTGCAGACGGCGGCACACGGCCGGGTTGAGAGGGAATCTGCCGAATTAACGGCCCTCACAATTCACACCATCAAGACCACTTGGATCGTCATCACGCTCGGACTGTTGATCTCTTTCGTGATCGCGTTGTGCATTGTGCAAGTGGAGGTCGTTAAGGTGGTTTCGTCGTTCCGCAGCCGCATCTTGGACGTCGCAGAGGGCCGGTTGGACCAGCCGGTTGGCAACCTGAATCGTCCAAACGAGATCGGCGAGATGAGCCGTGCGTTGCAGACCTTGCAGGTTGCAGCCCGAGAACGCGAGACCCAGGCTTGGATCAAGGCCGAAGTCGCAGGCATGACACAACGGCTGCAATCGGCACCAGACTTCACTGCGTTTGCCGATGCGCTAATGTCAAACTTGTCGGAAACCTGCGACCTGCTTTTTGGCGCGTTCTACCTAGGAGACAAGGACCACACACGCTTTAGGCGGATGGGTGCATTTGCAACCGATGTTGCGACAGAACCTCGCGAATATGCACTGGGCGTGGGACTGGTTGGACAGGCCGCCGAGGAGCGGCGAAACCTGAAGATCACGGCCTCTGCTGAACAGCCGCTTAAGATTGCCACTGGAGTGGGAATGGTGGAACCGGCGTGCGTATTCTTCTTGCCGGTCATTCAGCAGGAAGTTGTCATCGCGGTTATCGAACTGGCTACCGCGGTCCCTATCTCGGAACGGCAACAAATCTTGCTCGATGCGCTCTTACCCAGGGTGGCGCTAAACGCCAGAATTCTGGCCGGCAAGCTCGAAACGCAAGAACTGCTGGAGCACACGCAGACTCAAGCAGCAGAGTTGGAGATTGCCAAGGATGCCGCGGAAGGCGCCACCAAGGCTAAGTCGGATTTCCTGGCCAACATGAGCCACGAGATCCGGACGCCGATGAACGCCATCATTGGCATGTCGCACCTCGCCCTCAAGACGAAACTGGACCCTCGGCAGAGAGGCTACGTGCGCAAGATTCAGCAGTCAGGCCAGCACCTTCTCGGCATCATCAACGACATCCTAGATTTCTCGAAAGTTGAGGCCGGCAAGCTCACCATCGAAAATATCGATTTCGATCTCGAGAAGGTTCTGGAAAACGTAAGCAATCTGACCACAGAAAAAGCGTCGGCCAAGGGGCTGGAATTAATTTTCGATATCGACTCAGCGGTCGATATGCATCCCAGGGGCGACCCGCTCCGACTCGGACAAATCCTGATCAACTTCTGCAATAACGCCGTGAAGTTCACCGAGCGCGGCGAGGTAGTCGTTACGGCGCGGGTGCGGGAGTCGGACGACAAAGGACAGTTGGTGCACTTCGCTGTCCGGGACACAGGCATCGGGTTGACGCAAGAGCAGATGGGGCGGCTATTTCAGGCGTTCGAGCAGGCAGACGCCTCAACCACGCGTCAACACGGCGGCACTGGTTTGGGCCTGGCGATCTCCAAACGACTGGCGGAGCTGATGGGCGGTGACGTAGGCGTTACCAGTCAAGTAGGCCAAGGCAGCACCTTCTGGTTCACCGCTTATTTAGGCAAAAGTGGAGGTAAGGCGCGACGCGTGGTTCCGCCCGACCTGCGAGGCCGTCGCGTATTGCTGATTGATGACAACGCGCAGGCCCGCGAGGTGCTCTCCAGCATGTTGCAGGGCATGACTTTCAAGGTGGACGAGGTACCCTCCGGGCCGGAGGGTATCGAACTGGTAGGGCAAGCCGCCCAACGCGGTGAGCCATATGACGTAGTGTTCGTTGATTGGCAAATGCCAGGCATGGATGGCATCGAGGCCGGTCGCCGTATTCTCCAACTGCCCAACCTCTCGCCCCCTCCGCACCTCGTCATGGTGACTGCCTATGGCCGCGAAGAGGTGATGAGGCAGGCGGAGGAGACATTATTCGAGAACGTTCTCATCAAGCCGGTAACGCCGTCGATGCTTTTCGATTCAGTCGTGCAGGCGCTGGGTATAGAGGAGCGCTCGGAAGCCAGACCTCGTGCCAGTACGTCTACTGGGTTCAATTTCGAAAGTGTCCGCGGCGCGCGTGTATTACTTGTCGAGGACAATGAGTTCAACCGGGAGGTCGCCACTGGGTTGCTGGAAGATGCTCCGGTTACGATCAGTACGGCCGACAACGGCGAAGTCGCAATTCGAATGCTCAAAGAAAGCACCTACGACCTGGTGTTGATGGACATGCAGATGCCGGTCATGGACGGTTTAGCAGCCACTCGCGCCATCCGGCAAAACCCAAAGTTCAAGGATTTGGCGATCATCGCTATGACGGCCAATGCCATGGCCGGCGATCGCGAAAAGTGCCTAGAAGCAGGTATGAACGATCACTTGGCCAAGCCGATCGATCCGGACAATTTATTCAAGGCGTTGCTGCGTTGGATTCCTGTGCGAACTTCAGCGCCGAAAGACGCAGCGGCACCTGTGGTTATGGCACAGAAAGAGACTGCCGACTCAGCTCCGCTGGAGATTCCAGGGATCGACACGCAATCCGCGCTAAAGCGAAGTGGTGGCAACCGCCAAAGATATGAATCATTGTTGCAGAGATTTGCGGACTCGCAAGCGGGCGCGGTTGGAGAAATCCGTGCCGCTCTGAGGGCACAAGACTCCGCCACGGCACAACGCATCGCGCACTCGTTGAAAGGAGCGGCGGCGAACTTGGGCGCGACCGCGTTGGCTAGTGCTGCCGGCAGCACCGAACTCGCAATCAAGACTCAGAGCGACGTTGAGCCTGCGTTGGTTGAGATGGAACAAATACTCTTTGGCGCCGTGGCCACAATCCAAAGGACACTTCCGTCAACAGAAAAAGTCGAGTCAAGAGATAGCGGTATTGGAGATCCATCGGCAGTCTTGCAGCCGTTGTCACGGTTGAAAAAGCTTTTGGAAGCAGATGATAGTGAAGCTGCTGAGTTCATCGTAGAGGCGCAACGCAGCTTGTCCGCGGTATTGAGCCGGACGGAAATCGAAACCCTCACACGAACGGTCGGCGACTTCGATTATCAGAGCGCACTGCGTGCCGTCTCGGGAATCGCCGATCGACTTTCCATGAAACTGGAGTGAGGGATCATGACACCCGAACAGAAGCTCATTCTCGTGGTGGATGATACACCGCTCAATATAAGCGTCATTACAGGCGCATTGAAGGACACCTACAGGACAAAGGTCGCCACCAGCGGCTCAAAGGCCTTGGCGATCGCGTCGGCCGACGAGAAACCTGACCTCATTCTGCTCGACGTGATGATGCCTGAGATGGATGGATACGAAGTGTGCCTCCGGTTGAAGGCCGATCCGATGACGCGCGAGATTCCCGTCATTTTTCTAACGGCGCAGACTGAGGCCGAAGACGAAACGCGCGGATTCCAAGTAGGGGCGGTTGACTACGTCCACAAGCCGTTCTCTCCGGCAGTCGTGAAAGCGCGGGTTCATACTCATCTTGTGCTGCGTGAAACACGCGAGAAGTTGGCACACCAGTTGTTGGCCATCCAGAAGGAGCTCGAAACCGCGCGGCTGATCCAGCAGTCCATTCTGCCGGAGACATTGCCGCAAGTCGACGGACTCGACATCGCAGCCCGTTATGTTCCCATGGCTGCGGTTGCTGGCGATTTCTACGACTTTATCGGCGTGGACAACGAGCATGTTGGGATTCTGGTAGCCGACGTTTCTGGACACGGCATGCCCGCGGCGCTGATTGCGTCAATGCTGAAAATCGCTTTGGCGGCCCAAGCGGCGCACGCCGATGATCCGGCGCGGGTCCTACACGGGCTCAATCAAACGCTGTGCGGCAAGTTCCAGCACCACTATGTCACCGCCGCTTACGCGTTCGTGGATATGAAGAAGCGGACACTGACGTATGCCGGTGCTGGGCACCCGCCCTTGTTGATGTGGAGCGGCGGGTCGCCCGTAGTGCGAGACGTGGCCGAGAATGGTTTGTTTCTCGGCAAGTTCGACTTTGCGACCTACTCATCGGTGGAGTTTCCGCTCTCGACAGGTGATCGTGGTTTGCTGTACACCGATGGAATCTCCGAAGCTAACAACCCCGAAGGTGTGGAGTTTGGAAGCGAGCGCTTCCGGCAGTTTCTTGCTGATGACAAGAACGGGTCGGCCAATCAGTTGATCGACAATCTACTCAAGGAACTTGCGCGATGGTCAGCCCGGGGGAAAGGCGAAGATCTGGACGACGACATGACCATGGTCGCCATCCGTGTAATGGATACCACATAAGAGATTTTGTTACCGCCCTGATTTGCACTCATTGATATTACGCTCTTTGACCTTGCGCCCATCGACTGGGCAACTGCTGCCCATTAGAAAACTACACATTCCTAACGAACGACGCATGCCAACTGAAAGCCTCTGTTTGCGCAGTCGCGAGAGCCGGGAATTCGCGAAGGTTTCTAACCCCGTTCCTTCAGCTGCCGACCATCCGGACAGCCAAAGAATAAGCAGGAGCGTGAGATTCCAGTCCCATCATCTCTGATCGAAGCCCTTCGACGATTCAAAGCGTGCCAGTCAGGGCCAAATCCACATGATTTGGTCTTCCCGAGCAGACAAGGACGTCCCGATAAAGGCCTGCGAATAAAATGGAAGCATATAGCATTCCGCACTGGTCTCAATTGCGGACATTGCACATCGAAGCACGGGGGACATAGCTAAGTTCACCGGCTAAATTGGGGATTCCGTCAAAGCTGAACGCTTGTTATGAAGCATCCAGGCTTGTGAGTTCCTCCTTTCGCCAATCTTGGACGGGGAGTAGTGCTCAGTGGTCAGGGCAAAAGTGACGGGCGCCACGAGGAACTCACTGCTTCGAAGGTGCCACCGCGAATCGAAAACTGGGCCCTTACTCTACCTGAATGGCAGAATCGAGCTTGCGCCCACGATCGCTAACGCCGGTGTTACTGCTTTCGAGTAGGATTACCGGGACTACGTGCTTCTGCTCCATATTGCGACCCTGTCGCGGAGAGTCACCAACGGTCGTGGTGTCCAGTCTCTCCGGTTGTGGTGTCTCCAGAAGGCCAAAATCCATTTAAGGGATGGACGCGGTTGAATCTATTAAACTGGTTGAAAATTCTGTAAGCGTGGGGTATTTATAGACTTAAGAGTAAGGCTAGTCTCTTCAAGAAGTTACCTGCCGCTAGGGCTGCTAATCCCTTGTTCGGCATCGTTGCCTATCGGGGGTCCCTCGCTTAAGCTCAGGATTTCGCCTGCGGGCTCCCGGCTTCGCTTGCGTTTCGCCTCACGCCCGCAAAACGGCTCAAGTTCGAGTCCCTTCATCGGCACCATCCTCAGAATTTCGCGCGCCCTTCCAACCAAAATTGCCTATTGATGAATCGTCAGGCCACACCCGACGCATTCCCGCCATCGTAGTGGAATAAAGCACCCGGGGGAACGGTTATCGACGGAAGGAGTCGCTCTATGAAGTCGCCCGTCATCTGCCTGCCTCTGATTTCTCTCATCTTGTGCTCGGCCCTCACCTTCGCCCAGGACACGATCCCTAACGGGACGATTCTGCCAGCGCGACTCAATACCTCCCTGAACACCCGGAAGGTTGGTGTCGGCTATCAGTTCACCGCGCGCATCATGCAAGCTGTCCCCTTGCCCGGCGGCCAGAAGATTCCGGAAGGAGCGAAGATCGTAGGGCATGTCATCCAAGTCATCCCCGCGGACGCAAGCCATCCGGGCACGCTTGCCCTCCGGTTCGACGCGGTGCGCTTTGACCGCAGGACCATCTCCGTCGCCACCGCCCTGCGCGCGCTCGCATCATTCTCGAATGTCCGGGACGCAGAAACCCCAACAAGCAGCATTGGGTTCGGAACCCCGGCGCGCTGGGCCAGTCGCATTCTCGTTGGCGGCGAAGCTTACTACGGCGATGGAGGTCCCGTTACCCGCGGCCTCGACACCGTGGGGCAAGGTGTGATCGACGGAGTCCTGGCTTCCGTCTCTGCACCCAGGGGTTCCCGATGCGAAAGGGCACCGCATCCAACCGATCCACAGGCTCTATGGGTTTTCTCGTCGGATGCCTGCGGCGCCTATGGCTTCGAAAACCTGGAAATCACTCATACCGGATACGGTCCTCCTCATGGCGACATTCAGTTGACCACTGCGAAAGGAAACGTCGAGCTCGGCAGCGGCAGCGGGATCCTTCTGCAAGTGAGTTCCGGCGACAACTGAGTTGCGTGCACAGGTCGGGCAACCTTGCCCCGACTGGTCGTTCCTGCTATCGCCTCCGCCGCGATCTGTGGTATGCAAATTTCGCGCTTGACAGTCCCCTGCCTCGTGGATAACCTTCCGGAATTCTAGTAATGTTGCCGGACTGATATTTCTGCAAGCACAAGAGGGAAGCCGATGCTCGGACGACACATGCTGTCTTCTGCGGCCTCTATTTTTTCTGCTTTCAGGCCGCTCGTCGCCAATACCCGCACAAGAACTCTGAAGCTCGCAGCCGTTGTGCTGCTGTTGAGCGGGATCGCCGCCGCGCAAGCCGCCACTTCCCTGCGCGGTACCGTCACCGACCCCAGCGGCAGCACCATCGCCGGCGCCCAGATCGTGCTTAGCAATAGCGAGTCCAAGGCAGAACGATCGGCCGTCACCAGCGAACAGGGCGAGTACCAATTCTTGTTCTTGCCGCCCGGCTCCTACAGCCTGCGCGTCTCGGCCCCGGGGTTCCAGACCTATCAGCTCACCGCCATCCAGTTGCTGGTGAACACGCCCGCCACCGTCAATGCTCAATTGAAAGTCGGCGGCGCGACCGAAACCGTGAACGTCACCACCGAGCAGCCGGCCCTCAACCTGGTCGACGCTTCAATTGGCAACTCCTTCAATGAGGACCAGGTCAAGCAGGTGCCGCTGGAAGGCCGCAATGTTCCCGACCTGCTCAGCCTGCAGGCGGGCGTCGCCTACATCGGCAATCGCACCGACCTCGACACCGACCAGGACACGCGCAACGGCGCGGTGAACGGCGCGCGCAGCGACCAGAGCAACATCACCCTCGATGGCGTCGACGTCAACGATCAAGCCAAGGGATACGCCTTCAAGTCGGTGCTGCCGATCCCGCTCGACTCCGTCCAGGAATTCCGCGTCACTACCACGAACTACGGCGCCGATCAGGGTCAAGGTTCAGGAGCGCAGGTCGCACTCGTTACCAAGAGCGGCACCAACCGCTTCCACGGATCGGCTTACGAATATCTTCGCAACAGCTTCACCAGCGCCAACGACTACCTGGTGAAGACAGCACAGATCCTCGATCACGAGGCGAACAAGCCCCTCAAGCTAAATCGCAACATTTTCGGTGTGTCCCTGGGTGGCCCGGTCAAGAAAGACCGCGCTTTCTTCTTCATCAACTATGAAGGAACCCGCCAGCGAGAAGAGCACAGCGTCGTCAGGGCGATTCCGACCGTCGCCATGCGGGATGGCGCGATCCGCTATCTCTGCACACTCAATCCGGACGGATCACTCAACACGACGGCTTGCCCCCAGGGTTCGGTGTCCGGATATAACGGAACCAATTCCTACCCTGTCGCTTCCGGCTATGCCGGCCTCAGTCCCTCAACCATCGCCGGCTTCGATCCGAAGGGAATCGGCCCCAGCCAGGTGATGAAGTCTTACTTCGCTCATACCTTCGGCACACTGGCCACCAACGACTTCTCCGTCGGCGACGGCTTGAACTACTCCGGCTACCGCTTCCGCGCCCCCATCAGCATCGATAACAACGCTTTCGTGGCACGGCTCGACTACCACCTCGACTCCGCTGGCAAGCACACTTTGTTCTGGCGCGGAAATCTGCAGAACTTTCACAGCCTGACCGAACCCTTCCTGCCCGGGGCTGCCCCCGGAACTGTCGTTGACGATCACGCCAAGGGCTTCGGGGTGGGCTACACCGCGGTGATCTCTTCCAGCACGGTGAACAGCTTTCACTACGGGTTTACCCGCGCCAGTTATGGAGTCCTCGGCAACACCAATGTGCCCGCCAACACGTTCATCGGCCTCGATCAGGGCTTCACATACAGCTCGAATTTCCGCGTGCCGCTACACAATTTCAGCGACGATTTCTCGTGGACCCGAGGCACGCATTCCCTCCAGTTTGGGGCCAACCTCGGGTTTGCCCGTAACCCGCGAGTCAGCTTCCTTCACTCCAACAACTTCACCCTCGGCACCTCCAGTTGGATGTCGCCCACCGGCCTCGCCAACACGGGCACGCCCATGGACCCCGCGGCTCACGGTTTGCCCGGGGTCGATCTTTCCTTCAAGGCCGGTTACGATCGTCCCATCATCGGTCTGATGGGTATCGTTTCGGATTTTGTGGGGCAGTATAACTACGACAAAGCGGGCACCCTGCTGGGTCAGGGCGTCGCCATGAAACGCAATTACGCGCTCAACTGGTACGAGCTTTACGCGCAAGACGCCTGGCGCCTGAAACCCAATCTCACCGTCACCTATGGCCTGCGCTGGTCGATCTTTCCACCGCCCCACGAGACCAACGGTTTACAGGTGGCTTCTCAGTTCAGCCTGGGCAAGCAGTTCGCCACCAACGTGGCCAACATGAAACAAGGTCTCGGATACACGTCCGAGCCTTCCATCACCTTCATCCCCGGCGGCCCGGCCAATCACGGCCCTGACTTCTATTCGCTCAGCAAAACCAATTTTGCCCCGCGCGTCTCTGTCGCGTACTCGCTTCGCCCCAGTGGCGGTCTGGGCAAGAAGCTCTTCGGCGACCACGATGCGACCGTCATCCGTGGCGGTTTTAGCATGGTCTACGATCGCCCCGGTTTTCAGTTACTCAATGCGCTCGACCAATATGCTCCTGGAGGATTCGCCTACACGTTGCAGAACACCTGCTGCCAGAGCGGTATCGACGACGTCGCTCACCTGCCACGCGTAACCGTCGCGGGAGGAGTTTTCGGCCCGAACGCCATTCCCACCGATCTGCAGCCCGGCCTCGGTACACCATTTCTGCCGCCAGCGCCCGCCTGGGCACCGCAACAACCAGTGCCTCTCAACTCCGAAGCAAACCTGTGGGCGATGGACGATACCCTGAAAACGCCCCATTCGTATCTTGTGGACTTCTCGGTGGGCCGCGAATTGCCCGCACATTTCTCGCTGCAACTTTCCTACGTCGGCCGTTTCGGAGGGCACCTCCTAACCCAACGCGATCTCAATCAACCCCTTGACATCGTCGACCCGCAAAGCAAGTACGACTACTACCAGGCAGCTACCGCAATCTCGAAAGTGGCACGCGCCAACTCCACGGCCATCGCCAACGGTTCGATGACCTATAACCAGACTCTCGCTAACGTCAATGACGCAGCCGTCGGCCCTGCCGCTGCCTACTGGCATAACGTGCTGCCTGGGCTGATTAACAACTCGACTTCCTACAGCAGCTTCTGTGGAGGTACGGTTCCTGGCGGGCTTAGCCTGATCCAGGCGGTGTATGACGTTTACTACAATCCGAACTGCGCTTATGTCGGGAACGAAATTGTCGGTTTGGCTGATATCGATCTCTACGGCGACCTGCAGGAGACGGGTGGTCCTTCGGGGACGTTCCCCATCTTCTTTAACGGTCCCCCCGGACTGATGGGCACTGGCCAGGGCAAATATCTAAACAACCAGGCGTTCTCTGCGTATGCCTGGAGTTCTGTCGGCAACTCCAACTTCAATGCGCTGCAGGCGTCCCTGCGCAAGCAGTTCAGCAATGGCCTGCAGTTCGACCTGAACTACACCTTCTCAAAGTCGATCGACATCACCTCCACCGCCTCGCGCGTGGGCTTCGCACTGGTCGGCTATCAGAACGTCGGGTTGGTAGGTAGCCGCCTGGAGAACGCCTTCAGTCCCAATACGCAACGCTCGGTCTCCGACTTCGACCTCACGCACCAGTTGAATGCCAACTGGGTGGTGGAGATGCCCTATGGCCGTGGACGCCGTTTCGGCGGCAACGCCGGATCCGTGTCGAACGCTGTGTTGGGTGGCTGGGAACTGCGCGGCGTGGGCCGCTGGACCTCCGGCTTCCCGTTCAGTGTCGACGTTGGCCAGAACTGGCCCACAGACTGGCAATATACTGGCCTCGCGCAACTGTTCGGATCGAAGCCGCACACCGGCGTCTATAGGCAATCGAACGGGTCCGTCACGATGTTCGCCAACCCCTCCGTGGCACAGGCCACTTTTGGGATTCCCTTTCCCGGCAGCGGCGGCTCTCGAAACATCATGCGCGGGCAGGGATATGCCGAGCTTGACCTCAGCCTTATCAAGAACTGGCGAATTAAAGAAAGTCACAATCTGCAATTCACCTGGGGAGTGTTCAATGTGCTGAACCAGGTGCGCTTCAACGCTCAGGGAGTTGGTTCTCAGATCACATCGATCGAACAAGCTCCCACACAATTCGGCACCTATTCGAGCTTGCTCACGCAGCCGCGAGTCATGCAGTTCGCCTTGCGCTACGAGTTCTGAGTTTTGTGCAGCAATGCGGGAGCGCACAGGATCGCGTTCCCTGTTTTTCCGGCTCTGAACGAGAATCTGTAAGGACACGCATTTTACGCAGCTTTCTGCAAAGCGATGAATTGGGTCTTGGTGGCCGCCAAGCGTTGCGCCTTCAGGAGCAAATAGTTCATGTCGCGATATCC